>Ga0302288_1002126_pt1 | contig 11943 bp, 15 predicted proteins | sample III_Fen_N1_1_FD_194549 | JGI IMG/M metagenome (GOLD analysis project Ga0302288, IMG submission 194549) | Peat permafrost microbial communities from Stordalen Mire near Abisko, Sweden - III_Fen_N1_1 | ecosystem: Environmental > Terrestrial > Soil > Wetlands > Permafrost | place: Sweden: Abisko...
TTCACCTTTCGGTTTCGGCCTTTCTGTTTCGATAAATAGGATGCGCCAACGCAAGCACCTGCCGATACACCAATAACCCTGTCGAAATTCAGCTCCTTTTCAATGAAATACTCCAGTACTCCGCTGGTGAATGCTCCGCGAAGGCCACCTCCTTCCAATACAATGCATGAATTCTTCATATCAACTTCTTTCGGGCAAAGATAATACCAGTTCACCTTCATTTGAAACTTCTGTAGCCTTTCCCCGATTAATTTAGGTATTGTCCGGATCTCTGGATTAAACATGCATTTTTGCATTTCCAGAGGATTCTATTTTTTGGTCAAAAAGGGAATTATTTAAAGTCCTTGAGCTATAGGCAATGTAAATGTGACAATCGTGCCTTTACCCTTTTCGCTATCGATTGTTATGGTTCCTTTATTTGTCTCAACGAAATCTTTGACGAGGATTAATCCTAAACCGGTACTCTGTTCATCCTCAGTGCCAGAAGTGTGAAGTTTATTGCTGATGTCAAAGATTTTGGGGAGCGAGGATTTTTCAATTCCAATTCCATTATCGATAATACTAATAGAAGCATTTTTCATATTCCTGACATCAGTCCTGATAATTACTGACCCGCCCCGATGTGTGAATTTAATGGCATTGCTGAGGAGATTGCGCACGATGGTCTGAACCATGTTTATGTCAGCCAGCACAAAGATCTGATCATTCAATTCAAGCTTGATGTCAACCTGTTTATTATCTGCCGATTGCTTTAATCCTTTTATTGAATTCCGAATAAGATCAGTCAGTTTTAATTTCTCCGGACTGAATTTAATCTTGTTTAGTTGCGACCTCGCCCATATTAGCAGATTCTCTAGTAGTCCACTTACATTTTCTGCTGAGTTATATAATGACAATAATATTTCTTTTAATTCTGCCTGACTGTGATCATCAAATGTGTCATAGAGATGCCCCATAAAAGAAGCAAGATTACCGGTTGGTCCACGCAAATCATGTGCGATGATTGCAAATAATTTATCTTTAGCAGCGTTGGTTTCTTTTAGCTCAATGTTTTTGCGCCGGATTTTATTATAAAGCCAATATATGGATATAGAAAATAAAAATGCAATAATGATTCCAATGATCATTATTAGTTGTGAAGTCCTATGCTGCTTGATAATAAGGGAATTAATCTGGTTTTGTTTTTCCAGCTCGACAATCTGACCGTTTTTTTTATCAATTTCATAAATAGCCTGCAACTGTTCCATCTTTATATCTGCATCACCCGAAAGAAGAGAATCTTGAATTTCAATTTGTTTTTTCTGACAGCTTACAGCATTTTCAAGGTCATTCATCTTCAAATAGACCTTGGTTAATCTTGTATATATGTTTAGCTGAATGCTCTTTTGGTTGTTTGCTTTTGCTAAGGTCAATGCCATCTGTAATTTATTAAACCCTTCTTTCTTTTTACCTTGTTCAATGAGACTTAATCCAAGATACTCATAAACCGAGGGAAGACCAAGAACGTCATCTACTTCTTTCTTTATCTTAAACGACTCATTCAAATGGGTTTCGGCCAACTTATATTTTCCAGTGGTATAATCAATCATACCCAGGTTCTTATAGGCATTTGACAGACCGTATTTTTCTTTGGTAGCTGTATATATTTTTAAAGTAAAATCAATGTCTTTATATGCTTCATTAAAATTTCCTGTGTCTAAGTTGAGAAGTCCAATCTGAGAATAACATATGGCCACACCATTTTGGTTTCCATCGATAGTCGCCATTTGGGTGTATGCCTTCAAAGCTTCCTGAAAATAGGTTAAAGCTTTTTGAGACAGTTTTAGGTCTGCATATATTCGACCCAATAAATATGCAGCCCATGACTTGCCCTCTATGAAACCTGCCTTTTCATAATTGAGCTTTGAGTTAATTGTGTATTCAATTGCCCTGTCGTATAGCCCATTAACTCTGAATATAGTTCCCATCATGGAATATGAAGAACCCATCGTTTTGAAATTGTTAGATAGTCGACAAGCCTGAATCGAGGCATTAAAATACTCTAGTGCATCTATAGCTTCATTGCGGCTATGCTTAATTACACCTTTACGGAAAAGAATTTCTCCTTTATACCAATTATCGGAGGAAGTCTCAGTGATTATTAAGGCAGAGTCGTAATAAGCCTCAGAAAAATCATTGTTATTCATCAACTCACTTATCCTGCCCAATACAAAATAAGCACGTATTTCCAGGTTTTTATTGTTCGAAGTCTTGGCTGCAATTAGCGCAGAATTTGCAAGGACCTGCGCTTCATATTTGTCATTCTCCATGATGAGAACTGCCAGGTCCAATTGAGTGGTGGTTTTATCGAATCCTTTTTTATTATTTAATTCTTTACGGAGACTGTCTATTTGAGTAAAGCTAAATTTTCCCTCAGAGGATGCCGGGTAAATAATTACAATAGTTAATAAAAACAGAAAAGACCAAATAATCCTTTTATTCATCTTCTTATACTACTTAAAATCTGACATTAACGCTAGTAAAAGTGATGTTTATTGCTTATGGTCAGATTGTTGCCAAGCGAATTAAAACAATATTAGTTACTTTCAGGATGAAAATTAGAATAAAAAGTCGATTAATCAATAAGAAGTTGTTAAACAAAGTCAATTTTTGGAATACCAGCACTTTTGAGAGGAAGTTAAACTTAAAATCTTGCCATTTGCCGATAAAAACCGGTCAACCATCTATTCCATTTTAAAAAGTAGCTGAAGCCAAAGTATATTTGATTCGAAATTGAAACATTAGTAAGACGATAAAAACAATAGAAGACAGAAAAAATAGAAAACAATTAAAAGAAAAAGTTATGAAAACGAAAATTAGAACATTCATTATTATTTGTACCCTTGGATTAGTCGGAGTATTAAATGCCAATGCAACATCAAGTTACAATACTTCATGTATTGCCGGAACTCTGGAAGAAACGAAAAATGGAAAATCTGAAAATCTGAATTCAGCAGAATTTATTTTTAATGCGGATGCAGATGCTGAAATTGATTATCAGAAGGAAGCTCAACTGGTAACAAAATGGGTCGCCGATCAGGAAGAAGCAAAAGCGGTAAAGAAGTTAATTGACGAAGGAATTTTTGTATCGAACGAGGAAACAGTTTCGTTGGCTGGCAAATCAAAATCTGAAAATCTTAATTCAGCAGAATTTATTTTCAGTGCAGATGCAGAAATTGATTATCAGAAGGAAGCCCAATCGTTAACCAAATGGGTTGCCGACAAAGAAGAAGCAAAAGCTGTTCAAAAGTTGATTGACGAAGGGAAATTATCAGAAAACAAATAGTTAAAGTTTCAATTGTGGTTCATGAGAGCTGTTCCAACCCGGAACAGCTTTTTTTTTGTTTTTGAAACTTGATACATCTACCATAAAGTTAATAGATACTTGTGTGAGGTTTCTATGAACAAACAGATGTCGCCTTGTGTGAATTTCTTCGATATCTTGAAAGTTGATGCCCAAATTTTTTATATCAATTTCAAACATTTTCTTGTAATACTTTTCAATCTCTTTCATTCCACCACTTGTCAAACTCCTAAAATCTTTTTTTATTAAGTCATTCTGAATTTTGCTAATACTAGCAACACTTAACAAATAGTTTTTTTGAAATGTAACTGGTTCGTTTACCTTGAATGGTTTAATGTCTCGTTTAAATATTTCTAAAATAACGTCTGTTAAATACACTTCTAGTGCAGTAATTGTTGAGATTAAAATTAATTGCCTCAGCTTGTAAGGGTATAAATATTGTAATCTTCGATTTAGTGCTGTTGGACTGTGTTCAATAGAGCCAATTGAGGTTTTTAAAGTTGGATTTACTTCGCTTCCGTTATTCAACTCCCCGTCAAGTCTGATTTTCTCAGTTTGGTACAAATGATATGTTATATCATATATCTGTCTTGAGTCTTTTAAGTCATTCTTAAATTTATTATATGCTTCAAATCCTCTCATATGATTATTGTGCGTTTGTTTATTATGGCTGGTAACTTGTTTATAGGTGTGACAAATCTGATTTAACCAACTAATATTGGTTGTCTCAGTGTGATAACCGTGAGACCATTTTTTTGATAAAAATAAAAACATTCACGGCATAAAACATCAATGGAGAGTTTTATTATTAGTAAACCGGTAGAAATTCCAAAATGAATATATCCGATTCGTTTATTTTTAAACGAAATCCATCAATAAACGGATAAAGTTTTTGTGGTCAATTAAATCGGCAACAAACCAATTCAATTTGAAAGTGGTACACTAAATTTAAAATTAAGGGCTTTTGAAAGTTTGATTAGTCTTCCCAGATAATGCTCAAAATAGTTTTATATCTCTTTGTTGGAATGCAATACTCATAAAAATCGGAGTCTTCAACATCATAATCATTTAAGTTGAACCACGTTGATTTCTTTATTTCTTGTGCTTTCTCTTCCAGAGAGTATACAAAAGCATAATCATTTTCGATATACTCCATTGCAACTGAATCGGAAGGGGGAGCTAAGCGAGTATGGTCACCAAACCAAACTTTTAATTGATCTGACTTTTTCCAATACTTAACTCTACCGTTTTCAATAAATACAATACAAATAGGATGAAGGTCGGCTTGAAGATACTTAAATACTGTAGCTGTTAAACTTGTTTTAAATCTTTCCGCAAGTTGTTTTATTAGTAAAGGGGAAAATTTCTTTTTGCCTGCTTCTTTAATGAATAAATGATCTGGCATTAGAAGTTCACTAGCAAATTCATTCGCTTCCAATTCTTGTTTCCCATTCTTCATCGCATTTTCCATGCCTGAAATAATATTGAAGTTTGAAAAAACATCATCGGGTAATTTCATATTCCGGTGCAATATCATATGTCCGATTTCATGTGCTACAACGAAACGTTTTCTTTCAGCAAACTGAATTTGAGAATTTACTTTAATGACGGCTTTACTATTACCAAAAACTATTTTACCATCGCAATGTTTCAATTCTTCTTCAATTAATATTGCATCCAAACCTGCCACAAATAAATCCATGGGTATGTCTGTGATTTCATCGAGACCACAATCAGCCAAAAGTTCCTGTGCTTTTAAATGGGAATTATTACTTCTTCTCATTTTCTTCTAATTGCTCTAAAAGTTGAACCAGGTTTTTATCCTTTATAATTTCAATAATCTCTTCTTTAGAAAGCTTTTCAAGATTGTGATGTAAAGCAAGTGAAGTATTTCCTTGAATCAATTGTTTGAGAAGAGCTATTGGCCTTTCAATATTCAATATAAGTGCTTGTTCAAACTTTTCAGCAAGAGCAAGTAAATGTTCATTATACTTTTTATTTGCAGTCGCTTTAGCTAAAAAAATGATTTTCTTTTTCTTCTTTTCATATTCATCAAGATCCTGAATATCACTTTTCAGCGAATCTTTGATTGTATCTTTGTCGGCTTCTAAATAGAAGTTGAACAAAGCTTCTTCAATTTTATTACTGATTTCGTCGCTCATATGATATTAATTGCTTGTGTTTTAACTTTTATCCGTCTACGTTCGAGTCGCTTTATAATTACATAAAATTCTTTTATATCAATTCCTAAATCTTTTACTATTTCTGCTGGTTTTAAGATTCCATCCATCCAATATTCAAATACTGTAAGTTCATCGTCATCTGCCCCGGCTTGTTTGAAAAGTTCAGAAACTTGCAGTCTTTTTTCTTCCGTATTCATAGTGCTGTCGGTCACTGAAATCTCTGGAAACTCATTTAAATGATCGTGTTTCAAAGTTTTGAAAAAATTAGAAATATCGCTTTTAAGGCAGCCAAAAAGAAACATTTTAAATGAACACTCAGAACTGTTCCATATTCTTGTTCCCTCCAAAGCCTTTAAAATTACGTCTCCAACAAAATCCAAGGGAGATATTCCATTAAAAGTTTTTTCTCTTACGGATCGTAAACGATAGATGGCATAGGCATTCATACTGTCTATGATTTCATCCATGTTCTCAGACTGTATCGCTTCTGTAATTGTCATTATGGTTTCTATTAGGTTATGCTAAGGTATGAAAATATTTTGCCACCTGATGGCAAATTTCTTTAAGATCATAGCATACCAATATGAGAATCCACATTTTACATCAATTTTCGGTTTTAAGCGGTGTATTTGAAATTTGTTAAATCTTAAATAAAATAATATGACTAAGAAAAACCAACATGTATTGCCCAAAGGTAAAGATTGGGAAGTAAAAGGAGAAGGTAATATCAGAGCTACAGCTATCGTCAATACTCAAGCGAAAGCCATCAACATCGCAAAAGAAATTGCGATTAATCAAAAATCAGAGGTTGTGATTCATCGGCCAAATGGAACAATTAGAGATAAAGATTCCTATGGTCATGATTCTAACCCACCCAAAGACACAAAGCACTAATTATGAAATTTAAAATTCTAGCAATTGATGGAGGTGGTATAAAAGGTCTGTATTCATCGACCATTTTGGAACATTTGGAAGAAAAGTATGGAGGTAGTTGTTCTGACTATTTCGATATGTTGTGTGGAACTTCCACCGGCGGAATTATTTCGATGGGACTATCACTAAAAATTCCAGCTTCTGAAATTTCAAAAATCTATTCTGAACGCGGCAAAGAGATTTTCCAAAAACAAAATAAATGTGTTGCACTGCTCCGTCAAACCATTTGGAAAGGAAAACATAGCGATGAACCGTTGAAAAAAATTCTGAATGAAGTCTTTGCTGAAAGGGTTATCGCTGAGAGTAATAATCTTCTTTGCATTCCTTCTTATTCTTTTACCGATGCTCGTCCTTGGATTTTTAAGTATGACCACAAAGAAGGGGGGTTGACAAGAGATAACAAGGCAAAATATGTAGATGTCGCATTAGCGACTTCCGCTGCTCCAACATATTTGCCTTTATCTGAAATAGAAATGTACGATTACAAACAATTTATTGACGGTGGTGTGTGGGCAAATAATCCTTCGCTGATTGGTTTGATTGAAGCACTTACTTATTTTGTTGGTAAAGGTAAAGCGTATGACGAATTACAAATACTATCTGTAAGTAGTCTAAACAACTCTGCTGGCAAACCCACAGGATTGAAACGAAACAGGTCCTTTATCCAATGGAAAGACGATTTGTTTGAAACCTCTATGATTGGACAAAGCAGCTTCACTCACTATTTTCTTTCCAAACTACATGAACTTACAGGAATACCAATTGAATATACCCGAATTCCGTCAGAGTCGATTTCGGCAGAACAACAACATTTGGTTCAGCTTGATGTTGCCACAACCGATGCTATTCATCTAATTAGAGGGAAAGGCAATGACAGGGGGACTTTAGCAAGTAAGGATACTGAAATTGGCAAATTCTTTCAATCACAGAAATCATATAAAACCAATTAATAACATGGCAAACTGTCACCATTTATTTCAACACTACAATAGTGCAATTAAACTATCGGACGTTGATAGAGTAAAACTCATGAGCTTCAGGGATTCATTAAGAAAAAGAATGGATGTGAATTTCAAAAAAATTCCTAGTGAGCAAAGAAGGAATCTTGAAATATATTTTCAGACCCAGGGTTCATTCATTATGGACACAATCATTAAACCTATGATTGAAGATTTTGATTTGGACGATGGAGTTTATTTTCAGGGGAATCAATCCCGCGTAGAAAGACCAGAACCAAAAAAATTTCATGAATGGGTTATTTATGCTGTTGATAGGGATAACGATTATGAAACGGTAACAGACAAGGCAACGTGCGTGAGAGTAAAATACAAAATGGGCTTTCACATTGATATTCCTATCTATTACGCAGATAATTTCGATTCACCTGACTTAGCAGAAAAGGTTAAAGGGTGGATGTTAAGCAATCCGGTTGAGTTCATTGCTTGGTTTGAAGAGAAGACTAAATCAAATTTCCAAAAGGCATTTATTTATGAATCATTGAAATACAAAGAACCTTATGAAAAGTGGTTGACAGATATTCGTAAAAGGGATTGTCAGTTAAGGCGATTAGTGCGATATATGAAAGCATGGGCAGACCAGAAAAAGCAAGAAATGCCCTGCGGAATTATCATGACTATTCTTGTGGCCGAAAATTTCGCAGTAAATGATAGGGATGATATTGCGTTCCGTGATACACTTATTTGCATAAAAAATTATCTAAGTAGAAACGGGGTCAAATGCCCTCGACCTACATCTCCTGAGGGAGAGGATTTATTTTCTACTTCAAGTCAAGCGGAAAAGGATTACTTTATGAATGCTCTTAATGCATTAATCCAGTCTGCAAACAAAGCTGTAAATGCAATAAATGAAAAGGATGCTTGTACAGAATGGGAAAAACATCTTGGGAACCGCTTCCCTTGCCACTTAGCTAATGAGAATCACACGCCGCCTACAATAACGGAACGAAACATTGAATCGCTGAAAAGAACTGCATCAATTGCTCAACCATGGTGTCCGAAGATTTAATTAAAAGTCAATTTGAAATTGCCAAACTGAAATTTCCTAAGCTTCATCCGCCTGTGAGGGTGGGTGAGAATTGGGAACTTATCGGTGCAATTGATGTAATTGATAATGAAGGGTTCCTTTGGGACACATACGAAGTAAAAATTGTTGTTCCAGATAATTACCCTGAAGAACTATTTGAATTACAAGAAACTGGGAATAAGATCCCTAAAGAAGCGAATTGGCATAATGTCAGATCATGTTGTGTTTCTACAAATGCTACAATTTATTCAACATTAGGTGAAGATTTGTCTCTTCTAAACTGGCTTGTCAAATTTGCCCACCCGTTTTTTGCGAATCACATCGTAAAGAAAGAAACAGGTGAATATGCAGACGGTGAATTCCCTCATGGTATAGAAGGAACTGTCATGGGTTATGAAAAGCTTTTCGATTTAAAAGGTGCAAAAGCAGTTTATCTGAAACTGAAGATGATTTGTAGTGTTTTACAGAGAGGCAGAAACGATCAATGCTTTTGCGGTAGTAGGAAGAAATTTAAAAATTGCTACTTGCGTTCTTCCTTCACTCATAAGAACTCCGGAATTCCGTATTCTCTATTACAATACGATTTGGAAGACATCAGCACTTATTTAAGGAGAAGGAAGTTGTTCCCCTAATTGAAAAGACATGCACTTAATCTGACATAATGATTCTTGAATTGTTTATTTTTAAACGAATTCCATTTACGCATTTAGGAATTTAGCTCATTTTCAGTTACTATCTGGCAAAAATCTGGCAAATCCCAAAAAACTGAAAGGTTTTGGGGAGAAAAGACAAAATTTTGGGTTTGGTTAAAGCGTTGCAGATGAAATATTTTTCTATATTTGTCGCCTCGAAAGGGGGATTAGCTCAGTTGGCTAGAGCGTTTGACTGGCAGTCAAAAGGTCATCGGTTCGATTCCGATATTCTCCACTTTGAAAATCAAGACTTTACAGCAATGTAAGGTCTTTTTTGTTTTCTGGAGTGCCCATCTGGAGTGCCCATCTGGAGTGCCCTTTGAGTGCCCATTCCGATTTTTTGAGTGTCGTGTATTCTCGAATCAATGAAAAAGTGTCTCTTAGCTTTTAACCTCGAAAGTTCAATTTCTTTTGAATACGTGCAGGCGGTATAAGCTGGTGGAAAAGAAAACAATACCATTGAATATTTGTTAATAAAATAGTTAATTCGATATTTTGTACTACTTTTGTAACACCGAAACAAACCTATGAAAAAATCACAAAGCAATGGAAAACAACACAATCATTAGCAAAAACATACGTGAATTGAGGAGTAAGTTCGGCTACACGCAGGCATTTATTGCCGAATATCTTAACATTACTTCAGCTGCCGTAAACCAATACGAGAACGATGCCCGCACCGTTCCCGAGTCGGTTATCGAGAAATTGGCTATTCTCTACAATGTAGATGAATACGACCTTTACGAAGAAAATCCGGAGAAACAAGTTGTTCTTACTTCCTTTGCTTTTCGGGCCGAAGAACTAACTGCGTCAGATATGCAGCAAATCAGTAAGTTCAAAAAATTTATCACCAATTACATCAACATGTCAGAAGCGTTAGCCAATGGATAGTTTTGAAGTCGATCTGGAATTAAAGGCGAATGAATTTCGTCAACAAAATGGGCTCAACCCAACTGAGGCTATTCGGTTGAAAAGTATGTTGTTAAAAAATAACATACTATCGGTATTTCTGCCCCTTAATCCTGATTTCTCAGGTATGGCGGTCAAAATAAATGGTAAAAAGGCAGCTAAACGCTTCATGTTGGTTAATTGCACGCATACACTTGGTCGGCAACATTTCACAATCTGCCATGAGCTATATCATCTTTACATTCAGGAGAATTTTAAATCTGAAAAAACGGGCATTATTTCGTTCGACAAACAAGGAGATCCGGAGGAATATAAAGCCAACATTTTTGCATCATATCTTCTTCTCCCGACAAATGGTGTTTGGCAAATGATTCCTGAGAGTGAACGAAGAAAGAATAAAATCACATTGAAAACGATTCTTGCAATCGAACAGTATTATTCCAGTTCCCGGGGTGCCTTACTCACCCGACTCCATAGGATGGGACTTATCGACAAAACGTTGCAAATACATTTCTCCGGTGATAAAATAAAAAATGCAATGCTTTATGGTTATCCTACCGATCTTTATCAAGCAGGAAACGAAGGACTGGTTATTGGCAATTACGGTACATTTGCCCGTGAACTATTTGATAAAGGAGTAGTTTCGGAAAGTTCGTACTTCTCATTACTTGAAGACATGGGTATTGACCTGTCTGATTTTGATAACAAAACAGACAATGAGTAGCAATGTAAAAATCATATTAGTCGATGCCGATGTCATTTCTCACTTCATTGCTTGTAGTGAAATAATCTACCTCCCCAAAATTCTGGATCCACATAAAATTGTTGTACTTGATAACGTTTACGCCGAAGTGGCGAGAATTTCTTCTCGAAAAACTATTCTCGATAATTTGCTGGCAACTGTCAAAAATATCTGCAAACAGCCATTCCCGATTAGTAATTTGGACATAAAGAAAGAGTATGCTCTCATTAAGAAGAATAATCCGCTGATTGGTGATGGTGAACGTGCTTGTATGGCAGTTGCATGATACACTGATGATGTAGTTGCTAGTAGCAATTTTAGAGACATTGTACCATATTGTCAGGCAAATAACATTCTCTATTTGGGAACTCTTGATATATTAACTATTGCATTAAATAAAGGCATTTTTGATGAAGAACGATGCAATCTGTTTATCCAAACAGCAAGGAGCAAGAACAATGCAAAATTTCCAGTGCATGTTAAAAAAATAACCGACTATAAAGCTATCGATGTAAGTTTTATCTAACCAACAAACCATGACTGCCACCATTGGCTACCCAGAACTGCACACCCAAAGCCCTATTGTAGAGTAGTTTAAAAAACAATGGCATTATGATCATCATAGCGATTGGGAAGACCACCAAAATGAGTGCACAATTCGATTTTTCGAGTGTCGTTTTATTCGATTTCATGTACTGTTAAATTTGTTATTTCACTGCTTCTTTTCGGAAAAATCCTGATTTTTTTGTTATTTCCTTTCGATCTATTTAATGTTTAGGCGCATTAATCGCTTTTGCGTTTCATTTAAAGAAGTTATTCCCTAGAGTGTGGCAATTTCCTTTACTTGAAGAGAGAAGATGAATTAGGGCTCACCGGAATTGATTTGGACAATTGATTTATTTCGTTCAAAAATAAAATTGAAAATTTAATCCCTTCGATTAGAAATAAATCCAAAGTTAATATTGTCAATATTGACGATTTTATCTTATTTAACGTGAGTTCGATGTAAGAAATATTAGGAAATTATTTGAAAACATAGGGATATTTTATATATTTAAATCTCTAACAATCAAATATATAACTAATATTTATCCCTAT
>Ga0302288_1002128_pt1 | contig 11939 bp, 12 predicted proteins | sample III_Fen_N1_1_FD_194549 | JGI IMG/M metagenome (GOLD analysis project Ga0302288, IMG submission 194549) | Peat permafrost microbial communities from Stordalen Mire near Abisko, Sweden - III_Fen_N1_1 | ecosystem: Environmental > Terrestrial > Soil > Wetlands > Permafrost | place: Sweden: Abisko...
TCGGAGCTTCGTGTATTTGAGCGTTAGTAAAAATTTTCATTATAAAGAGTCAAAATTTCCCGCGCTATCTAATGCCATTAAATACGACTTAAATTATATCAGATTTTGTAAGACTAATAAACTGTTTTTCATAAGTTTTTAAACTTAATTTTATCAACTAAATTAAAACTGCTACAAATCCATTTTTATATGGTTCTGCAGCAGTCCTGTAATTACTATTCAGTTATTTTAGATACTGTTATTCTGCCAATACCTTTATTTCCTGATATTTCTTTAAATCAGTATAAAGTTCAGATGTATATGGATTACGTTTTGTTTTAACAACTTTGTAAATCATATAAACCGCAACTACAACATTTACTGCAAGAGCTAAGAAGCTGAAAATGAATAAAGGAACCTCATTGTAAGTGGACGATACAGCAAATGCGCCCTTATCAATAAAGGATGGAATAGTCTGGGCAAACATACACCATAATGCCAGTGTCTGTGCACGATGCTGGAGCCATGCGCCTTTTCCAATGGTAAAAGCACATACGGTAGGTGCAAGAAGTAATGCGAAACCGCAGTACCATGCATGTCCTGGTAAACAATTATAGGTATATGCAAAGTTCCATAAATCATATGCGATAATCCAGAACCATAACATATCCGGCCATAACATATCTTTACTGCCATCTTTTTTAGTCTGTTTACGAACAACTATGCCAAACCATCCTGTAATAGTAATGATATTTAAAATACCTGCAATACCATTCATAAAATTCCATGGACCACCAAGTACGTACATAGCTTCATCTTTTAAGGTGCCGCCTGCCTGATACTGAAGACCAATCTGGAAATCACGAGCTACCGCTTCGCAGATGTTAATAGCAAGAATTAATGGTGGGAAGCAAAGTGCGATTTTATTTGCTGATAAATGCCATTCTATACCAGTTTTTTTGTTGGTGCCATGTAAATGACGGATACACCAGAAACCAATACATCCTGCGGTTGAAGAATATACTTTTGCAAGGTGGAACCAGTCTGTATAAGTTGTATCTCTTAATACAGTGAACCATAATGCAGAAAGTATGGTTGGTAAGATAACGAAAAATACGAATCCCATAGATTTAAAACGTCTGGCTACTTCATTTAAGCCGAATAAGGCTGCAAATACTACGATCCACACAAGCCAAACTGATGCTGCTGAAGCGCCACTTTCAAAATTAAAGCTAAACATAATTTTCCCTCCGTTGTTCATAATTAATATTTTTAGTATTTTTAATACATTACTAACAGCAAACAATTTCTTTAATAAAAAATTCTTTTCCACTTAACATTTCCCAGTTATTTGTATTGCAGACAGGGCAGTTACCATTATTTTTTACTAAATTAAACACTTTGTTACATTCCCGGCACAAAGCATTTGCCGGTAAAATCTCTATTTCCAGTGTAGACCCTTCCAGTATGGTTCCGTCTACAGCAGCAGGATAAAGATTCTGCATGTACTTAGGTATCATGGAGGACATTTCTCCAATTTGTAAAACCAGTGTCTGAATTTTCTGTACTTCATTTTCTTTTGCCAGTCGTTCAACACTGTTTACAACTTCCATTAATACACCAATTTCATGCATCCGTCTTTACCCACTTCCTGTATTCTTCCCTTTAAAATAAGATCCGGTTTGAGCCTTTATAACCAGTACTGTCAAAAAATACTTTTTAAAGCAGTACCCGTATAAATTAGTCTATCTTAAATAAATCTTTTGCTTTCCGAATGGCTATCTTGCCTTTACGTTTCAGAACCTGTCTCACTACTACAGGTTTTAAATCCTCAAAGGCTACGCCCGCTCCATTATATTTACGAACCAGAGAAATTGCATCAAATTTACATTTTGTTGTGCATTGTCCGCATCCTACACAGAGGAATTCATCTACTTCTGTAGCTCCGCAACTGAGGCAGCGCTCAGTTTCTTTCTTCATCTGGTCTTCTGTGAATGTTACACGGTTATCCTTAAATGATTCTGATGTTTTTGTTCCTTCTGCAGTATGGCTTGCTTTCTGTCTTGGCTGACGGTCATACCCTTCCAGATCGATATTCTGTTTATCAAGTGAATGGTATTCTTTTCTGTCACGGCCAATAACAAGACTCTGACCCGGCTGTACAAAACGGTGAATGGATGTTGCACCTTCTTTACCTGCAGCAATAGCATCAATAGCAAACTTAGGTCCTGTATAAGAATCACCACCTGCAAATACATCAGGTTCACCTGTCTGATAGGTAAATGGATCTGCTTTTATTGTTTTATTTGGATTTAGTTCAATCTTACTGCCCTCGATAAGGTTACCCCAGTCAATTGACTGGCCAACAGAAAGAAGTACCGCATCTGCTTTTACTGTAATGGTATTGTTTTCATCATAAACCGGATTGAATCTTTTATTTTCATCAAAAACGGATATGCATTTTCTAAATTCCACTGCCACAACATGTCCATTTTCTACTACAATCCGTTTTGGTCCCCAGGAATTGTTAATTACAATACCTTCTTCTTTGGCTTCTTCGATTTCTTCATCAAGTGCTGGCATCTCTTCGCGATTTTCAAGACAGAACATATCTACTTTTGCTGCTCCGACTCTGGTCGCGCTTCTTGCAACATCAATAGCAACATTTCCACCACCAATTACCACCACATTGCCTTGAAGTGTTGCCGCTTCTCCCAGGTTCACGTCACGCACAAAATCAACACCTGCATACACACCTTTGGCATCTTCGCCTTCAACACCGATTTTTCTACCGGCTTGGGCACCAATTGCCAGATAAAAAGCCTCATATCCCTGGCTTCTAAGATCTTTAAGGGTAATATCTTTACCTACTTCAACACTTGTTTTAAATTCAACACCTAAATCTTTTAATACTTCTATTTCTGCATTTACAACACTTTTTTCAAGTCTGAAAGATGGAATTCCCAGCGTAAGCATTCCGCCCAGTGCTTTCTGTTTTTCAAACACTGTTACTTTGTATCCATCCACTGCCAAGTAAAAAGCACAAGAAAGACCCGCAGGACCAGCTCCTATAACAGCTATCTTGTTTCCATATTGATGTCTGATTCTTGGAACAAAACGATGTTCTGCATTTAAATCCTGATCTGCAATAAATTTTTTGATCTCATCGATAGCAATTGGATCATCGATATCACCTCTGGTACATGCCGATTCACACTTTCTTGGACAAATACGTCCGCAAACTGCTGGGAATGGATTTTCATGCTTAATTAATTCCAGTGCTTCACTATATTTACCCTGAGATGCAAGTTTAATATATCCCTGTATAGCAATATGTGCAGGACATTCTGTCTTGCAAGGGCTTGTTCCACTGTCCACAACATCTTTTCTATTGGTGCGGTAATCAGCATTCCATTTTTCCGGACCCCACTCCATGTCTCTTGGAGTTTCGATTTTTTGAACAGGAATTGGTGTTACAGCACATAATTTCTGTCCTAATTTCAAAGCATTGACTGGGCAGTTAACAACACATTCACCACAGGCAACACATTTTTCCTTATCCACCTGGGATACATAGTTGGAACGAACCATATCTACATTTTTAAACATGGAAGCTGTTCTTAAAGACAGGCAGGAGCAACCACAGCAGTTACAGATAGCATGGGTCTTTCCAGAACCGTCCAGGTTTGGAATCTGATGCATCAGTCCATTTTCTTCAGCTTTCCTGATTATCTCAAAAGCTTCTTCTCTGGTAATCTGACGACCTCTTCCTGTCCGAATATAGTATTCCGCTGCATGACCCATCTGAATACACATATCTTCTTTTAAATGTCCGCATCCCTCGCCCATAGCTTCTCTTGCTGTACGGCAGGAACAATCAGATACTGTAAAAAGATCATTTTCATTTAAATATCTGGAAACTTCCTCATAGGAAGCTTTTCTTGTTTCTCCGTCAATTGCCTGTTCAATGGGAATTACTCTCATTAGGCCAACACCCACTGGAAATGCTCCGGTTGTTTTTGGGCCTCTGACTCTTCCGTAAGCTTCAAAAGCCTCTGGAATCTGAGGATATTTTTTTACATTTTCCTTATTATTAACCATCATTTCCATAATTCCCGGAACCCAGGTATCGTACCAGTAATTATCTACACCATCGATGTTATTTACAAAAAGCACTCCGGCCATTGCCATATCCCATAAGTGTCTTTCAGTTTCTTCCACTGATTTGCCGCACAGTGGTGCAAGGCTTTCTGCTGTAGCTTTTTTACGAATTTCCATACAGAGTGCAACTTCAGCCATTTCATTGGAAATAACAGGTTCTAAAATCATATATTCCGGATCTTTTTCGGTTATCTGGTCTTTTGCACCCATTTTCTTTCTGCTGATGTGGTTCGCAAGTTCTAATACTTTTTGCTTTGTCATTCTTTCAAAACCTCCATTATTAACTCTGTGTTTTATTCCTGTTTATTCCTGTTTATTTCTATTTATTTCTGTTCTTTATTTCTATTCTTTATTTCTGTTCTTTATTTCTGTTTATTCCTATTTTCCATTCCATTTTTGTACTTCGTCACGAATCCAGTCTGCGAATTCGTTAATACCTTCACCTGTTCTTGCTGAAATCGGTATTATCCGTACATTTGGATTTAATTTCCTGATTCTGTCTTCGCAGGCTTTCAGGTTAAAATCAAAATACTGCATGACATCGATTTTGTTAATAAGCACCACATCCACGATGGAAAACATTAATGGATATTTTAATGGTTTATCGTCTCCCTCAGGGACGCTTAAAATCATGGCACTTTTCGATGCTCCAGTATCAAATTCTGCAGGACACACCAGATTTCCAACATTTTCTAGAATCGCCAAATCAACTTCATCTGTTCCAAGGCCTAAAAGCCCCTGTTTTGTCATATCCGCGTCCAGATGGCACATACCACCGGTATGAAGCTGGATTACTTTAACACCTGTCGTTGAGATTGTATGGGCATCCACATCAGAATCAATGTCTGCTTCCATAACTCCGATTTTCATTTCATCTTTTAAAGTGTTGATGGTCCTAACAAGGGTGGTCGTTTTACCGGACCCTGGGGATGACATCAAATTCAGAAGAAAAATATTTTCTTTTTTTAATTCTTCTCTCAGCAAATCTGCCTGATGGTCGTTATCTTCAAACACACTTCTTTTAATTTCAAGAACTCTGAATTTATCCATACTTATTGCCCCTACCTTTACTTCATAAATCCCTTTAAAATTTCATATTTTTTTCTGGTCATACCACTGAAACACAAAATTATTATGATAAAATATTAACATGATAGTACACATTTAGTCAAGTTTTACAAGATTTTATGGCATATGTTCTACTTTTTTTCTATATTTCACACTTGCTTTTTGTTTAATATTTCGATATAATATTTTGTGGTACGTGGTCATACCACAATCACTAACCAGGAGTGGATACCTATGGAATTTACAAAATTAAGTGCACCGTCACTAAAAGATTTATTTATACACGAAGTTGAAAATTTAATTTTATCCGGCAAACTGCCTATAGGAGATAAACTACCTCCAGAACGGGATCTTTCAAAATCTATGCAGGTCAGCAGAGCTGTAGTTAATGCTGGCATTACAGAACTTGCACGGAAAGGTTTTCTGACTATCCGTCCGAGGATTGGTACTTTTGTGGCTGATTATCGAAGAAATGGAACCATGGAAACCTTGATTTCTATTATGAATTACAATGGTGGAATATTAAGAGAAGCCGAGATACGGTCTATTTTAGAGTTGCGAATTGCATTGGATACACTGGTTGTGGAACTTTGCATTCCCAAGATTTCTGATAGTGAAATTGCCATATTAAAAGAATATGTGATTCAGATGGAAGAAACAGATTCTCCAATAATTGCCTCCGAACTGGCTTTTAAATTTCAGCATGAGCTGGCTTTTTTATCCGGCAACACTCTAATGCCATTAATTTTTTATTCCTTTAAAGTTCCAATTCTGACTCTCTGGGAACGTTTCTGCCGGTTATACGGACTGGAGGCTTTAAGGGTAAACACCGCACAGCTCTATGGTTTTATTGAACAGAGAGACACAAAGAAAGCCATAGAATGCCTGACTTCAACAATAAATGACACCATTCAGGGTGAAAAGCAGATTTATTATTAAAAAGAGCCCCTTTTGTTAGATAAATTTTCTAACAAAAAGGGCTTGCTTTAGCATGTTAAATAGGCTATTTATTTTTTATTGAATTAACATCTTTTTACAGAGACCTGTGATCAGAGTCACAATTTTATCTTTGCAGAAATGAAACTTTTTCCGGTATACCTTACTGGAAAACAGAACAATACAGATACAGGAACAAAGTACGATAAATGCCGCAATAGAATTGCTGTCAATTACTACTTCCCGCAAAAATTCACGGTATAAAGCAACCCCATAAGTATGGCTTAAGTAAAGAGGCAGAGTGTCTTCGCCGATATAGGTAAACCACATTTCTTTCCTGGGTATCATGGCTATTACAAGACTTCCTATGAGCAGGCTGGCCGGTATAATAAAAATATAAATTGCCAGTCCTATGAAAATATTGGAAAAATCATAGATTGCCGCCTGATGCTCTAAAAATCTTAAAAAGAATCCGTAGTTCAGAATTTTCTTATCCAAAATAATGTAAAACACCGCAAAAACTGCCCCAAGTCCAATCGCTGCAAGGTAAGGCGGTATTTTTTTTATTTTATTTATGGTATTTTCATCCGTATAATATCCAATAAGGAAATATACCAAAAATCCCACTATTCTCTGGATATCTAAAAAATGCTGAATATTAACCAGCGTCATAATAAGAACAGACGCAACCGCAGATATGATAACAATGTGTTTAATTCTAACCAGATCTTTTAATAATATTCTATAAACAAATATCGATAGTATATACCATAATCCAAAACCCGGTTCCAGCATATTGAAGAAATAATAAAAGTCCTTTTCAACCACCACTTTATATAGAACCCAAAGAAGCTGGGCTATGATAAAAAGTAACAGATACTCGGTCATAGCTTTTTTTCTGCATTTTTCTACATTTTTGCTGAGATATCCTGATATAAATAAAAAAAGTGGCATATGAAAACTGAAAATAAAAATAATAAAAGTATTATAAATAACACTTCCACTACTTCCAAAATGTCCCAACACCACCAGGATTATCAATATAGATTTGATATTGTCGATTAATATATTTCTTTCTTTCATTATTTTCTATCCATAACTTTGTTGACTGTTTTTATATCGCTTAAAAGTACGTACCAACTCTACCCTAATTCCATAGTAAATGCAACCCTTTTGCCTTAAACCATGTTTTTTTGGATATTCTTTTAATAATAAGAGATTTTCCGCATTTAGTTTGTCAACTTTTTTATATCGGATAAGGTCTGTTTTGTTTCCTCGCACCATTCAACATAGGCTTCATACACCTTAACGCCAAACTTAGCAGTCAGCAGATAATACAGATGGGCTTCTTCCATACCTTTAATCTGTTCCAGTTGTGCTACCATCATTTTCAGAACCGGTAATTCACCTTTTATTTTCTCTTCGAACCGGTCTATATGCCCAGAGGTAAAATCCGGCCCGATTTGCGACCCAAAGAAAAGTTTCAGTAGCGTTTCATATCTAAGTTCATCTTTTACGGAAGAATCCTTTAACCATTTTTCTAAAAAAACAAGACCACTTTTTGTTATGGTATAGATTATTTTTTCCCTGCCATTTTCTCTGGTTTCGACTTTTGTGACCAGAGAGTCTTTCTCCAACTGATTCAGGGTCGGATATATACTGCCGTAACTGGCACCCCAGAAATATTTTAAGGTAATATCCATTCTTTTCTTAATTTCATATCCTGTCATCGATTCGTGGCTGAGTAATCCCAGTATCACACAATCCATCTTTTTCTCATTAGCCATTTTTTACCTTCTTTTGTTGCTCTTATTATTCTGAGGTTTCATGGAATAACCAAGTACCTTTTTGGGGCAACTGTCTATGCATACTCCGCATTGTATACATTCCAGACTATCGCAGGCTCCTGTCTTAGCCATCTTGCATACGTCCAGACCCATAGGACATTTTTTATTGCAGATCATACAGGAAATACATTTATCCTGATCAGCCTTAACATATAATCCTGGCAGATGAAGTAATCTTCTGAATTTAATTCCTGCCGTCATAAATGGTGCCATCCAGCAGATATAGTGACAAAACACTCTTTTTCCACTGACTATGGCCGGAATCAGAACTAATAAAATCACTCCGTAATATATAATATAACTATATATATTAGCGATGGAAATTCCGTGATCTGTTTTATATAAAAAGTCAATTTTAACAATTTTTCCTTTATTTACAAAACAGAATACAATAATCCCAATCCAGATAATCCAGATTACGTATTTAATATAATTTTTCCATCCCTGTCTTGGAGACTTGTCGTTTACTGCTTCCAGACATTCCTGCAGACCTCCCATGGGACACAGGTATCCGCAGAAAAATCTTCCAAAAAATATGGAAAAAACAAACATCCCTATAAATACAATAAAACTTCCGTTAATGATACCTTCCAATGCTCCCATAATGATCAGTGCAGGAGAAAAATACCATATTGTTATAGGAAACAACAGCATTGCAAGGATCAGTAATAATTTTCTTAAATTTTGTCTCTTCATAGAAACCTCCATATATCAATTTGATATATGGATTATATATCAGTCTGCTATATATATCAATAGGGTAATTTTCCAATATTATTCAGCCCGATTGTTTTAAAAAAATTTACATCAGTAATTCAACCGTTTATATGTGCATCCAGCTTCTGAATCAGTTCTTCCACATCATTTCCATGCATTAGACAGGCCTGTTCCAGATTTTCTCTTGCCGAAGACGAACAGGATAAACAATGCATTCCCATTTCCAGAAAATACTGTTCTGTTTCAGGATAAGTCTGTAAAATTGCACCAATCAATGAATATTTTGTAATTGTCATAATTAATCTCCTTATTTAATTTCCATGTTGTATGATTTTAACCTCTTGATTTTCATTATATAATACATAGGTCACATCTTCAAAGTACCATTCCGAGCTCGTAAGTATATTTTCATCCTTTATGGAACCCTGGTCAATGGATATTTCCTGTTGAATAGCTTGATTAGACCTATAACCATGTGATATATATTCACCGGGTAAATCAATGTATTTTTTATCAGTAAAATTATAAAGTGATTGAGGTAAATATACTCGGACTCTGAATTTCCTGTTCTTTAAACCATAATCTTTTACCTGTAGGTTCACATTCATTTTTACCTCATGGTTGGAGATACTAAAGCTTATGGATGAAGTATTTATATCAAGTGAATTAATTCCAGCGTTTGTTATCACATAATAATCCGTTCTTGCAAAATCTATCGTCCATCTCATGAGGGGAATTACTATAATAAAAATCACTAAAATAATCGCTAACTTATTTTTTTTTGCGAAAATTTCCAGATTGACAATACCTTTTATAGCAATTACAAACAGAATCAATGGTACCAGACCCGAAAGAGTTATTGATCCATGTGGATACTCAATAGGTTTTATTATGTACTGAATAATCGCGTAGGAATCATGAGGTAGTTTGTAACTTATTGCCACTCCCACAAAAATCATAATTATCCATAAAATCAGTTTGATTCTTTCCTTTTTCATGCTCAAAACTCCTTATATTGTTGATGCTTTCCACTAATCAGGAAAACTAATACCTGAAAATCATTGCAATATGTATTAATATTAATAATACATTGTAGTCTGGAAATAATCAACCCTGGGATAATAAAAATCAACTTACTAATAAGGTAATGTTGCTTGATTAACTTTGAAAAAAGAAGTACCATGAAACTACATAAGGAGGATTTATAATGAATATTTCAATCGCACTATTTATAACAACGGCTTTTTTAGCACTGGGAACCATTACATTCGCCGCACTTGATATGGCATTTCAAAGAAGCCATAGCCGCAAAAGCATCAGACCCTTCTGCAATGTTCATAAAAATATTACGCGAAGTGATATCTCCATCCGTGTACAGAACGCCGGGCTGGGGCCAATGATCATAAAAAAACTTGTACTTTTAAAAAATCCTGTCGATTCTATTGAAAATGCAGTCCAATTAACCGAAGCCTTTGGTTCCACCCTAAATTACACTTTGTTTATTCATGATACGGATGGTTATGTTCTGGCACCCAATCAAGAAGCAGATTTATTACAGTTTTCACCCTCTTCCAAAGATAAAAATGCAATGTCTGTTTTAAAGGATCAATTAAGTAGCTTCACGTTATTGATTCAATATGCCGACGTATATGATGACATCTATGAGAAAAAAGAACCTTTTGTATTTTGATATACGAAAAACTTTACCTATTATTTAAAATTTTTTACATATATTGTCGATAATTTTGACGTGGAATATATACATCTCTGATACATTAATTATGTAAACGTAGAAACCCACCTTAGAAAGGAGACTGTATATGTATTTTTTTACGCATCTGTTTATCGCAAAAGTATTGTACCAACATTTATCCGAAACAGTAGATCTTGATTACAAAGCTTTCTCTTACGGAAACATAAAACCTGATCTTCCCTCTACCACCAGAAAACACCATACACTTGATAATTATCTGGAGACAGTTTGCATTAAGGCTGATTCTTTAAAAGAAGAAGAAATGACTGTTGAAGATTTTTCTGAAAAACTAGGTGAAATTTGCCACTATATCAGTGATTTCTTCTGTTATTACCATTTAAATGAAACTCTCCACAAAAAAAGTCTGAAGCACTTTTCCTATGAAATCCTGACCCATCTGACCCTTTTTCCAAACAGAATCAGAGAAAATTATTCTTTTACTACCCCCTTAGTTTCTTCCGGAATCAGTATTGAAGAAACTATCTCCACCATGCGTGAGCAGTATTTTCAAAAAGAAAAGAGCATTAAACGGGATATGGAATTTGCTCTGTCTACTTCCCTGTTAATCAGCGAAGCTATTCTGGATTGTGTACAGTTTTCCACTCCTGCTTCCATGGATCTGGAAATAATAGATCAGAGAATGATTTCTTTGTCTCCTATGGTAACACTATAAACCTGGGTTGGGTCTATTACCTTCCCAAGTTCTGTGATGTTCCGGTATCCTTCCAGAAACAGATTATCCCTGCAGCCTCCCGTTGTAATTTTTTTATCAAATTCTATAATGGAACCATCTTTCATAGTTATCTTGCTTATCAGCAAACTGCTGGTTTCCGTTTTTCCATTCATAGGATTTTTTATGGCTTGTGCACTGATACTGATAGGTGTGATTTCTAACTTAGTAACAAAACAGATATCGTTTTTACTTTGTACTATCCTTAATAGGTAATAATCCTTAACATTAGCTCGATAGTTATACTTCCATGAAAGGTTCCAGTTTCCTGCAAGCAGTAAGTCTTTACTGCTTTTTTCAGTTGCTCTATCAGACTGAGTTGTGATATTTAAATCGTGATAAATGTACAAATCAGACATTTTTATTTCCACATTTTTACGATTTAATCCATTGCAGTTGCCAATATAAACCATAAAGCTTAAATATCCGCCATTATCAAAGTATTCCAGGGAGCTGCCATGATCTGTGTCGGTGCCTGCATCTTTATTAATCCGAGTGCTCCAGTCATCAGGAACAATATAATCTGTTTCCTTCTGAAAAGAAGCAGGCAGTTTATAATCCGTATCAATCCGAATGTAAGCAGAGTTTTTATCCCCCACCGATGACACCGCTTTCATTGTAATTCCATTATCTTTTACAGTAGCATCGATAGTTACCGCACCATCTTCCAGCTGTTTTGTATCTGCATCGCTAATTCCCATATAATTTAAAATTACAATATCCCATTCATTATCCCGGGCTGCCAGAG
>Ga0302288_1002129_pt1 | contig 11939 bp, 13 predicted proteins | sample III_Fen_N1_1_FD_194549 | JGI IMG/M metagenome (GOLD analysis project Ga0302288, IMG submission 194549) | Peat permafrost microbial communities from Stordalen Mire near Abisko, Sweden - III_Fen_N1_1 | ecosystem: Environmental > Terrestrial > Soil > Wetlands > Permafrost | place: Sweden: Abisko...
TTCGTCGTTTTCCTTGACTCTGTCTATTAAACCGCTTGCGTGTACAAAATACTCTTTCGAAGATTCTGAGTCTTTAATAAATCCAAATCCTTTTGATTCATTAAAAAATTTAACTGTTCCTTTATTCATTATTTTAGAATTAATTTGGCGCAATGTACGGTTTATTTTTATAGTTTATGCATTTACATAAATTATTTTTTTGAAATTTTATTATATTTTCTTTTGGCCCCTTTCTTCATCAATTATTTATAGATAATTGACCGGTCGAACCACCAGTTTACAACAAAGATTTCCTCCCTCATTGATCTCGTCAATGTCGGAAATAGAACAAAATACCTGCACTTTGGCAAAAGTTTTGTTGAGAACGCCCGCTTAATGATTTTTGTTCTTAAGTGATGAGCTTATGTCAATAGGGCCATCATTGCTTTTGCCTTCCCGTTTAGCAACTTTGGCTGCCCGCTTTTCTTTCAGCGTTTTTTCAGGCGCTTTCTTTGCCAATTTTTCTCTTACTTCTTTATCTTTAGCCATGATATAAAAAATTATAGTTAATAATACTAATTATCAAAGTTAATGCTAAATATTAGAGTTTGTATAACATGCATCTTATAAAATGTAAGATAATTCACATTTTATAAGATTTAGCAGGCGCGTTTTCTTAAGTCTAATGCCGGACCGGAATCTTTTTCGTCCAGTATTTGTAACGGGTCCATACCGCTCTGACAAAGTCTGTCGTCTCTGATCCGCGCAGATAACCTTGTTTGCAAACCGGATCATCATAAAATTCAGGTCTGCTTTTTAAATTAATGTATTTTTCCACATTGTCACCATCCCAGCGGTTGGGATTCCCTTTGTGTTTGGCAGCAAGAGCTCTTGCATCTTCGATATGACCAAAGCCGCAATTGTAAGCGGCAATTGTCATCTTTTGGCGTTGCTCTTTATTCTTTATAAAGGATAGTCCTTTTTCGTATATTTTCAGTAACCGGACAGCTCCTTTAATACTTGTTTCCGCATCATACAAGCTATCCGTGTTTATCTTGAGTAGCCTTGCGGTTCTCGGCATAATCTGCATAAGTCCGCTGGCTCCTGTCCAGTTATTGGCATTTGGATTAAAGTCTGATTCCTGGCAGGCAATAGAAGCAAGTAGCCTCCAGTCCCAGCCTATCTTGACAGCCTGTTTTTTGAACAAGGCATCATAAGGAGAAATTTTTCCATCTTTTCTAATACCTGGATTTCCGACAACAAGATTTTTATTCAGTTCAAAATAGCGTTCCGTTATGGATTGGTAAGCTGAACTATTAATGTTTTTACTGAACCAATTGTTGATTGCTGCTGCCAATTTGGGTGAGGTCTTCCGGACAACCCAAAAAGAATTTTGATTGAAGCTGACTGCCAAAGATATATTAATATTTCTATAAAAGGTTTTATCGTATTGGGCGATATTGTTGTCTGCAATCGTGTAATCTATTTTTCCCAAAGCAACCTTGTCAATTAATTCTTCGGTTGAAATACGGTTAGCTTCAATTGTTTTAATATGGATACCGCCTCCCACTTCATTGTTCAGATGAACCAACCTTGAATAGTAATTGCTGTTTTTTTGCACTTCTACATTTTTTCCGATCAGTTGCGTGACATTTGAAATCATTTTGGAGGATTTCTTTTTTTGCTGTATCAGTACCTGATGGGTTAAATATTTACGGCCGCAGAATATGAATTCATGTTTATCCTCCATCGTCGTTGGAATATTGTAAGCTACCAGATCACCTTCGTTGCGTTGCAACATTTCAAGCATGGTCTTTTCATTCGGCGCAATGATCATTTTTAATTTCAGGCCAAGTGACTTTGCCAGCTGGGCACATATCTCATATTCGTAACCCATTTCCTTGTCGCGATATATAAAATAGGAGGTCGGACTATACAACGTCAGTGCTCTAAGTTCTCCTTTGGCCTTGATTTTCGGAAGATCGACAAGCTTTTCTTTTTCTTTTTTGATTTGTACATGGTGGTAGATAATTGCTATGGACAGCAAGATCATAAAGAAAGCCAGGATCCTTAAATTTATGCGGTGATGTTTGTGTATATTTATAAACATAGGCATCTATTAAACGGCTAAAGATAGACAATTTTTTTATTTTGCAAAATGCGGCAGTTATGTTGATGTATAACAGTTATTTATGTTTTTTAAACAGCTATGGGAAAAAGTTAAATAATAAAAATAGTTGCTAAACAGTTCTAAATTCTGGAATAATAATATACATTTACGCACTTTTATATGATATGGTTTAGGGTTAAAGATTGCAAGGTTAGGGACGTACGTTTGTTGTAATATGAAACATTCTTCCTCTTCATCTGCCGGATCGGCATCGAAAGTGTCAGTGGCCGGCTTGTTAATCACGCTTGGAATTGTCTTCGGTGATTTGGGAACTTCTCCGCTGTATACAATCAGAGCTATATTGAATGGCGCTTCTGTTGTTAATGAGACGTTTGTGTTGGGTACCATTTCTTGTATTTTCTGGACGCTTACCTTACAGACAACTTTGAAATATGTCATTATTACGCTTCGCGCCGACAACAAGGGTGAAGGTGGTATCATGGCTTTATTTGCTCTTCTGAAGAGCAAGAGCAGTTGGGTCTATCTCATTGCCATTATTGGTGGTTGTGCGCTGCTGGCAGATGGGATTATTACGCCGGCTATCACGGTGACTTCTGCCATTGAGGGGCTGAGGCTGTTCGATCCTGAAATCCACGTTGTGGCGGTTGTGATTATTATTCTTTCTTTTTTATTCGCTATTCAGCAATTCGGGACATCTTTATTGGGCAAGTCTTTCGGGCCAATCATGTTTTTTTGGTTTGCCATGTTGGCTGTGCTTGGTATTTCTCAAATTGTTTATTTTCCTGAAGTTTTACTTGCCGTCAATCCGTACTATGCTGTCAAGTTATTGGCGGAATATCCGAATGGTTTTGTTTTGCTTGGTGCTGTCTTTCTTTGTACGACTGGTGCGGAGGCTCTTTATTCGGATCTCGGGCATTGTGGAATTCATAATATCCGGATTTCATGGATATATGTCAAGGTTACCCTGTTGCTCAATTATCTCGGTCAGGGTGCATGGATTATTACACATCCTGAAAAAGCGGCAACGAGTGTAAATCCTTTTTATGCAATCATGCCTGACTGGTTTTTGATTCCGGGCATTCTTACCGCCACGGCAGCGGCTATTATCGCGAGCCAGGCTTTGATCAGCGGATCTTATACGATTATCAGCGAAGCTATATCTCTCAATTTCTTTCCTAAAGTCCGGATTATTTATCCCACGAATGTGAAAGGGCAAATGTATATACCGTTGATTAATTTTATGCTGTATATAGGGTGTTGCTTTATTGTGTTTTATTTTAAGGGTTCTACTGGTATGGAGTCGGCTTATGGTTTGTCTATCAATATTGCGATGTTGATGACAACGGCTCTGTTGATGTTTTATCTGCATGGCAAGTTTCCGGTTTCCTTGCAAGTTTTGTTTGGTGTTGTGTTTTTTACGATAGAGATTGCTTTTTTGATTGCCAATCTGACTAAGTTTGCGAATGGTGGCTGGATCACTGTCTTGATTGCAGGTCTTTTTGCGTTGGTTATGTATATTTGGAGCAAGGGGAGGCGCATTAAGAATAGTTTTATTACTTACGTTAAGATTAAGGATTATCTGCCTGTCATTGAGGCGATTTCGAAAGATAAGTCTGTTCCAAAGTATGCTACGAATCTTGTTTATATTACGCATGCCAACAAAACGACTGATATTGAGAACAAGATTCTTTTTTCTATCTTGCGTAAGCAGCCTAAGCGTGCTGATGCTTACTGGTTGCTTCATGTTGATATTGTTGATGATCCTCATGTCACTGAGTATGAGGTTCACCAGCTTATTCCCGGTGTGCTGATCCGTATTGATTTGCGAATGGGTTTTAAGGTGCCGACCAAAGTCAATCTTTATTTTCATAATATTCTTTTTGAGTTGAGGGCGGAGCATAAGATTGATTTGGTCAGCAATTATCCTTCTTTGCGTGAGTTTAATGTTCTCAGTGATTTCCGCTATATTGTCATTGTTCGTGTGCCGAACAGGGATTATGAGTTTAATCAGGTGCGGAAGTTTATCATGAATATGTATTTTTTGATAAGTAAAATCGGTCTTAATGATGTGAGTTTTCTTGGTTTGGATTCTACCAATGTTAATGTGGAGGAGGTGCCTTTGTTGGCGAGATCGGAAATTATTTACGATCGAAAGGGGCAGTTGGCTGTTTCTCCGGACGCTGTGAAGATTAAGGTTAATGATTTGAAGTTTAAGAGGGTCAAGAAGGATAAAATTGAATAGAATTCGAATATTTATGTGGTATTTATGCAATTCTAAAAAGCAAGATAAATTTCTTCAAAAAACACCAAGGTGAGTTACTCCAAACACCAAGGTGTTTTGGTCCAAACACCAAGGTGTTTGATTCAAAACCATAAGGTGTTTTCTCTCAAAACATAAGGTGTTTTGCCTCGAACACCAAGGTGTTTTTTTTACGTCTTCCCTGTTTTTGTGAAAAGCCCGTTTCACCTTCTCTAATCCGTTTTTTGCTGTTTTGGCTTTTTATGCATAATGTTGCGTTATTTGGTCTTTGTTTTGCCGGCTTTTTGTTTTGGTGGTATACCTATATATATAGGTGTATGGTTCGGTGGTTGCAAACTTGTGGTTATACTGTCGGGGCTTTCTTGTCTATGCTTTCTGTCTGCGTTTCCTTGCAACGCTTCCGTTGTTCGGCGGCATGGCAATTCCGGCTCCTGTTCGCCCGTCCTTGTGCCCGCTTGATTCCTGCGCTATTTGTTTGTCTCTTCCAGAGCCTTCACAAAATAGCATTGCAGTCATCTGCGCGTTCCCTGCGTCCGTTCTCAAGGTCGCCGTCAACCATACCGCCGGACGTCCGTTCGCTTTGCGGGAATGTCAAGTCTGTTGGATAATTTAAATATTTAATGTAAAATATTTTCTTTTTAAAAATAATGTGTACTTTAGCTCGCTGTAAAAACACCTTAAAAACCTGATTGTTTTCAGGAAAAAGACAATCAATTAATAAGTAAGCTACTCACAAACTGACTGCTGTATCATGAAAAATTTAACTCGCATTCAATCCAATGAGAAAGTATTTAAATGGGGAGGGTGCGGGCTTTTTAATAAGGATAGATACGCAGTGCGGATGCTGAGGTGTTAGGCACAAGCTTAAAACCGGTATATAAACATTTTTAAAATGGTTGACATAATTAATATAGAAGAGTTGTACAAAAGTAAAGTTTTGGCAATATGGAATGATTTTAATACGATCCCTGTTTTAAATGAGCTGGATCGTGAATATAGAAAATCCCCGATTTTACCTAAAATAGTTATTAAAGATTCAATTCTATTTGTGGGTTGTAATCCTTCTTTTAGATTGGGGACTGTAATTGAAGAGGATAATAAAGCGATCGAATTTTATTCCTTAAATGATGATCAGAAAGATAGATATTTTGATAAGTTTAAAAGAATTGCAACATATTGTGACAATTCAAAATGGTCACATATTGATCTCATCTTTATGCGGGAGACAAAGCAAGAATTAGTAGCTGATATTACATATACAAATGTGGATTTTATCAAACGACAATTAGAAATCGCATTTGAAATAATTTCAAAATCAAATCCTAGAGTTCTTGTTGTAACTGATTCTTTATCATCTGAATTTTTTGGGAAGAAAAAGGCCATAAAACATGATAAATTTGAGAAAATTTGGAAAGGTTTTGATTTGGATTTTGATTTAAACTTTGATGTTGAGATTGGAGCATATTGGGTTGAGATCAATGGAAAAAGAACACCAATTGTATTTTCTGGTATGCTTTCTGGCCAAAGAGCTATGGATATTGGATCATATGAACGATTGATGTGGCAAATTAAATTTATATTAAAAAAAGCCTGTGCCTAATGTATATACAAAATAGGCGTAACAGTAGTAAATTCAAGGTTTGTAGCCCGCTTCAAAATTGTAACGGTTTGATAAGTTTTGAAGCCCGCAATCGCCTACTTTGCATATACTCACCGTTACCGCCAAGCTTAACAAAAACCGAAATATATGGACAATCCAGAAATTGACGAAAATAAAAACTTTGATTTCCTTGTTGTTAAATCTCGAGAGTTACTTCAAGAACAGTTTAAGTCATATGAGAGCGCTAATAGCAAGGCTGGAATTTTAATTTCCATTTCAGCTTTATTAATTCCTATTGCGCTTTCTTTTATTTCAAATTCTGATACACCAGAATACGTCAAAATATTTACAATTATTCCAACAACATTAATGATTTTGGCTCTTACTTATCTTTTAAAAGTGCTTTTGCCAAAAGACCTAGATGTTGGCTTCAATTTCGACCAATTTGAGAGATTAATTAATAATCCGCACAAAGATTTACAGCTATTTGAAATTGGCGCAAACAGAGATTCATTCAAAGCTAATAAACCAATTGTCAAAGCTCAAAATAGAAATTTTAAAACGGGAGTCAAATTGATTTTTAGCAGTGCAATAATTTTATTAGTCCTAATTACAGCAAGCCTTATTTTCTGAAATAACCTGACAAATTAATCAAATAGATTGCTTCAATTATTTATACTTACATTTAAAAAAAATCATCATGGCAGACAACAATTCAAATTCAGACAATTCACAGAGTAATCAAACTCAGTTGACGCAACCGACACAACCAACCCCACGAGAATCTATCGTTATTCCAAACGTACCTAGCCAGCAAAGAGAAACGATTGAGAGAAGCCTAAATACAGACCCCTTGATAAAAAAATAAAGCCTGGCGGTAACAAAAACTATATAGCAATTGGGGTTTCGGTGTGGACAACAAAGTTCGCAGCCCGCAACAACGGTGGTGCGGCTCGACAGGAAAGCAACCCGCAGTCGGCAACTGCATATAGTTCCGTCCGTTATGGGCAAGTTAAAAAAACGAGACAATCGATAATATCAACTAAAAATTACAAAATTATGTCAAAAATTTCAAGAACTGGAAAAGACGGAGTAGAAGTTACATTTCCATCGACAGGATACATTTATAGAGAGGGTAAAGATGGACGAATTATTGCTTTCCCATCGACAGGTTGCATATACAGAGAGGGTAAAGACGGTAGAGTTGTCGCATTTCAATCAACAGGATACATATATAGGGAGGGTAAAGATGGACGAGTTATTGCTTTTCCATCGACAGGATATAAATATTCAGAAAACAGCAAAGGGAGAATTGTGCCAGAGAAAATTTAAATAAACCCAGCTCATTTGGCAAGTTAAATAGATACACAGCATGGACATTAAAATCTTGACTTTTATAATTGCAGCTGGGGGTTGGATAGTTGTAATAATTCAGACTTTCTTAGGTTTTCTGGAAAGACAGAAAAAACATAAAGACGATATTTTGCTGAAAGCGACAGAATATTTCACAGGTGGCACCCAGAAAAGAAGCATTGGAATTTCTTTAATTGAAGGCATGATTAAGTCTAATCAGAAATATTATGACGTAATAGTTCCATTATTATCAAACCAATTTGTTTATCTTTTGCTTCAATCGGACACACAAAGTCCAATTCATGAGGAGAGAAACTTGGTGCGAATATTTTTCTTGCTTAGAGATATGATTCTTTCGAACAAAACAAAATATCATAGAGATAAGTGTGAAGTACTTGACGCAATTGGCAGACGGATGGATGGAGTAGAAAAATCTACTTTGAGAATAGCGAAACAGACACTAGAATTGTGGCAGAAAGATTTAGAATAAAAAGTAACCAGCCCATAACAATGTATAAGAATAATAGCCGGTTCAGCAGTAAATGCAAGGGTTGTAGCCCGCTTCAACCTTTGTGTAACTTGACAGGGATGAAGCCCGCGAACGGCTACTATTCTTATACAAACCGTTGTACGCTATAGTAAAAAGATGGCAGAATCAATATGATGATGAAAAAAGATAAGATAAATACAATTCTTGAAAATGTACAAGAATTACGACAAAAAAGAGAATATGTTAAGGCCTTATCAATACTACATGAAGAAATGACTCATTTTGAACATGGAATTGATAACTCAATAAAGGGTCAATACTTTTATAATGCTGGAATTATATACAATGACATTGCGAAGTATGAAGAAGCATTGATGTTTTATCATAAAGCATTAGAAATATTTATTCACAATGATGATAAAATTGAAATAGCAAAAGTCTATAATAATTTAGGTAATCTTTATTCAAATCTTGGTGAGTATGATAAAGCATTTGAATATTTTCAAAAGGGATTAGATTTTAGCCTTCAAGAAGAACATCCGACTCTTATTGCTCAAACTTTATCAAATCTTGGAACCGTCAATAGAGCTAAAGGTAATTATGATTTAGCTCTTGAATATTATATGACAGCACTTCTTATTTTTAGAAAGACAGATAATAAACGTTCCATTTCAGTGTCTTTGAATAATATAGGTTCTATTTTGCAAAGTAAAGGAGACTATGAATCTGCACTAAAATACTATCAGGAATCTTTAGTTCTTGCAGAAATATTAAATGATACATATTTTGTTTCCTCTCTTTTAAACAACCTCGGACAACTGTTTTCACTTACAAAAGATTATCAAAAGGCATTACATTATTTGCAAAAAAGTTTGTTAATAAAGAAGGAAATAGGTGACAAATCAGGTGAAGGAAATGCATATAGTAACTTAGCTTCTCTTGAATATCTAATTGGAGATATTGCATTAGTTATGTATCATTTACAAAAATCTATTTCAATACAGCAGGAGATGGGGAATAAATATGGACTATTTCAAAATTTAAAACTTCTTTCAATATTATTGAATCAGACTGGTGAAAAAGAACAAACACTTAGGTATTTAAACTATACTTTAGACCTTGCAGAACAATTAGGGATAGAGGATGATGTTCGTGAAATAAAGAGATTACGAAATCAATTAACACATCAAATTCAATAGCTTATGAAAGAAACTAATGAATTTGATGTCTTGCTTAAAGTTGTAGAAGTAATAGAAAAGAAAATTACATTGCAACATACCTCATTGTCATCAGAAAACAAAGAGACGATACAGATAGGAATTGCTAAAATTGACTTAATTATAAACAAAAGTGAAATTAATATTGGAGACAAAATTAAAATTGAGAAATCTCAAATTGGAGCTGTTGGGTCTAATTCACAGGCAATGCACAATACTTTTAATCAGCAAATAAATGACCTTCCTGAAAATTATGATTACGAAAGGTTAAGTGAACAACTTCTATTATTAAGAAATAAATTGGCTTTAGATGCAAATAGCTTAGAACATTACAAAGCACTTGGTGAAATTGCTAATGCAGAAGAAGCATCTCAAAAAAAAGATGGAAAAGGAGTAATAAAACATGTTATGACAGCTGGCAAATGGGTATTTGATAAAGCACAGGAAATAGGTGTAGACATAGTAACAGAATTAATAAAAAAGCAAATGGGATTATAAATACAGCGTACAATACCACCTAAGTAACAGTAAACAAACGCTTTGTATTTGTTTCCCGCGCCCTTGCTACCTATAACACAACCATAAGTACGACACACTACAAATATTAAAAAAAATTAAAAATATGAGTTACAAAGTTTTTATTAGCTACTCTTGGAGCAACAGTGCTGAAAGAAGAGCAATGATATCTGAACTAAATAAGCTAGAAAGGGTAAAAGTATTAGTTGATAAAGATCAAATATCTCCTGGAATGAAAATCCATCAGAGAATTTCTGAGATAATTGATGATTCAGATTGTATAATCGCACTACTCACGAAACACGGAATTTCATCTAAAGAAGTATTTGACGAAATAGTTCGTGCACATGAAAGAAAAAAAGATATTATTCCAGTCGTAGAGGAAGATGTTAATATCTCGGAGCTGCCATGGTACTTAAGGGATACGCTTTACATTAAATACGATAAAAGAGATTTTGATTCAACATTAGAGTATATTCTCAAAGCTATTAAACAGAAAGCTTCTCCATTACAAGGTGTAAATCAACAAGAGTTTCCTCCAAGACTTCAAAAAGTTTACGAAAAGCATAAAAGCTATTTTGATATTCCTACAAACTATGGAATCTCGAAAGAAAAGATTTTTCTCGAACTGAAAATGAAAGAAACTGATTCTTCACACATAATTAGAGTTTCCAAAGATGCAGAAATTGGAGAAGTCGCAGAATTTATAGTAATTCAACTACTTCCGCATTTAAGAGTTCGTGATTACGAATGGACATTTAATTTAAATGGAAGAATAATGCCTCCTGAACATACTTTTATATCTTCAGGCATTAAGAATGGTGATACAATATATTTGCACGGAAATTCTCGTCGACCAGAATGGTCTCCAAATATTCGATAAATTATTATGATATATCGTTTAGCTCAAGATTTAAGTTCATTACTGGTTTATAGAATACCTCTAGAGAAATTAGTTAAGTATAAGTTACATACAGACAAACCTCTTAGTTATCGTTTAATCAAAAACAATTCTTACTATCTTCTTGAAGATTTAATATCTTATGAGAACTATTTACTTCCAAGTAATCTCGTCAGTGAATATCAAATTTCTGATGATAAACTGGGATTGTTTTTGGAAATGCATGCAGTATCTGGTGTAATACCCAAAAATCACATAGATTCATCATCTAATTTTTCTACGACAACTTCATGGAATTTAATAAATCTTGGAGGAACATGCAATAATCATTGTAAATTCTGCTATACAGAAAACACAAAATTATTTAATGACTTCTCGACTCAAGAAGTGAAGGATATAATTGATTTATTTGCAAATAATTCAAACAATCGGGAATTAACTTTTTCTGGTGGAGAGCCAACAATTAGGAAAGATATAGTAGAGATATTTTCATATGCACATAAAAAGGGTTTTCAAAGATTATCTTTACAATCGAATGGACGTTTTTTGGGAGATAGTTCATTTTTAAATAGCCTAGTTAGATTAGGCCTTTCTAGTGTTCTTATTTCACTTCATGGTCCAAATGAAATTGTTCACGATAAAATAACAAAAAGCACTGGTAGTTTCAATCAAACTATAAAAGGTTTAAAAACCACAAATAATTTTGGTTTAAAAACCACAATTAACTTTGTTATTTGTAATGATAATTACTCCAATATCATGGATGTTATTGAACTAGTAAAAAGGACAATGCCAGAAGGTAATAGAAGTATTAGAATTTCATACCCTATCTTTGAGGGGGCTGCATATGATAATATTAAAGCCATTGCTGTACCTTTTCCTAGTTTTATTTCCGAAATGAAAGTGGCTATAAAAGATGCACTTAAAAATGAACTTGATATCCAGCTATTTGGTTTCCCATATTGTTTAATAAATGAATATACACATTTAATTGTCAATTCTAGCAACGATAATTCATTATTACTATCTGCTACAACCTTTAAAAAACATAATATTTCAAGGGAAGAAATGTATATAAAAGTGAGAAAGTGTATTGGGTGCATATATTCTGGATTTTGTTTAGGAATACAATTAAATTATATTAAATTGTATCCTGATTGTGCTGATTATCTTAGACCTCAATATAAAATTACGAATAATGGCAGTGTATAATAAATAGTCACTATGTTTGTAGTTTAAAAGACTGATGCGATTAAAAATTGCATAAGCCACAAGAGTATTATAATTTTGAGGAATCATACTTAAATTATAAAACCAGGTAACTTATGCAAACACAAAGAAAAGAATTAAACTTTGAAGGACAAAGTGTTTTTGTTGGAATTGATGTACATCTGAAAAGTTGGAATGTATCGATTTTCACAGAAGATCTGCATCATAAGACGTTTAATCAGCCTCCTAAGGCTGAATCGTAATCAGGCTATTTAAAGCTAAA
>Ga0302288_1002130_pt1 | contig 11923 bp, 8 predicted proteins | sample III_Fen_N1_1_FD_194549 | JGI IMG/M metagenome (GOLD analysis project Ga0302288, IMG submission 194549) | Peat permafrost microbial communities from Stordalen Mire near Abisko, Sweden - III_Fen_N1_1 | ecosystem: Environmental > Terrestrial > Soil > Wetlands > Permafrost | place: Sweden: Abisko...
CAAATCGATAGCTTCGTCGAGTGAGCCGGCACGAATAACTTTTCCCGAATTAACGAAATAGATTTCATCGGCATTTTCAATGGTATTAAGGCGATGGGCAATGATAACGCGAGTTGTTGTATTAGGAAGTTTTTGCAAGATAGAATCGAGCAATTTCTCGGTAACTGTATCGATGTTGGCAGTTGCTTCATCGAGTATTAATAAATCGGGTTTACGCAATACGGCACGCATAAAGGCTATCAATTGTTTTTGCCCAAGGCTAATGCTTTCGTTACTACTTTCAACGGGCGTATCTAATCCTTGATCGAACACTTGCAATAGACTATCCAAGCCACTTTCTTGCAAGGCTTCGAGCAATTGTGAATTTGTAAAATCTCTCATCTCGGGATTTGCGTACAATATATTATCACGCACTGTACCGCTAAACAAAAACGGTTCTTGCAAAATAAATCCTATGCGATGTGTTCGCTCTTCAAGTGGCATTGAGCTAATGTCTTTACCACAAAACAAAACAGAGCCATCATTAGGGTCGTACAATCGTGCCATTAACGATGCGGTGGTTGTTTTTCCACCACCCGTTGGACCAACAAAAGCGTATGTTTTACCTCGTTCCAAATTGAAACTTACATGGTGCAAAATCTCAGTATCTTCGTTATAACTGAACGATACATCTTGGAAAGACAGCAAAGCATCGGAGCTAAGACCGTTGGTTTGTTCCTTTATCGGTAAATCGTTTTCGAGATTTAAGATTTGGTTAATTCTATCCCATCCAGCCAATGCGGTTTGAAAATTGGTCCACAAATTGGCCATCGATCGCAAGGGATTGTAAAAATTACTGAGGTACACAAAATAGCTTATCAATAAACCAACCGTAAATTCGCCTTTACCAATTAAGTATATCCCAAAACTCAACACAATCAACTGCCCAATATTTGCAGCAAAGGAATAGGAAGGCATAAACATAGCACTCGACAATCCAGCCTTTACCGATGCATCGAAATTATCGTTATTAACCTCATCAAAACGTTTACGAAAATAATCGCGACGGTTGAAAGCAATTATCAATTTAAAATTGTTCAAACTTTCTTGCACTTCGGCAGTCAACAAACCCAATGTTTTCATGCTAACCGACGTTTTTGATTTTACCCATGGCGAGGCAAAACGAGTAAAGAAAAACACCAATAAAGCTGGAATTAAGGCAACAATAGCTAATTTGAAATTTATGACCAACAAAAATATTCCTGCAGCAATCAATGAAATAATATTAAAAACAAACACCATCAACGATTGCGAAAAGAACATATTGATACGATCGGAATCGTTATTGATGCGTGAAATTAAATCGCCAGCCTTGTTTTGGTTAAAGAAATCGACCGGTAATTCTTGAATTTTATTGAATAAGCGATTACGCAAATTAAACAACATTCGCTGACCAACGCCACCCATTAATTTTGTATGTAAATAGCCCGTAACTACAATGGTGATGTAAACAAGCAACAATATTCCTGAAAATACTATTACGCCATGAAATTGCTTTGTTTGAATATAATTATCGACCGTATAACCAACCAATCGTGGTGCAACCATTATCAGTATGGTATTGATGGTTATGGATGTTAATGCAATAAGCAAATTACGACGCTCATCGCCAATCAATGACAAAAGTTTTTTAATTGTTTCGAGTGTCGTCGCCTTTTTTTGTGGCTTTGGCAATGCTGCCAATTTATAGTGGTTGGGTTGTTTTTTCATATTCTAGGGAAAAGGATATTGCTATTCAATGTGACGTTTTATTATTTTTCGTAATGACTAGTGCTGCGTTGCGAATCGAATATTTGCACATATTCGGTACAATTATTCATCAATTCAGTGTGCGTGCCTTTGGCAACCAAATCGCCTTCCATCAACAACACTATTTGCTCGAAATGCGATACCGAAGCTATTTTTTGAGTCACCGAAATAAGTGTCAAATTGGGATAATTCTTTTCAACATTATCAAGTATTTTTTTCTCGGTTTTATTATCTACACGAGCAGTAAAATCATCAAGCAACAAAATCTTTGGATCTAAAGCCAGAGCTCGAGCCAGCATAATTCTTTGCTTTTGACCTCCCGATAAACTATTTCCACGTTCCGAAACTACGGTATTTAATCCTTCGGGTAATGAATCGATAAAATCCTTCAATTCCGATGTTTCGATGGCTTTTGCCAAACTCTCGTCGGTAACCGAATCGCTAAAAGCAATATTTTCGCGTAAGCTTAAATTAAACAGAATACTATCTTGAAACACAAATCCAATTTGGCGAGATAGGCTTTCCTTTTTATAATCGTCGATAGAAATATCGTCGTATAGGATGGAACCATTTAATGGTTTATTTAAGCCAGTAAGCAAATATAACAGCTGACTTTTTCCTGCAGCAGTTGGTCCAATAATCGCCGTTTTCTTTCCTTTTACAACCGTAAACGAAATATCTTTCAAAATAGACTTTTCGCCATATTGAACATTAATCGATTTTAATTCAATTTTACCACCCAATTCTTTAACCGTTGTACCATCTTCTTCGGTATCTTTTGCATTCAACACTTCTTTAACCCTTGTGTACGATGCTCCTGCTTGTGCAATCATATTGCTCATGTTACCTAAAGCCATAATAGGAAAAATGAGCATTATAATATATTGATTAAACGAAGAAAAATCGCCAAGAGTCATTGTGCCAGCAATTATTGAATGTCCACCAACAATTAAAACCAGCACCGATGCAACATTCATCACAAAGAAAATTGCAGGCATAAGCAAAGCCGAAAGCGAACGAATGCTCAGTCCCAAATCTTTCGCTTTTGAATTGGCATTATAGAATTTCAGATATTCAATTTGTTGAGAGTTTAAAACACGGATAATAGCAGCTCCCATCACACTTTCGATAATCACACGATTAAGCCAATCGACCACTTCGCGAGTTTCTTTGAACATAGCATTTACCTTCGAAAAAATGAAGTAAAACACTAAAACGATAATTGGCACAAAACTCAAAACCATCAAACCCAATTTCCAATTGATAGATATCAGCATGAATGAAGTTCCAATTAAAATAAAAACAGATGAAGCAATGGAAACGATACCTTGCGACACAAACGATTTCACACCATCAACATCGGAAGTAAGGTTCGAAAGCAATTTGGAAGGATTGGTACGTTGAATGTAAGCATAACTTTGCTGCGAAATTTTGTCGGATAGTCGTTTTCTGATGTCTCGCCCCACTCGCTCGGAAACATAGGTTTGGGTAATACCTTGCAAATAAGCAAACACAAATATTACAACAGCTGCTCCACTAAATTGGGCAATCAGTTTTATATAGTCAAAATGTCCTTTTTGAAAGTTATCGATACAATGCGAAATAAGTCGAGGAATGATTAAATTCACCATATTACCAAGCAAAGCAAAAAGCAACAACAAAAACGTAATTCCTTTGTAGGGCAAAACCAACTCAAACAAATTCACCTTTGGCTTTTTATCTGGTATTGCGTTTCCTTTTATATTTTTTGACATAGTGATTTTGGTTTTAATTTTGGGTATTAATGGAGTTTTATGAGTAATCAAAGTGTGACTATTTTAGCTAGAGCAACAATTGATTCCTATTTTTTAATTATTTGCTTAATAATTAAAAATGCTTCGACAAGCTCAGCATGACGAAAGACTCGCTATTACCACCCTGAGCTTGTCGAAGGGTTTTATTATTTCACAAACATGTTTCAATCTAAAAAGGAACATTCTCAGCATGTCGAAAGTCTCACCAATGTCACCCTGAGCCTGTCGAAGGGTTAGTAAATATACTTTCCCAATCATTGCAAATACTTTTTAGAACTCAACGAAATAAGCAAACAATCCTAAAAGAATTAAAATGATACCAGTAATTCTTTTTTCATGATGTTCGAGGTAATGCGAATTGAACTTATTCACACCTTTTAGTCCAAGATATACCAAGACAAACATGAGAATAAGTGTGCTAAAAACATAAACAATCGATACGATAAAAATACCGATCCACCCAATTGTTGCAGCTTGAAAATAATATGCTTCAATCTCAACACAAGGAGTTAAAAACATAGCAATACTTAACGATGTAATGATTGCCCATTTTGATTTTTTCTTTCGTATCTGATCTTGAACATCAAAATGATGGTGATGATGGTGATGGTGGTGATGAGATGCTTTTAAATCGAAAAACAAATAAAGAATACCAATAGATATTAAAATAATGGGAGCAATAATCTCGGAAACATTGCTATAATGTTCAAACAATTTAAGCCCAACAAATCCTACTATAATTCCAATAATTACAGTACTTAATGTATGAGCTATTCCCGTTATAAAGGTTGCAAATAATGTTTCCTTATTTGTCCATTTTTCAGTTTTTGAAACTGCAATTAATGGTATCCAATGATTTGGGATTGCTGCATGAATCAAACTTAAAACCAAACTACTTATAAATATTTGCCACACTATATGTCTATTTTAATAGTTAGTAATTTGATTTTAAGATGATACAGCAATTAAACTTTGCAACAGTTTTACATTTTATAAACACAAAAAAAAGGTAAAGCTCAAGCATCTAACTGATTTTCGTATTCAACCAACGATTGTGTTTTATAGTGCGATTCGGTATTGAGATATTTTAAATTGATAAAAAATAAACTTCCAGCATTGGTAAATCCAGCCTTTTCAAGTAATTCTTGTGCAGCTTTTAGAGTTCCACCAGTAGCCAATACATCGTCAACAATCAATGCTTTTCCTTTACCTTTTTTAGTTTCTAGTTCAACTGTTGCATATTCCGATTGACTTATTACACGAACCAATCCATCGGGTGGCAATTTGCCTTTTTTCCTTACCAGATGTAATGGCTTTTGCAAATGAAAAGCAAGTACCGAAGCAAATATAAATCCACGAGATTCGATTCCAACAATAACATCTACATCACTAAAATTGGTATTAAATAAATCGGCCATCTGCAACAAAGCCTTTTTAAACAACACTTTATTTTCTAATATTGGCGTAATGTCTTTAAACGAAACTCCAGGAATTGGGAAGTTCGGTACTACTTTTATATTTTTTTTTATATCACTCATGTGAACGGTTTTGTCTTAAAATGTTAAAACCTTAATCGATTCTGGTCCATTACCATTTCTACGATCCAAGATTTTTACTTCTTTTGGATCTACACGAAATACTAAAGTACTTCCTAAACCTTCTTTATCGATGCGTTCTTTAAATTTAGGACTACGACCACCTATTACAGCAATAGCTTTATCAATATCAGCTTGAGATGACAATTGAACTGCCGTTCCTTGAACATTTACACCAATATACTTCGAGCCATCTTGGTTTTCGTGTTGAAAGAATCCCGTTACATTTGGGTTATTTGCAATGTGTTTTACTTTATTGGTAGTTGCTTTCGTCGAAAAATATACCGAATATCCATCAACACCAAAAGCACCTAAAACTCTTAATGCTGGAGCATTGCTTTCGCTTACTGTAGCCAATACTAATAGCTTAGTATCGTTCAAGTATTTTTCTATTTCTTTATTATCTACTGACATATTGTTTTATTATTTTGATTTATATATCTTCTTTTTTGAATGAGCGATATTTTTAAGGATTGCTCCACTAAAATCTTGTAATAGATTTACTGCTCCTGAATAACCAGTATAGGAATGATTTAAAAATAGCGAATCGAATACGGGCGATGCAATTTTAATTAAAGGAACCGATAATTCTTTTGCAACATTTTGTTCAAGTGAACTACCTAAAATTAGTTGTGGTTTTGCATTGCGTAACACGTCATCAATTTCTTTACCATTGCTCGAAAATATCACATGGGTGTCGAATGATGCATTTACAGGTAATGTATCTTTTATTTGCTGACGAAGATCAATTTCTGGTTCATCGGTAATGATAACCGTAGTAACAATCTGACCAAAACTTTCTTGTAAAAATCGACTAATTCCTAATACATTTGATGTTTCACCAACCAATGCAATTTCTTTTTGGAAGTCAAACGATAGATAGGTTTGAGCCAATTTTGATAATTGATATGTTAATTGCTTCTCGTTTTCAGAGATTACTTTTTCAATCAGTTCTTTCGATACTTTTAATTTCTCACCTAAAAGCTCTATAAATTTCGATGTATCGGGCGAACCTACAGGTATATATCCAAGATATAGATATGGTGTTCCAAATTTATTTTCAAGCTGTTTTGCGGCTTCCAATCCCCAAGGCGAAACAACAACGTTTAACTCTGCATTTGGAACTTTTTTCCAATTTTCTTTCGATTGATCGTAACCTAAAAGAGTATTGGCTTGTAATCCAATTTGCGAAAGTATTTTTCTTATTTCTTCGAGATTTCCTTCCCAAAATAGATCTTGATTTGGAACAACTCCCAATATATTCACTAAACCTTTTTGCTTGGTAAAATCGATGGTTTTAAATGCAATTCTATCGAGTATCGATTTAACAGCCCACTCGTAACCTTTATAAACATTACCTTTAAAACCAGGAGATCCAACAGCAATAACAGGGAAATTTTGATCCTGACCTTCTTTCACCATCGCAGGCACATCGTCGCCAACAAGTTCGGGTGCACAACCCGATACAACAACATATAAATCGGCAGCTTGAACCTTAACGGTATTTTTTATTTGCTCACGTAAACGCGATGAACCTCCAAACACAACTTGCTTTTCGAAAACTGCTGTTGCTGGAACTTCACGCCATCCACGATGAAACAATCCATTATTTCCGGTTAAAAAATTTTCGCTTTGTTTCGATTGAATACTACAGCCTGCGGTTGAATGAATAATAGGAACTAAACCATCGATGGCATTCACCACTTTTAATGCTCCGTGCAATGCACAGCCATTTCTATTTTTATGTAAGATTTCGTTTGACATAGTATTTATTTAACCTCCTGTTTAATAAACCAATTCGTACTTTTTTTAATCCACTCTTTGGTATATGTTTTTTGTTCGTTGCGTGCTATGAGTTGAGTGAATGATGTATTTGATAGTGTTTTCGATATTTTATCGACAAACTGAACTACTCCATTAAATCCAATGATATTGATAGAATTGATATTTATTACTGGAATTCCATTACGAATTGCAACTGCAAAATCGCCTGTTCCAATATAGATATCGGGATTAATTTTTCGGAGTAAATTTTCTTCCTCAAAAAGCTGACCTTCGCCTACAAGTATCGGTAGATCGGGTCTTTCGGCATTTAGTTTTTCAACAAACGACACATGTAACTGATCGATATACGTAAGTTTTATTGCAACAACATCGTAGCCTAACTCAAGCAATAAATCGTAAACAGCAATTGTATAAGCAGGCGATAAATTTATAAATACCTTCTTATTATTACCATTCTTTTTCTTAAGCAATTCGGTCAATTTCGATTTTTCGCGTTCCAACAATTCTATAACTTTGGTTTGTTTGCCAGTAGCAATTGCAATGTCGCTTATCCATTGCGAAGTGCGAGCTATACCAACTGGAAGAACTGATTGTACATAAGGAATATTAAATTCACTTTCGAATATTTTTCCTGGATAATCGGCTTCATCAGGATTTATTGGTATAGAGAAAGATGCATTCTTCGTTTTTTGAATATTCTCTAAGGTTGTATTGCGAGGGAAAACATTGGTTTGCAAACCTAGTTCCTGTAACAAACGATTTACTTCCGATACATTTTCTTCACTTTCTGATATTGAAAGAAGATTAACATAATCTGCCTTTTGCGATTCGGTATTTGCAAAAGAATTTCTTTTAAGAATATATTTTGCAATTGCATGCGAAACGATATCAATACCTGTTGTTCCAATTTTTGAACGGAAACCATCGGTATAAACGGGAACTATCGATATGCCAAGTTCTTCGGTCAATTCATCAACAACCGACTCGATATCATCGTTATTAATAGCAACAATGGGAGTTGCAACAACAAAAACTATTTTAGGATTATGTAATTTATAAACTTGTTTGATAGCATTACTCAGTTTAACATCACTACCTAATATGGAATCGCGTTCATTGAGGTTACTAACAGCCCATTTTCCATTATTTCTATCAACAATTTCCAACGATAATCTACCTACTCCACAACCAGCTCCACCATGAATAATTATAGCAGAATCGGGTATTGTAGAAATAATATTTACGGCATATAAAATATCGCTTGCTGTTTCTTGCGAAAATGTACGAACACGTTGTAAAAACTGTGTTTCTTTATTATTTTCTTTTACAAGGATATCTAAAGGCTCAAAAAAGGCCGAAATTGCCTGTAATCTTTTCTCGCGAATTAGCGATGTTTTTTTCTTTAACAAACTCATTTAATAAATGTTAAATGTGATTAAATACTTGCTTGTTGTAATACTTCTCCTTCTTCTTGTTTCAAAATTTTATCGCCCCACTCACGAGCCCAATCACGAAGATCAGTCACATTTAATGGTCTTGGAACAACAGTCTGAGTATCTTCAACGATTCGACGTGCCAACACACGATATACATCAGCCTGTGCAGAATTTGGATGAGCCTCAATTACCGTTTTACCATACAACTCACTTTGAGCTACTGTAACAGAACGAGGAACATATCCTACAACGTTAGCTCCAGTCCTATCAGCGAAATCATCAATCAACGATTTTGCATAAGGAGCATTTAAGCTATTTGCTATAATTCCACCTAATTGTGCACCACCTGTTGAAGCATATTTCGTTATCGCTTTAAATAAGTTATTTGCAGCATAAATAGCCATAAAATCTGATGAAGAAACAACATACACTTTATCAGCTAATCCTTCACGAATTGGCACTGCAAACCCGCCACAAACAACATCTCCTAATACATCATACAACACGAAATCGGGTTTGTATTCTTCAAAAAGATGTAAGTCTTGCAATAAACTTACTGCTGCATTAATACCGCGACCTGCACATCCAACTCCTGGGACAGGGCCTCCCGCTTCAATACATACAACGCCTTTAAATCCAACTACCGAAATATCTTCTAAACGAACTTTTTCTCCATCACGTGTACTATCTAAAACCGTTGGAAGATAATTTCCACTTCTTAATGTATTTGTTGAATCACTTTTAGGGTCACATCCAATTTGTACAACTTTATATCCTGCTTCTGCTAGTGCAGCTGCTATATTCGACGTTGTGGTCGATTTTCCAATACCACCTTTTCCATAAATGGCAATTTGCTTTGGTTTACTCATTTTTATAGTATTTAAAATCAATATTTTTATTACTTAGCAAAGTTAGATTATAGTTATTCTAGCTGAAATACCACATAAAAGTGAGTTACATAACATGATTGTGGTATTTTTAGACATTAACTACGATTTTGGTAGGAAATATGCTTCTTAAACAACAATTTTCATCAAAAAAACGAAAAGTAATTACAGTATAATTATGAGCGTTCCAGCTATAATACAGGCAGCTCCTATTCCAGTTTTAAAAGTCAATGTTTCGCCTAAAAAAACAATTGAGAAAACAATAGCCAATGCAACACTTAGTTTATCAATTGGGGCAACTTGCGATACTTTTCCAATCTGCAAAGCTTTAAAGTAAAATATCCATGATAAACCAGTTGCACAACCCGATAAAACAAGAAACAACATGTTATGTTTTGTTAATGTACCTATCGTATTAGTACCTCCTCGTACAAATGCAATTGACCAAGCCAAGATTAAGACTACAACGGTACGTATTGCAGTAGCTAGATCGGTATCGACATTCTTAATTCCAATTTTCGCAAAGATTGCAGTTAGTGCTGCAAAAAATGCAGATAATAAGGCATATATCCACCACATAGTTTTTTTGATTAGTGTTAATAAACTGTTTTATATCAAATATTACAAACCTCAGATCAATCCCACGTCCCCGTTGACTTTGTCGATTGCTTCTCAATTCGTCAAGGGGGCTTGGCTTCACTGGCTGTTTTAGCCCTCTTGGCGAACTAATCTTTATACACATTCTAGTATAAGTTATTTTGAATTGCCGTTCGGCTTTAGCCAACGGCCTTATAATTTATTTTTTTTCGGCTTTAGCCACAATTTTTCGGCTAAAGCCTATTGAAAATTGTTTTTATTTACGTTGGCTGAAGCCAAACGGCAATCATTTTTTCTTATAATTTTGTGTATAAAGATTAGCTTGGCGAAGAGGGTTGGGAGATTGATAATATTCTGTATTAATAAATGGTATTAACTTGAGACCTGCGAGGTTTTTTTATTGCTGAATAACGAAAAAGCCGTGCCTTATAATAAGCACAGCTTCAACGTTTCATTCATAAATTAAAATTATTCCCAACCGTAATTTTGTTTCAAATTAGGATTTGCTTGTATATCAGTTAAAGGAATTGGCAATAGTAAAAACTTTTTAGGATTTGCTGCAAAATTTCCAGCTTTAAGTTTACACCACGAATCTTTAGGAGCTCCTTTAACAGGATCAATCAAAGCAGGTATTGCCTTATTAATCAAATAATCGCCCGAACCATTTTTACGAACTAAATCGAACCAACGAACAGTTTCTTCATGAGCAAATTCAATACGTCTTTCCAAGAATAATGAATCACGGAAATCATCTTTGCTTAAACCTGCAGTTAAATCGGCAATACCAGCACGTTTACGAATTTTATTAATCGCAGCATAAGCCTCAGCACTTTCGCCTAATTCATTTTGTGCTTCAGCATAAAACAATATTACTTCGGCAAAACGAATAATTGGAATATTTATACCATCGTAAGTAAAGGTAGTTAACGATGGTGAATAATTTAATGGATTCCATTTGTTGAAATGAGGATCGCGAGTATCAAGCTTTTTAGCAGAAGCTGAACTTAACACTGAATCGACAAATGTAACTTTTGTTCTTGCATCATTATCTCTAAAGTATTGTCGTAATGTAGCATTTGGTTGAACATTTGCATTACCTTTAGGACAACCCTTATAGTAGCCATATTTTGGTGCATCCGATATACCTAATTGATTACTATTACCAGTTCCTCCAGTTGTTCCATCAGCAGTAAAATAAACATCGAAAATATGCTCTTTGGTATTTTCATAAGCAGGATTAAATACATCAGAATATTTTGTAAATAACGAATAGTCATTCTTAATTTTGTTATACTGATTAACAGCTTCCTTCCAATTTCGTTGAGTAACTGCTATACTTAATAAAAATGCATGAGCCGCTCCACTTGTTGCACGAAATCCATCGCCACCAGTAAATGTTTTAGGTAATAAGGTTGCAGCTTGAAAATCGCTCTTAATTAAAGCATAGATAGCTGAAGTATCTGCTTGAGAAACTAAAAGATCAGAATTTAGTGAAGTTGTAGGCTTATCGAGCAATGGAATATTACCAAATAGACGAACAGTAATATAATAAGTTAGACCTCTTATGAATCTTGCTTCACGCACCAATCGATTTAGAACTGCAGTATCGCCGTTTATTTTTGGTAATTTATCGATTACAATATTAGCATTATTGATAATTTCCCAAGGCTGTCTCCATATTTCTTGAAGTTTAGTATTCGATGAATTTGCATAAAAACCACAAATTGCACGATAATCAGGATCGGGAGCTGTAGCACCAGTAACAACATCGTCAGTAGCACAACCATAGGTAATTGCTGGCATTCTGTTTAGGAATGCAAATCCACCATTTGGCAAGCTTAAAGTAGTACCACTGTAATTATGTGTAAGATTACTATAAAGAGCAGTTACAGCAGAATTTGCATCGGCAACTGTTTGATAAAAATTATCAGTAGAAATTTGAGACTTCGGATTCTCATCAAGCGTAGTACATGAAACTATCGTACTGGCTATAAGCAATATATATATTATTTTTTTCATATCAATTTCTTTTTTTGAATTAC
>Ga0302288_1002133_pt1 | contig 11918 bp, 6 predicted proteins | sample III_Fen_N1_1_FD_194549 | JGI IMG/M metagenome (GOLD analysis project Ga0302288, IMG submission 194549) | Peat permafrost microbial communities from Stordalen Mire near Abisko, Sweden - III_Fen_N1_1 | ecosystem: Environmental > Terrestrial > Soil > Wetlands > Permafrost | place: Sweden: Abisko...
AAACCCCGTCTTCGCCCTTTGTTTTGTAATGAATCAAATCACACAATCCTTTGTAACTGTTCCCGGTATCCACCAAAAGCACATGCGTTCCCTGCTCGTAATATTGCCTGACCAGGTGGTTGGTGAAAAAGGATTTTCCGCTTCCAGAAGGTCCGAGGATGAACTTGTTCCGGTTGGTGATGATCCCTTTTTTCATGGGCAAATCGGAAATATCGAGATGCAGTGGTTTTCCGGTGAGCCGGTCAACCATTTTTATCCCAACTGGCGATAAGGAATTTCGGTAATTTGTTTCACCGGTAAAAAAGCACAAGGCCTGTTCTGTGAAAGTGAAAAAAGATTCTTCGGAAGGAAAGTCAGCCGCATTGCCGGGGATTCCCGCCCAAAACAATGTCGGGACATCCACCGTATTGTAACGCGGTTTGCATTCCATCAGCGCAATTTGGGAACCGGCATCGTTTTTAACCTGCCGAAGTTCTTCCGGTCTGTCGCTCCATGCCAGCACATTGAGATGCGCCCGCACAGAAACCAGCCCATTGCTGTGCGCTTCGTTCAGGTACTCTTCCAGCCATTGTTTGTTAATCTGGTTAGCACGGCTGTACCTCGAAAGCGAGTGCATGTTGCGGGCCATCTTTTCAAAACGGGAAAGGTTGGCCGAATGGTCATCAATAAAAATGTACTGGTTGTAAATGTGGTTGCACGACAACAACAAACCAACCGGCGAAGCATAGGAAAGCAGGCAACTGCTGCGGTCGGTCGAAAGCTTTTCATACCGGCTTTCGGTGTTCACTTTTGCGGGCAGGTCATCCAAATCCGAAAGGGTATGAAGCACCAGGGAGTTGTCCCCGATTTTCATTTCCCCCGGATTCAGGGTGATGTCCTGCAAACAGGCGGTTTGCTCCTGAGAAAGGGAGAAATACTTCTCCACAATTCCCGGTTCTTTTTCTGTGCCGGTAATTTGCTCCGGTGTAAGCCGGGTGAGCCGGATAAAATCACAGTCATTGATGATTTGCTCAAACTGGTTCACTGCTTCCACAAACCGCAGAACGGATTCCTTATTCTTTATCTCTTTAGGAAGAAGGGTTCCCCGTCCCAGCGAACTGAACGTACTTTGCTGCCTGCTCCGTTCTTTGGTTGTCTTTGTCAGGAACAGGTAGCAGGTGTGGTTTAAATACGGACGTTCATTGAAATGGCGTTCAAAAGAAGAACTCAGAAAGCTTAAATCCAGTTCCTGCTGTTCCGGTTGGTAATTTTCTTTGATGTACCAGTCCTGTTTGTGAACAATGGAATAATCGGGCAAAACTTTAATCGCTTTGTTCCAGACCGAATGGATAGCCTCGTATTCTTCAGATGTAACCGTGAACAGTTCCGGCAGTGTAACCTGAAATGCAACAGTGATATCGGCATTCTTACTGATGATGCAGCCTTGTTCAACCGACAGTAAAGGGAACTTGCTTTCGAGCGTTGCAGTTTTCAAAATGCTTCTCATACCTTCCCCTTTCTTTTTTGTGTGAACAGCCGGAGAATACTTTTCCGGTTGATAATCCTGCGTGGGAAAGTCCGGGTTGCCTGGAGCTTCATCAGTCCGAAACGACCAAATTTCCGGTTAATGGAAAAAGTCAGCCATACGACGGTAAAAGCTAAAGCCAGCCCGGTGAAAATGCAAACCCACTGGTTTATCCCAGCCAGGTACATGACGATAAAAACCACGAATGTACCCAACAGCCCGCCTGCAAAAATGAACAGGTACTGGCTTTGCAGCCCTTTGAACTCTGCCGGTTTGTTCACTCCTTTGTTGATGAAATATTCTGCCATGATATTTACAGGAAGAATGAACGCAGGATGGTGGCAGCAACAATCAGGAAAATACATGCGCCAAACCAGGAGGCTGCGGTTTTCCCTGTATCGGGGTCGCCGCTCGAAAACTTTGAATACACTTTCACGCCGCCGATCAAGCCCACAATAGCGCCGATGGCATAGATTAGCTTGGTTGCTGGGTCGAAATACGAGGTGACCATGCTGGTGGCTTCGGTGATTCCGGCAGAACCGTCACCCTGGGCAAACAATGCCATGACCCAAAATGAAAAGCACAGGGTTAATATGGTTTTTAATGAATTTATTTTTGCCATAATGATGTTGTTTTTGCTTCCCCGTTTAAAATCAGAGAAGCTGTTTTTTACTAATTTTTAATGAAATCTCTTTGGGTGATGTGGTGAAAACCACTGGGTAGAACGGGGCATTACCCGTATTCTTTTTCCTTCATATTTTTCAGAATTTGGTTAATACTCGGGCAGACTTTTTCCTGCCCGTAACCAAATGTAAAGGCTTAAATCACTGAAAAATAAAAAGTGGAGTATGTGGAAGTAAGTGGCTGCGTTTGGCGTAAGAAATAGGATTCATACTACAAAACAATGATTATTCCTCTTGTTTGTGAGCCAATAATATTGAGGAAATGAATGAAGTACTAAACAGCCTTTAATAAGGATTTTATTATTCCTTGTATATTCGATTTATTTCTCATAAACTGTTGAAGAAATTACTGAAATCAAATTTCGATTTCTAATTTTTTTGAATTGTTATAAAAAACTTTAAAATTATACTTGTCAAAAACCTCATTACCATCAGATTTAAATATATTTCTCAGGGTTGGATTGTCATAGGTAAAATATAGGTTAATGACAGCACTTTTTTTTCTGTTTTTATTTCTTATAATCCTAGCAATACATTCTTTATTTGGCAAACAGTGTTTGTTTTCTCCATTTGTGCTTAAAAGGAAATTATCACATTTAACTATTTCAAGAAGTTCATCATTAATATTACCAGCACTTCCGTGATGCGATATTTTAATCCAATCACAGGTTAGTGGTTTCTTTTTGGAAAAACCTAGTTGTTTTAGTTTGCTTGCAACTATTGAAGGGAACGAATCAGCTAACCAAAGAATTTTGCGATTGTTTAACTCAGTCAAAATAGCAATACTACTGCCATTTTCTATTGAATTGTCTTCTTCCCAAAAGGTTAAATCAAAACTTTCAATTGGTATATGGTAATCATTTTGACAAATGCTTGTTGCATCACTAATCTTAATTTTCTCGATAGGAAGAGTTTTTAATGTGTATTTTTCAGATAGAGCATCTAAACTTTTCGATGATGGAGAAAGAATTGTGATTTTCATACCATACAAATCAAATGGATTCAAAGCATTTGTAATAGGCTCATTTATTGAGGTACCTATGCTTCGTAAATATTGACAAAGAATGCTGCCTTGCCTAATGCTTTTTGCCTCACTAATAGAAAATTGTTCTAAAGAACTAGAATCAACAAAATCAATTTTGGGAGGATTGTACAACCAAGAATTAACCAAATTTGGCAATTCCCCATCACGCATTGATTGAATGTATGAAAGTACACCTCCAATATGGTCATCATGAATATGTGATATTATCCAAAAATCAATTATTTCATCAAATTTTTTAATTGCTATAATTTCTTTGTCGAGTATATGTCGAAATGTTCGATTAAAACCAGAATCAATGAAAATATTGTGAGGTTTATTGTCATTCCCCGTAAATCGTATCCTTGCAGCATCGCCACACTCTGCTTGATAAAAAAGAATATTCATTGATCTTGCATTAATTTCTATCATCTAATTTTAAGGAACCTGTGATATCTCCATCTTCTAATGAATAAACGCCATTTATCACTTTAAAATGGTTATTTTCACTTCGATGAAAGCTATCATCAGTAGAAATTTTTTCACCAAGCAATACCCAAATGATATCGAGATCATTTTCATCTAGAAAATTCTTAAAATCATTCTTGCGTATCATTATTAGGTCGTAATCTGGGTTAATCACCACTATTTCGTCATTTGCATTTTTGAATTCACCATCTCTTGATGCATATTGTAAATTCATTCCCTCGAATATCGTTTTGCATGGCATATCATAATAAAAATGTGCTCCAGATTTATCCTCACTCATTTCCCCAACTGCACGTGTTGTAGTAACTTTTACCTTGTAGTTTTTATCATTTATTTTTGACCAATGTTCCGGGTTCTGAGATCTTGAAGCTGGGGACCAATAGTGTTCGCGATTGAAAAGACTTAAATAATCATTGCTTTGTGGGAACCATGCACCCCAAAAATTTTGTTGTTTAAGCCAGTTATTTATTTTCTTCTTATCACCTTTGTTAACTAAATAGCTATAAATTGAATACCATATTTGTTTACCCCCCACATTATACCTGTCTTCTCCTATGCGTTTAGGTTCTTTCCATTTAATATGGGCTTCCAAATAAATCCATTCTCTATCTGAACTATCTTTTCTCAAAATAATATGCTTGGGATCAGGGAGGTCCTGATTTTGATTCACCCATACTGAGTTAGGTTGATCCCAATAATCGTAAATAGCATCAAACCACCAACCCAATGAGTTATATGATTCATCCTCCGATTCATTATTTTCTTCTTTGTTTTTTGTTATGAAGATGGGATCAACATCGCGTAAAAACAGTTGCCAAGGCCCTTGAAAGAAATCATATTTTTTGCCTGTCCCCCATTTATCATTTCTTATTTTGAAATTATCAGCGACAATCCCCATAATTTCGTAAAAAGCGATCCATTGATATTTTTCTCCTATTCGCTCCATTTTTGATCCATGATAACTACTAAAACTATCAATCGCTGAATCATAATCTCCGTGTATTTGACTATCATACCCAAGTTCAAAAACACGTTGTACAATCCATCTTCGAATAGGCGTGGTATCAAAAAAAGATCTATGCCAATCACTTAATCTGGCTTTATTCTCAAAATGTGGAATTATGGAATTTATAAGGTAATCATATTCTGACTCATTGAAATCAATCTTTATTCTTTCAATTATTTTAGCAAGATCATCATCAAGATTGGAAACCAAATTGAGAAACTCAGGCATATCAGTTCTTTTTTCGTAAAATGACTTTTTCTTATTATAAGCAACTTGAAGTTTCAGAATGCTTTCATACAATTTTATTGAGCCACGATGTGTTTTATCTATCCTTTTGAGGAACGATTTATAATTTTCCTCCATTGTAAAGCTAAAAGGACAAAAATCGCGTAACGCACTATCAATCGTTTTTTGACCAAAGTCCCATTCAATTACATCAAAAATGATTTTGTTGTGTAATCCTTTATTTTTTATTTTAAAATCTTCATCATTGTGATCATACTCTAATGCATCTATTTCTTCTTTTGATGGAATTTTTTGAGGAAATTCGCTTTTATATGGAGGTTTTATTAAAGTGACATCTCCACTAATCGGTAATCTTTTGTATAATGCATATTCAACAATATTTCTAGCGTAATCCCTCAACAAAATATGGGTTGTTGGGGTTCCATCTTTGAAGGTTGTGTCAAATACATATTGGGCGATTTGTAAAATCGATTCATTTTTTGATGTTCGTAAAACACACCCATATGCTATCCCATAAAGTCTCTCCGAAATGTATAAATCATCTATATCTTTGAATGTCTGTAAAATCTTAAGCAATGCATCTGATTGTTCCTCTAAAAGATTAACCATTGCCTTAGTCACTTGATCACGAAGTTGTCTGTCTGTTGAAGATAAGACCCAAGCTAAAGTTTGACTCACTAATCGCGCAGACTCAGTATCTACTTTTGAAGAAATATTTGGCTGCCATGCCCAGTCGATTAATCTACGAATTGGATAAGCAATATCGTCATCGTTATAATAAGAATAGTATCTAAGGAATTTCTGCCAGAAAGCATCTCTTTCTGCCATCGTATCATAGGCCAATATTTTAAAGATTCGATCTGAGTTAAAAGGATGATCATGAATTGACGTCAATTCGATCAACTTGTAAAAATAGCCGTCATCATCGATTTTTATTTTTTCTTTTCGAAATAGTTCTCTCAATTTTTCATCATCAATGCTTTGAACATTTCTCCATTTTAGGCTATCTAATAAATAACCAGATAGCCACTCATCAATGTTGCTAATCATTCCTTCATGTTCGCCTTCAAGCGCCCAGTCATATACCTCAATGATTTCAACTTCAAATCTTTCCGGAAGTAATATTGATAGGGCTTCAAAAATACCAGTATATCTCCACCATGAATCGGCCAATAGAACACCAAGATTATTATTCTTTTTAAATGCTTCTAAAACTTCTTCTTTTGTTTTATAATGATCTAGAATTGTTTGTGCAATTACAAAATCACCAAAACGTTCATATGCAAAATAGACAACTTCAATCTCAGAATTAGAATCGTAGTCCTTATTTATTTTTTGAATTAGAATACCTTCGGAAATAAAATCGTTATATAAATGCTTGTACTGCTGGTATTTATTGTCAAAGAAATTAACTGCTTCTTTTCTCTCCAATACAGTTCTGTTCCCATTTTCGAAACACTTTAATGCAAATTCCTTTAATGCATTGATAATAATATGCTCCCTTGATTTATACTCTTCTCTTTTTTTAGCCAATTTCTTGTAAATTGAGCTCAAGTAGAAATCATAAAGTTTGGCAATATCTTGGAATCCTTGGGGAAAAGTTTTCTGCCCTGAATTTTTAACACCATTACAGATTAGTTGTAAGAAAAGAGGATTCGTAAATTCAGGACTGAGAATTGGGAAACTCGGGAGTTCAAGTTCAAAATACTTACAGAATAAACGTAAGGCCGCATATTCATTACCTTTAAAACCTTCATGAGTTAAATGTGTAATTTCATCATTATTTTGCAAATTTTCGGGAATAATACTTCTAAAATAAGTGCTACGAATAGTTAATGCCAATCCAATAAACGGATATTGTTTGATTTCATGGATAAATCCTGCCAGCTCATTTGGCCATATTTCTTTTCCACTTCCTTCATTAAGTGCATCAATTAAAATTAAAACACGAGAATTAATCTGTTTTCCAATATTATTAAGTGATTCTAATAACTCTTCCTTTGTACAACGAAGTTGAAGTTGCTCTAAGATGTTTCCCCAAATATTTTTTGAAGATTTAAAATATTGTCCTAATAGCAATAAAGTAGGCTTATTCTGTTTAATCCGTTCATTTGAAATATCTCCTACCAGATGAGATTTGCCAGATCCCGCTTCTCCTTGAATTAACAAATAAGGCTTATTGGATAAAGAGATTTTGATCTTTTTTATATCGTTGAAAAAATCGTCATTACTTCGAGATATCTGATTTAGTTTTGAAAGCTCATGTGCATAAGGTTCATGATAATCGTATCTTTTCGATTCTTCATATTGTTTTCGTTGTACTTCCCATCTTAAATTCCATAATTCTTTTTTCCTCAATTCAATATTTTGATCAAATAGTTCAAACTTTAACATAAGTTCAGATAAATCTATTGATTTCTCGACTTGCCAATCAATAGAAAAAATCCATTTTCGAGTGTCTTCTTTAAGTTGTAGATATTCTTCAAGAATTGGTTCAATCAGCTTATCACTCTCATTGTAAGAACCGTAAACTTGTTTAGTTAACCATTTGTCTGTCGCTTTAATCAATCTTCTTTTAAAGATTTCATCTTTTGAAAGATCATTAAATGCTAGAGCAATTGGAAGCCTAAAATTCAAATCTTCTCTAAATCTTGGGCCAAGGTCGTTTATCGCAACTGTAACTTGAGTTTTGAAAAAACTAGGAGTAAGATTATAATCCCCAAGGAATGTATATTTGATGAGAGGTAAATAGTTCTTCTGTAAAATCTCATTTATAGTCTCGATGTATTGACAATAAATTACTCTTCCTTTTTCCTCTGGTCTAAATCGGGTAAAAATACCATAGAGGTATAGTTGTTTATTAGCATACAAAAAGACACCGCTTCCTGAAAAGCCCTGAGTATTCCAACCTGTATAGTCTTCTCTTAGTTTTAACTGGAATTTATTGACCTCGGTCATTACTTGCCCCCAGGAAGGATATATACAGGCTAACTCTTCTCCTTGTGTTGCTTGTGGAAATCCTTTTGCAACAAACGAATTAATATCAAATCGTTCTTTTATTGCATATATTGCTGGTATATTATCCCCAATTAATTTAACCACTTTTTGTTTGTCGATAGATAACACTGCAACATCTTTATTCTCGTCTGAAAGTACCAAGTTATGATTGATTTCATGGATAACCGATTGATAACTATTGCTACCAGAATTAAAGAGATCAATTTGAATTTCTTTTCTCGGTTCTATAAATGAATCACGATCCTTAAACAAGTTATGCGCAGCAGTAAGAACATAAACTTTATCGACAAGATTTTGATGATAATATAAAAGACCTGTACCGATCACATTTTTTGTTTCGTGATCAACTAATCTGACGGCTAGCCTAGATAAAAGTTTGTCGTTGATATCTGAAATCATTATTCCTAATTAAAACTAGTTTTTTACACTATAAAAATATGATTTTACATTTGTTTTAGCTCTTCGTATTCAATAATTAGATCCATAAATAGTTGTATGTCTTTCCATAAGCCTAATTCCTGTAACTTTATTATACATACTCTCCTATATCAAACCTTTCCAAATCATTACTCGGCACCTGATTATTTTCATTGTGCTCCAAAATTCCCAAATGCAAATCAATCAATTCTACAATCCGTTTTTGATAAGCTGGAGACGAAAAGGCCATTTGTTCAACCCAATGGGTATTGTCGTTTTCGTGAAGTAGTTTTCCTACTTTGGCCGGATTTTGAGGTTTCGCGCTTCCAACTTCGTTAACCACTTCCATCATTTCTTCAAAGGTCAGATCGGAAAAAGACTCCGCAGGAAGCCCAAGTTGTTCCAACTCTTCCTGTTCTTCAACAGAACTTATATCCGGCTCGTATTCCAGCGGCACTTCAATATCCATTTTTCCCGATGACCTGGGTTCAGATTCGGAACTTTTTCGGGCAGAAAGAACAAATGTACTTTTGCCAACAATTCCTTCCGGGTCATGCTTTTCAGGAGTATTTTTTCTTTCACCGGAGGCAGTTCCGCTTTTGCGCCAACCTTTCAGCAGAAGGATAGAAAGAACCAGGATTGCGGAAATTAGAATAAATTCAGCCATATCACACTGTTTTTGGGGTCAGAAAATATTCTTGTTTTTCTCGTTGTATAATTTGAAGATGTCCTCCTGGAAGTCTTCAAAATGTTGGCTCAGCACATTGTCAATGTAATTGAAAATCGAGATTTCATCGTTGCCAATAACACGCACAATCTTTTGAATCCGTTCGTGGTATTCCTGCCTAATGGGAACATGCTTGCCAAACCGCGCCTTGCTGTCGGTTTGCCGGATAAAAACAGACAAATAACCGGAAGAAACCTCCGGCTTTTTAACCTTTGGCTTACTCGTAGCTTTTTCAGTTTTTTGCTCTGTTACCTGTTGGCCATTCTGAATGGTCGAGATCAGAAAGTCTTCGTCTATCTCTTCCGGATTATATTGTTTCCGTGCCATAATTTTACTGTTTTATCGTTTGCAGAATTTCAGTAGCCAACGCATCAAGGTTACTGCCTTTCAGTAAAGTGCTATGGGCTGGGAATAAGGTAGAACGAAAAACTGGTTTGTGTCCGGAGGTAAGTTCCCGCCGGAAACGTTTCGAATCGGGAACAAAAGTTTTCAGGATATTCAGGCCCAGTTCCCCAATCACATTTTCATAAACTTCGTAGAGTTCGCTTTTCTCCCGTCCGTCCACCATATTCCAGATGAGATACAGTCCCTTGATGTTACTTTTCCCCACACTTATCAGGTTTTCGTTCAGCATAGAAGCAAATTTTAATGTACTCTCCAGTACCACTCGGTCGGCACTGACCGGAGAAAAGATATAGTCCATTCCAGCTAATGTTTTTACCACGCCTTTGCTGTTCAGTGTTCCCGGAAGGTCGAAGAAAATAATGTCGGGCTGGCTGGCAGCATTGTCAATAAGTCTCCCGGCGGTTGCAATGGCATTTTCCGGCAAACTTTTTTCAACCGGGTAGGCTTTTCGTTTCAGCGAGGTAAACTGGTCATAGGCCATTTGCTTGTAATAGTTGTCCTTCATCACCTGTTCCATATCGCGCTGGCGCATTTCAACAATACTGTGCTGCGGGTAATCGCAATCCACAACCGCAATTTCCAATCCCATCACATAATGCAGATAGCTCGACATAAAAATGGTAAAAGCCGATTTGCCCACGCCTCCCTTTTGAGTGCTGAAGGCAATAAATAATGTTTCCTTTTCCATGTTGTTTATTTTATCAGTTAATCATGTTATCGTTCTTTGGTTTGTCTTTTCAACTAATCACTTTGTCGCCTAATCAATTGAATACCTGAACAACCAGATAAATGCCTGTTTGAACATTTAATTGTTTAAGCGTTCCAACGTTTAAATGCTTCAGCGAACCGATCTTCAATTATTGCGGTCATCGAATAGTTAAATCAATAAGTTCCTGAACGCTGGGTTTTTCAATTGAAAGAGGAAATAACTCCTTATTTGTACGCCTGAATATTCGCTGTTTCATTCCACTAATCAAGGTTTTGTGCCTGCAAATGAAGAGATAAAACCCATCGGAAATCCAGCTTGAAAATTGGCTGGCACTGTTTGGCTTCAACTGTCTGCTTTTGGCGGTCTTCGGGATAATTACAAATCAAACCACTCCCAATACCTTTGCCAGCAGTAAAAATTTGAATTGAGAAATGAGTTGAACCAATGCGACGGTAAGCATTAAAATTTACCAACGCTAAAAGAGTGTGCACAGGCACACGGCAAGTTGTGTTTTGAGGTCCTCAAAACGTTTTCAGTGCCTGGAAACCACTTGCCCCGATGGGGAAAATCACCCTCCGAAGTCGGTGATTTTTGATAAGCATTTTTGTAAACGTGTAAAGCCATAAAACAGATGCCAATGACAAGCGAAAACAGAAAAAAGCACAAAGGCGGACGGAAGCTGAAAACAGATCCGCGCATCCACCGTTACTCGGTTAACCTGAACGATGAAGACAACGCCCGTTTTTTATCGCTGTTTGAAGCTTCAGGAATGAAAATTAAAGCCCATTTTATCACGGTCTGCCTGTTTGAAAAGCAAGTGAAAGTGGTGAAGATTGACAAAGGGACATCTGATTTTTACATGCGCCTGACCAACTTTTATGGGCAGTTTCGGGCAATCGGCGTGAATTATAACCAGGTGACCAAAGCCATCAAAAACAATTTTTCGGAGAAAAAAGCAGTGACATTTTTGAGCCAACTGGAAAAAGCAACACTGGAACTGGTTTCAATCAACAAACAGGTGATGGATTTAACCCAGGAATTTGAGGAAAAATGGTTGCAAAAATAAGTTCAGGAAGTTCGTTGTACAGTGCTCTGGCATATAACCATCAGAAAGTAAATGCCCGTTGCGCCAAGGTGATTTTCACCAATAACATGGTCGAACCAAAGAATGGAAATTTCAGCATCGGAATTTGTACAGGTTCGTTCGAGCCATATTTGTTGGCCAACAAAAGAACAGAAAACCCGGTTATCCACATCTCTTTAAACCCTGACCCCAAGGATAAATTAAGCGATGAGCAGTTGGCGAAAATTGCAGAAGAATACATGCAAAAACTGGGTTACGGGAATCAGCCTTTTGTTGTTTACAAACACGAGGACATTGACCGTCTTCATATCCACATTGTTTCGATCAAGGTGGATGAAACCGGAAAGATGATCCGGGACAATTTTCAGCACCGTTTGTCCATGCGGATTTGCCGTGATTTGGAACGAAAATACGGACTGGTTCCAGCCAATGAAAAACAAAGAGCTGAAGGTTATTCATTAAAGGCAGTTGACCCGAAGAAAGGGAACATCAAGCAGCAAATCGCCAATGTTGTTCGGGCAGTCTCACAAACCTGGCATTTTCAATCCTTCAACGAATACAAGGCTTTGCTTTCTGTCTATAACGTGCATGTTGCTGAAGTAAAAGTCG
>Ga0302288_1002134_pt1 | contig 11913 bp, 11 predicted proteins | sample III_Fen_N1_1_FD_194549 | JGI IMG/M metagenome (GOLD analysis project Ga0302288, IMG submission 194549) | Peat permafrost microbial communities from Stordalen Mire near Abisko, Sweden - III_Fen_N1_1 | ecosystem: Environmental > Terrestrial > Soil > Wetlands > Permafrost | place: Sweden: Abisko...
GGACTTATAGTAAAGCAAGCTCCCTGATCTACCCATCTGAAATGGCAAGAACTCTACTTGATAAATTAAGTAAAAGGAATCAATTGTCACATGTAATCAGTAATGGGATAAATACAAAAGAATTTAAACAAGTATCAATTGGTGATTTTTATAATAAATTCAATATTCCAGAGGATACAATTAAATTACTTTTTGTTGGACGTTTATTCCCTGAAAAATCTATCGATACTATCATAAAAGCAATTCCGCATATAATCAAAGAATATCAAAATATTCATATTATGATTGTGGGTGGTGGTTATTTAAAATCAAAATTAGAAAAATTAACTCATGATCTTAAAGTAAATAAGTTTGTTACTTTCTTAGGACTTGTCAGTGAAGAAGATAAAATTTTAGCTTATAATGCAAGTGACATATTTATCCTTCCCTCTTTAGCTGAACTTGAAGGAATGGTGGTTCTAGAAGCCATGGCATGTGGTAAACCAATAATTATATCTGATGCAAAAATGAGTGCGTCTCGTTTTTTTGTTGATAATAATGGTTTCTTATTTGAAACAAAAAATGCAAAAGATTTAGCTAAAAAAATATTGAGCCTTACATCTAATGATATTCTTAGGAATGAAATGGGCAAAATCAGCTTAGAGAAAAGTAAAAATTATGATATAGAAAAAAGTGTCGATAAGCTTCTTGAAGTTTATTATTTAGCCTTAAAATAAAATGACAGAAAATATTTTAGATAATAGAATATATTATAGAACAAATGAATTTAAGGACAATAGAGAAACTATTGTTTTTGTTCATGGGGTATGTGGAAGTTCATCGGCGTGGTGGGAATTTGAAAAAAGATTGAATGATAAATATAATCTGGTTGCTTATGACATACGAGGCCATGGAAAATCTCACCGATATGAAAATTACACGGATTATGAAATAGATGAGTTTACAAATGATCTTTATGAACTTATTAATTATTTAAATATTAAAAAATTTATAATGATTAGTCATTCATATGGGACTTTCATTTCTCTTAACTTTACTTCAAAATATAAAGAGTTTGTTAAAGCTTTAATTTTCTTAAGCCCTAATTATGATGTTATGACAATGCCTCAATCAAAAATTGCAAAACCAATTTTTGATTTAATGACAAAGATTAACTTTCCTATTTCTCAAAATAAAAAAAGGTATCATTTAGATTATTTAACTGACTATCCAAATTCTGGAGACTTTAACATAAGAAGGACATTTGCTGATGTCTCGAATACTGGATTACGAGTTTACCTTTACTGTATGAAACAATCATTTTCCTTCCGAGGTGAACCAATTTTAGGAAAAATAGATATTCCTGTACTAATTATTCACGGGAAAGAAGATTCTATCTTCCCTATTAAACATGGAATAGAAATGGCTAAGAAAATTCCTAACGCTAAAATAGTCATGCTTGATAATGTTTGTCATGAAATAAAAGATTCTCTCATCACTATTAATAAAATATCAGATGCAATGGAAAATTTTTTAAAAAATATTAATTATAAATAATTAATATTTTTTAAAATTATTGATTATAAAACTCTATGGTAGTAATATATAAATATAATTATGAAAATATGGACACATAGATGGAGAGATGTTTTTAAAAACAATGATTATATTAAATCATTTATAGTATCAATTATATTTCTACTAATTAGTCTTTATATAAACTTTATTGCAGGTAATTACGCAACAGAAAGTGCAAGCCTACCAGTCACAGATATTATTCTAAGCAACATACGCCGATTCGATGTTGATGGATTTTTTATTTACGGACCAATCCTACTTTTTACAATTATATCAGTAATGTGTATCTATAATCCTAAAAAAATCCCTTTCATATTAAAAAATATAGCTCTCTTCACTGTTATACGATCTATATTTATTAGCCTTACTCACCTAGGTCCATTTCCAACTCAGTCAGTAATCGAAAGCACAAACTTAATTAATAAATTTACTTTTGGTGGAGATTTATTTTTCTCTGGTCACACAGGTATACCTTTTCTAATGTGCTTAATTTTCTGGCAGAATATAAAATTAAGATACTTCTTCCTTACTTATTCTATCTTTATGGGCACTATTGTTTTACTAGGTCACTACCATTACTCGATTGACGTCTTAGCGGCATTCTTTATCACGTATTCTATTTTTGACATATCGTTATATCTATTTAAAAAAGAAAAAGAAATGTTTTTCCAAGTTAACTCATAATAAAATTTAATTATCTTTTATTATGAGTTTCTCTCCTTTCGTCGTTATAAGTATTATTAATCTGTATTCCTGTTTTTAATAAAATATTAGCTTCTTTTATGGAACTTTCTGAATTAAGAAGTGACGAATATGCATCTTTTACATTTCCTTCTTTTTCATTCATATCGACTTCATTTAAATAATTCTTTGCTTGATCAATCGTTATGTTTGTATCATTAATAATTTTTTCTTTTAATGGAGAATTATTTTTATGAATATTTTTTAAATCAATTGTTGTATTATTTAAAAGAGATTGAATCGAATTTTTTCTTGATGAATATTTATCAAATTGATTATTATCTTTATTTAAAGAATCATTATTATTTAATGTAGTTCTAATATTTTGTGCACTAACTCTTGCTACATTAGAAATTGTATTATTGTTATTTTGATTATTTGATTTATCTTCTCTCGCGACCACGATATCCAATACTCTTGCATGTGCATTCATCCCAGCCTGAAAGTCCGTAACAATTTCATCCACCTGTGCACTTGCTTTTGTTTCTTTTGTTAGAGATAGTGCCTTATTTAAAGCAACAGTGTGTTTCTCTAAAAGATTAGCAATTTTTTTTTCTTTTGATATATCAAGTTTACCTTGATTTGCAAGAGTCTCAGCTTCAACAAGACGTTTAGTGGCTAAACTACTTTCATATTCTGCTTTTGCTTCAGGTAAGAATGTTAAGGCTCCTTTAATTGGTTCCACAACATTTACTTTGATTGGATAAAGAATACTATCAGGCAAACTATCCTCTGATGCAAATACAACCCCACCACCAGTTAAGATCAGTATCAAGGGAAGAATAACAAAGTATACTAAACTTCTTTTGTTTAAAATTGCTATGAATGAATATGTCATCCAGGGACTATAAACCGGTTTTTTAACAGGAAGAGAATTACCAATAATATTATCAAAGATACGTTTTTTCTCATCAAGGGTCATTCTGATTTTTTTAATATCTTCTATTCCATTTTGTAATTTTTTGTTTTCCATATAAATTTTTTATTTATCATCATTGTACCCTGCTTTCTTCTTTAATTCTTCAAGACCTCTATTGATTCGAACGGACGCTGCATTTGTCGATATTCCTAATATTTTACCAATTTCTACAGGAGAGAGATCTTCAACATATCTTAAGTAAACGGGATTTCTATTTGAATCGGTTAGTTCATTTATTTTATCTACCAGATACCTACCCTCTGCTGCAAGTTCAAGTTTAGTCTTAGTCATTTCATCCGACGGGTCATACATATCTTCTTCTCCTCCCTTCATCATACTATCCAAAGAAAAACTTTTCTTTTTACGATACCAGTCTATAACAAGACGCCTGGCAACTGTAAAAAGAAAAGCCTTATTATTAATAATTTCTTTGTTTTGAAGCATGCTCTGCCATAACCTTAAAAAAGTCTCTTGTGTGATGTCCAAAGCTTGTTCATGGTTAGATACACGTACTAAACAGAACCTAAATATAGCATCCGATTCACTTTCATATATTGCCTCAAATGTATGGTTTATATCTGCTTTCATATATGTAGACGTAAGAAATACCGATTTCTTACATTACTCATATATTAAAAATACAACAATTAAAGATTTATGTCTATGTAAGAAAAGTGAACCCCACAACGTCTACTTTAATGTGAGGTCGCATGTTGTATGTTTTTATATATACAACATAAATTATTAATTAATATATGTCGAATTCTATATAAATAGTAACTGACATAAATTCTTAAAATCGTATGAAAAATTATAAATCACTAATTACAGGTTCATTAATCGCCGCTTTTATCATAAGCTCCCCGGTTGCAATATTTGCAGAGGGTAATGATAAAAATGGAAATGATAATAATGGAAACAAAGCAAAGGTTGAACAAACTAATAATAAAAAGTTAAATGATAATTCTTTCTTTAACAAAATGATTGGTTGGTTCGACAATAAACATGTAGAAGCAAAGACTGCTAATATTAATCTTACTCCTTCAATAGGAGGAATAACTGCTCCAACTGTTCTAAAAGCTGGAGAAGAAGGAACATGGATAATAAAAGCTTCAGATCCTCAAAATGGAACTCTAAGTTACAGTGTTGATTGGGGTGATGCTAATATTTTAGCTAAATCACTATCAATGTTATCACAACCTGCCTTTGTGCAGACAAGCACATTTACTCACTCTTATGCAAATAAAGGTGAATATAAAATAACTTTCACAGTTACAAATAATGCCGGATTAAAAACAACTTCTACAGCAACAGTTCACATAACAGAAATACAAAATATAGTTGCACCTGTTATAAGTAACGTAACTGCAGTTGCTACAAAATCAGACAAGGCCACAATTAATTGGACAACAGATGTTCGTTCAAATACAATTGTATGGTTTAGTAAAACTTCCCCTGTTGATACAACAATAAATAAAAATGTATCACGTCATGCAAATGTTTTAAATCATAATATTAATTTAAAAAATTTAGAACCTAATACAAAATACTATGTAATTGTTGCTTCAACAAATAAGGCGGGAATTACAAAGTCAGCAGAAGTATCATTTATGACACCATCTGTTGCAATAGATAACAGCGCACCAGTTATCACAAGCCTTACAGGCGCTTCAACTGTCGTAGTAGGCACAACGGAAACAGTAACAATCAATGCAACAAACCACAATAATGGCGCATTAAGTTACTCAGCCAACTGGGGTGATACAAATGTTATCGTAAATAGTTTATTATCCGTAACAGCACAGCCAGTATACGTTCAAACAGCAACATTAAGCCACGTATATAACACAGCTGGAACTTATAATGCAGTATTCACAGTAGAAAATAGTAATGGAATAAAAACTTCTTCTACAAAGACAATTACAGTAATTCCAATTATTGTTGATTCAACAGCTCCAGTTATAAGTAATATAATAACAACAGTTAATACATCAAATGTTACTATAGCTTGGACAACAAACAAGCCTGCAACATCAAGTGTTTTCTATTCAATCAATACACCAATTGATATAAATCAAAACACAACTCCTTCTGTTGTTAATACAACATTAGTTACAAATCATTCAATCGTAATTCCTAATTTAACATCAAGCACTCTCTATCACTTCATTTTGAAGTCTGCTGATGCATCAAATAACTCAGTTGTATCTAGTGAATCCCTATTTACAACAAACTAAGTATCCTAAATAGACAAGGCCAATATCATAAAACCACCCACCTTGGGTGGTTTTATAATATTTAAAAAAGTTGATAAATACTTTCCCAAATATCTGCTAGTGATATAATTATATTGGAAGTTGAATTAAGATGGTCGATTTTAATACTCACTAATCTCACTATAAATTATATGCCTGCAAAGAAAAAAGCAAAAAAAGTAGTTAAAAAAAAGAAATAACATAAAATAAAAACCGACAATCGAGTCGGTTTTTATTTTATATTATTTTAAAACTATAGTGAGCATTTATCTTCTGTATATAATATATATGGAAGTTCGGTCTTGCTCTTATCTGGAAGAAGTATACCCTTACCTTCCATTAATGGCCATCTCATTTTAATAAGAGAATTACCACTTAATTCATATATTTCTAATTCTTTATTGGAAGCTCCTTCAACTGTATATGAATAAGTAAGAGAAAGAATATTATCCTTAATATCTCCCTTTAAACCTCCAAAATAACCATTAGTTAGTTCGGGTCCATTTTGAGTTCCAGTTTTAGTCCCAGTAACTAAGTCGCCTTTAATATCTATACTAATATTCTCCTGAACATTAACAGGTTCTGTCTTAGTAGCAATTTTATTACGTGAAAAACAATACTTTCCATTTTTCGGCAAAACAGCTTCTTTTTTCACAGAACTGTCAATTACATTTTCTTTTGTGTTAATCTCTACTTTTTTATTCCCTAGAAAATAACCTACATAAAAAACTCCAACAAATAAAATAATTGATAAAAATTTTGAATACCAAGTTACTCTGTTCCATTCTATTTTCATAATTTTATTATACACTAATTCAAATAATTATTTGTTATTGGAAATTTCTTCTAATAACTTTTTATATGGATGGGCTGTTAAATGCCAACCACCTGGAACCAATGGATGATCTAAATCATCAATTACCAAATAGATAACATAAGAAAGCATCGAGACACTTAGAGTAAAAATAAAATCAAGCCAAACATTTTTAATTCCGACAAACATAGAAAGGCATATCATTAACGCCGTAGCAAAAAACATAATTCCTTTAATAAATTTAGGGACATGATGCGAACTGTATCTAATTCTTTGATTACGTTGTTCAATTAATTTAGTAAAAAAATTAAAAGCATTCTTAGCAATTAATGGCTCACTTTTAAACATATCAAAAATAAGTTTATTCATAGCTGAGATTGATTCCTCGATATTACGGCTTGTTATATTCTGTTCACTTTTAAAAAGACCATTATTGGACATTTCTTCTAGATAAGTTTTAATTGAGGTATTAAATATTTGATTTTTTTCAACAGGTAAAAATCTAGACCAAGTCCACATTTCTTTTAAAATATGAACTTCATTACTAACTGCATCCATAAGATTATTCCAGTTATCCCATTCTTTTTGAATAATAAAACCAGCAAGAATACTAAATAATGTTCCAATAGTAGCATAAAGCCAAGGAACTCCACCAACATCAGCTAGAATTATCCTACTGTTATAAAAATCACTCTCGCGTAGAAAATAGAAAAATAAAACAAAAAAACCTAGAAATATAACTATTTTTAATATAAACCTCATATCGTAAAAATATACATCATATAATTTATTAAATCAATTAACTATTTAAATTACCATTCATAAGCATGGAAACAGCATGATTCATGTCTCCTGCTTCTTTTATTTCTCCACCATTTACAAAGAAAATTTTATCAGCATTTTCAATTGTATTTAATCGATGAGCAATAATAACTTTCGTCGTTTCTTTTGGAAGTTTCTTAATAATTATTTCAAGAAGTTGCTCTGTTACTGTATCAATATTAGCTGTTGCTTCGTCTAATATTAAAATCTCTGGATTTCTTAATACAGCACGAATAAAAGCTATTATTTGTTTTTGACCAAGACTAATAGTATCACCACTTGAAATTATTTTCGTATTTAAACCATTAGTAAACATCGAAATTAATTCTGTAAGATTAAAACTTTCTAAAACTTCCTCTAGCTGTTCTTTTTTAAAATCTATATATTCTTCATTCCCGTATAAAATATTCTCATATACAGATCCAGAAAATAAAAATGGCTCCTGTAGTATAAATCCGATTTTTTTAACCCTCTTGCTTGGCTCAAAAGAACAAATGTCCTTACCATTAAGAAGAACCGTTCCCTCTATTGGATCATACAAACGTGCCATAAGTGAGGCTGTGGTGGTCTTACCTCCCCCTGTAGGACCTACAAAAGCATAAGTCTTACCTTTTTCTAAACTAAAGCTAATATTCTTTAAAATTAATTGATTTGGAATATAACCAAATGAAACATTCTTAAACTCAATAACCTTTTTTGAAGATAGAGGATTCTCCCCTTTTGCCTCCAAAATAGAAACTGGCATATTTGACTCTAGAGATAAAACTTCTGATATACGATCAAGTCCAGCTAGTGCAAGTTGAAGTGAAGACCAAACGGAAGCAAGCTGTCGAAGTGGCATATAAAAATTATTAACATATAATAAAAAGCCAATAAGTAAACCAACCGTAAAATTTCCAATAGAAATAAAATAAATACCGTAAGCTAAAACTATAAGTTGAGCCAAGGTTGAAGCTAAAATATAAATTGGTGTAAAAATATTACTAGAGATACCAGCTCCTATTGAAGCAGAATAATTTTCATCATTTGCAACTTTAAATTTATCTCTAAAATAATCAAGACGATTAAAAGCAATAATAACTTTAAAATTATTTATGCTTTCTTGAATCTCACCACTCATCCCTCCTAAACTTTGTAAACTTCGTAAACTTGCCCTTTTTACCCAAGGCGAAATAATTTGAGTTAACACCAAAGCAATAACAGCTGGAATAAGAGCTATTATTCCTAATCGAAAACTTATAACAATTAAAAATATTCCAGCACCTATTATGAGAACAATGTTCCCAATAAATTGCATTAAAGCCTGAGAAAAAAATTGATTAAGTTTGTCCGTATCATTATTTATTCTTGATATTAAGTCTCCTGATTTATTTTGATTAAAAAAAGCGACAGGAAGCTCTTGTAATTTATTAAAAATTGCATTTCTTAAATTAAAAAGTAGCCTTCTCCCAACCCCACCCATTGTTATAATCTGAATATAATTAGATATAAAACCTATAATATATATTCCTAAAAGTATAGAGCCATAGATAATAACTCCCGAAAAATTCTTATATTGTATATATTTATCAACAATATGTCCAATAATCAGAGGGGCAATTAGAGTAGCTATGGAACTCACCAATATGGCTAAAAGAGCCATAGTAACAGATCTCCCCTCTTTTGCCATTAAAGGTATCAATCTTTTCCAAGCAGTAATTAATACACCTTTATTTTTTTCTTTATCAATATCTGTTTTGTTCAATGAGTAATTATTCATATTGATTTGTGCTTCTTTGCGAATTATAAATTTGCACATATTCAGGACTCTCTTTCATAAGAGTGTCATGAGTGCCAACAGCTAAAACTTCACCCTCCATTAAAAGAATAATTTGATCGTAATGTTCTATTGACTCAATTTTTTGTGTGACAGAGATTAGTGTTAGCTCTGGATAATTATTTATTATATTTTCTAAAATTTTTCTTTCCGTCTTTGTATCTACTCGTGAAGTAAAATCATCAAGTAATAAAATCTTTGGATTAAGTGCTAAAGCTCTTGCGAGCATTATACGTTGCTTCTGACCACCAGAAAGACTAGAACCTCGCTCGGAAACAATAGTATCTAATTTTTGTGGAAGTGTATTTATATAATCTTCCAATTCTGCTGTTTGTATTGCTTTCGTAAAATTATCTTCTTCCACTTTTTTACTAAATGCTATATTTTCTCGTAAACTTAAATTAAACATTACGCTATCTTGAAAGACAAAACCAATTTGACTATGCAAACTCTCTTTATCATATTCGTTTAATCCATAACCATCAATAGAAATAATTCCAGTATTAGATTCTAAAAGCCCGGTTAATAAATAAAGAAGTTGTGTTTTACCGGCAGCTGTAGGACCAATAATAGCTGTTTTAGTCTTTGCTTTTATATTAAATGATACATTTTTTAATGCATATTTTTCACCAAATAATACTGAAACATTGCCAACTTCAATATCACCATTAAGTTCCCTCTTTCTTCCTCCATTCTTTTTCTCAACTGGGGCATTTAAAACTTTAGAGATACGCCCATACGAAGCTTGAGCTTGAGCTATAATATTGCTCATGAAACCTATAATAAGAATTGGGAAAATCAAAATCGCCAAATAACTATTAAAGGCTGTAAAATTTCCAAGACTCATCGAACCTTGTATCACAAAATAACCACCTAATCCTATGATAATTAGAGTCGCTATATTTGTCAGAAAAGTAATAATAGGAATAAGGCTAGCAAATAAAGATAAAATACTAAGACTAACTTTTTTAGCTTCCTCATTGGCGCTAAAAAATTTTTTGTATTCATATTCTTCTCCATTAAGTAGTCGAATAAGAGCCGAACCTAAAATACTTTCACTTATTACTTTATTAAGCCAATCAACAGCTTCTTGAGATTTCACAAATAATTTACGAACCTTACTTAGAACCATAAAAAATATTACGGCAATTATTGGAATAACAATAAGAACGGTAACTGCTAATTTCCAATCAATATTTAAAAGTAAAATAGAAGCTCCAATGATAAGAAAGGCAGAAGATATTATTGAAGAAATAGCCATTGAAACAAATGTTTTTATGGCATCAACATCAGAGGTTAGATTTGTTAGTAATTTAGCTGGTGTGACTTTTTCAATATATGAATATGGTTGAACAGATATTTTGGCTGAAATTTGGTTTCTTAAATCACGAGCAACTCTTTCTGAAGCATAGACTTGAACGATGCTTTGTAAATAAGTAAATGCAAATATCAATATTGTAATAATAGAAAACTCAATAACCATACGACTCATGACAAAACTACTACTAGTATAAGTATCAATAGTGCTTGCAATGATTTTCGGTATTATAAGATTAAGAGCATTACTTGCTATGGTTAATATTATAATAAAACCGATAATTAAAGAATATGGTTTTAATAAGTCGAAAAGCCCTTTTGGGGGAGTGATTGTATTATTATTCTTTTGTGTTTTCTTATCTTTCACAAAAGAATTATAGCACATCTTAATCTTTGGTTTTGCCCCATTGCCACCTTGGCTTTTCCCCTTTTTTATAACAGACAAAAATTAATAATCCAGACATCAAGACAAGAATTAGTAAATAACTAATTATATTAAAATAATTTACATTTGAAGCCAATAAAACAATTAAAATACCCCAAACCAATATGACAACCCACCCTTCCCATGTAGATGGTGTCCATCCCCACCCATATAATTTTCTTCTAAACCAAATTTTATTCATATTTTTAAATAATTATTTATATCTATTTTTATAATTTTTATGATATTCAATAATTGATGGAATACTAGCAGCAATAGGGAGTGAAAGAAAAGCACCTAAAATTCCAAATAGACTAGCTCCGAGTAAGACCGATAATAATATAACTGAAGGATAAAGATTAAGTGCTTTGTTATAAATCATAGGCGAAATAATATTATTTTCAACCTGCTGATAAATAATATGTAAAATAATAACCAAAATACCAGTAATCGGTGAGACTCCAAAAGAAATGATTATTGCAGGGATAGAGCCAATAGTCTGACCTACTAATGGAAGTAAATCAAAAAGTGCTGCAAAAATAGCAAGTGGTAAAGCAAAAGGAACATTAAGTAGAGTAAGCCCAATATAGATGACAGCACCACAGATAAATGATATTAGAACATTCCCACGAATATATTTACCAGTCACAAGCGCTATATCATCAAATAATTCTTTCAGTTCTCTTTTCTCTTTTGTAGGAACAGCACTTAAAAATAAAGCTGATAATCTTTCTTTATCATACATAAGGAAAAAAGTTAAAATTATCGTTGTAACAATAGAAAAAATTATATAAGTAATATTTACAGTTGCTGTTGCATAGTCAAAATGAGTCTGAAGATAACTAATAAAATTAAAATCTTTTAATAAAGAAGAAATAAAAGATGATTGGCTAATAATATTATTTATACTATTTAATAAAAATGGAACTTCATTTATAATTTTAGGAATATAAATAAAACCTAAAACAATAAACGGTATTATCGGAATAATTAATATCAGAAAGATACTTAAAATAAAAGGAATTTTTATTTTCTTTTGCACTGTTTTAATAATTGGATAAAAAGCCGCTGACAAAACCAATGCTATTAAAATTATTGGTAAAATAGATAAGGCTTTCCATCCTAACAAAACAATAATACCCATAATAACTATGCGAGTAAGTGCTTCAAAACTAAATAGATGTTCTTTTTTTTCCATATTTTATTATAACATAATAAAATACCTTAATTACTTGCTACTATTAACCT
>Ga0302288_1002135_pt1 | contig 11910 bp, 7 predicted proteins | sample III_Fen_N1_1_FD_194549 | JGI IMG/M metagenome (GOLD analysis project Ga0302288, IMG submission 194549) | Peat permafrost microbial communities from Stordalen Mire near Abisko, Sweden - III_Fen_N1_1 | ecosystem: Environmental > Terrestrial > Soil > Wetlands > Permafrost | place: Sweden: Abisko...
CTATCCTCTGCAACATAGGATTTACTGCGCATTCCATCATAGGATAAATCTTCTTTGTAGGGTGTAGATAAATGCGGTACGATGGTTTTGAACACTTCGTTCATTGATTTGGCGACCAGTATGCGTAGTTCGTCCGTGGCTCTTAATATTAACCCTGTTTGATCGGTGGAAAGCATACACATTACTTTTTGCTTCGGCTTCTCTGGATTTGCTTTCGACTTGGTTAATTCAGTATGATCTTGCAATGAAATTACTGAGAGGCTCATCTTTTTTTCAAGGTAGAGGATTTCCTGAAAGAACCAGTTACAAATTTCATCATTCAAATTCGCGTATTTCGAATTGAATACAACCGATTGTTTCCTATGTAACTGTTTAAATGACTTAAAGTAGTATAGCAAGCTTTCAATTCTATCACCAGCTTTTTCCTTGCTGCTAACCAGATGGGATAACTTTTCAGTAAGATGTTCGATATAACGCACGTCGTTAAAATTCCATGAAATTAGCAGTTCGTCAATTTGGGAAAATACCTTTGTGTTTTCAGTAATCTCTATGTGATCAAACTCTTTGCATAATTCTTTAATGTACCTTATTTCCTGAAAAGTGAACGAATGTTCTTCAGGAGAATGATTAAGAAAGTTTACCAGAGATTGGATCATTATTTCAAAGGCAGGTTGTATTTGAAAATCAATGTTTAACCTGTCACATATTGCCTCGATCTTTTTGATAAGCTTCTTTTTGATAATATTTAAATAAGCAGTTGGAACAATGCCATTTGTATTTAAAAAATCTAAAAATCGGCCTTCAATAAATGCGAGCAATTCACTAATACAGCGAATAAGTTCATTTAAAATTTGCTTCAGCTCTGGGTATCTTGTGTTGCAAATCTTATTTCTCATAGCCTGATCAAGTAATGCAATGAGGCTGGAATGAAATTGTTTTATTCCAAATGCAATTTTATCCTCACTTTCCATGCTAAACACTAAACTTTTAATAGTACCCATAACTCTATCTCTTTCGGTTTTAATTTGGGTTCGTAAAATTGAAATATCATCATCCTTAATGGAACCCAACTTGTTTTTTGCCGGATTAAGTGTCATGGTAATCAAAGTATCCAGCCATTCCAATGCGTATCCTTCGCTCATAAGCCCTCCTTTGAATATGACAAAATATTGTTACATACAAATTTCAGGTTGAATAGAACGAAAACCTATAAGCAGTTTCTAGTACTTTTGTACGTAAAACGTAGTATTTAAAGAGTTCATAATAGTTAAAGCATTAGTTTATTGATAAATCCCACCTTATTTGAAACAGTCGCTTTTTCAAACATGTTTTGGATGTGCTTAGTCACAGTTTTCTCCGAGATAAATAATTCATTTGCAATTTCTCTGTAAGTTTTTCCCTTTACAATCAATTTTGCGATTTCAATTTCTCTGTTAGTTAGACCTAGCAATCTGATATTTTGATCGAATTTGGAATCATGAATAACAGTTGGATTTTCATTATTGATATTTTTGAGCGTCTTTAGGTTTAATATTGAGGAATTTATAATTGCCGTTTGTTGCTTCGAAATATTTAAAAGGATAGTTTCAATTTTTTGACTCAACTCTTCAAATGAGAAGGGTTTTGACACAAAGTCAATGGCCCCAAGCTTTAGACCTTTAAGCCGATCTGTAGGTGTCGATTTTGCGGTTAAGAAAATAATTGGAATATGATTGTAATTAGCTTGTTCCGAAATTACTTGTGCAAATGCAAAACCGTCCATTTTATCCATCATGATATCTGAAAGAATAAGATCTGGTATAACTGGCAATTCACCTATCTTCTTTAATGCGTCGGCACCATTCGAGGCATAATAAACATTGTATTTTCCCCTAAACTTATTACATAGAAATTGTAACATCGCTTTATTATCTTCAACCAGAAATATGGATCGTCTTTCAGGTAAATAGACACTATCTTCAATTGCATAATCAGCAAATTGATAATTGGGATTGATGGCTTCTTTTGAGCTTTGAACGGGAATATCTTCTGCCTTTATATCATGTTTTGTCAGAATAACGAGAACTTTAGTTCCGGGAACATGACTGGGATTACTTTCAACAACAATTTCTCCGGCTAAACTATCTACAACTTTTTTTACAATTGGCAATCCTAGTCCCATACCTTGGAGACTATTGTTCTTATTACCAATTTGATAATAAGGTTCAAATATTTTCTTCTGTAGTGATGGGGATATTCCTATGCCATTGTCCTGAACTGAAAATATGATACTATCGTTCTTTTGGATTAACGATATTGTTATTTCTCCGCCTTCATCAGTAAATTTAATCGCATTTTCAATGATATTATTTCCTATGCGATTGATGGCATTGGGATCAGCTTTTAAGTATATATTTTCCTCTATTGAGGTTTTAAGTTTAATATTTTGTTTGCTGCAATAGTATTCAAACAAAGGAAGGCTACTTTTCAGAATTTCACTGAAATCTGAAACCTTATTATGCCTGTAAACATCAATCCCTTTTGAAAACCGTTCTACGTCAAACAGATTAATCACATCTGTAGTCAACTTATCTACACTACCTTTTATAATGTCAAGCTCCTCGGCTGATCCATTCTTGTTGATATATTCGTCCAGATAATTTTGTATCAAAGTCAGAGGTGTTTTAGTCTCGTGCACAAGGTTTATGAAGTTAGTACTCCTTATCTGATGTGCTTTTTCTAATTCCTTTGTCCTTTTGCTTACTTCATCTTGCAGATTAGTATTCCAGGCTCTTAATCTCGATTCCGATTCAAGCAATTTTTTATGGTCAATCCGAATTTGTTTGATATTCTGATTTACCTGTAAACTAAAAAGCATCAGAAAACCAACATTAGTAACGGATGCTTCAATGGCCTGGCTAATATCGAAGAATGAAATAAATGGAAGGCATATCCATGGAGTTAAACTTAAAACAAGAATAATTAATTCTTGTTTTGATTCCATGCTGCTAAAGTCATTGTTATACTTATCTTGAATTGAACGAATTAACAAGATTATAAGCCAAGAAGAATACACCACCGGAAGTATAAGTAGGTTTTGTGCAACTTTTAAATCATTGGATAATGCAAAAGCAGCAACAAAAATGAAGTAAGGTATGACCAGAAAAAGGAAGACACCTTTATAGGCATGATATTTTAATCTGGCTAAACCGAAAGCTTTATATACATAGTATGGAAAGTAACATGGTGCAATAAACCCTGTAGCGTAAGCGATAACTTCTTGCCAGAAGAATGAACCAGGTAATTTCGGATCAGGCAGTAGCCCTCCGGTAATATTGTATATTAGCAATAAAAAAATGAGTGCAATATTTGGGAATACTGTATGATCATCGGGTCTTGCTAATCGAAAAATTACAAGGTAAAGGAAAATGACAATTTCTATGCACACGAAAATAAAAGTGACAATGTGCATTTGTGATTCAAATACCAGCATTGTATTTCATTTTTATAATCCACGTTTCAAAAAATAAAGTCGATAACTTAAATCTTGTTCACTATAGACCTTAAACCCAAACTTACTGTACCAGGGAAGGTTTTTAATGGTTGAAGTCTCCAGATATATGGGTCTGTTATTTTGAATACTTTGTTGGATAATTTCCTGGAGTAGCAAGCTGCCAATTCCTTTATTTTGTTCGGCCAGATATACACCAATGAACCACAAATAGGTCATTGTTTCCTTTGGTTGTATTTTTTGAATCAGGGCTTCTCTTGAAAGTGTCTTCTTAATGTTTTTAAAACCAACACATTGAGTAATTAATTTGAGATCCAATAATATTGATTTTAGTGAAGTCTTCTTTTTATCAGGATACACAATAAGCGCGCAAGCTTTTTTATCATCAGAAATGAACACTTCGCCAAATAAGGAACATACATCGAAGGAATAATCCATCAGAGCCCGAATTCTCTTGATTCGATTCTTTTCCTGCGGTATTATATAATTGACACTTTGGTTGGATTCAAATGATTGGGTAAGAATATCAATTATTAAATTCTTCTCCTCGTACTTTGCCCGTCTCATAGAATATAATTTTAGAATTAATAAATAAAACACATATTGAGTAATCCAAATGGCATTAACAATTTGATTAAATCGTACTGCTTACAATTTGGCACATGAACGGAAACATAGATTTATGCCAGCGTTACAGTCTTAATTGCATTTATATATTATGATGAGGATTTAGGATCTTTCGACCCAAGTTCTGAGGATGGCTGATTTTTTTACCAAAACGTAATTTGATATTGTTTGGTTCACATTTCGTTGATTATTGTTTCATTTTTATTGCCAGGATTATTTTGCCAGAACTCCGACTGTCACTGTTGTGTTTTCTTTATTTGATCAAATTCTTTCGAATGTTGTTCGCTGATTTGCCTTGCTTAAAATTTTGTCTATTTGCCTGCATAAAAATCCGCAAGGATTGCTTTACCTTTGGTTTTGTGATAATTTTATGGTGTCCGGTTAAAAATATATGACAAACAGATTGTTAAGCTTATTGCATTGAAAATTTAATTTTACTATCACTCGTATTTCACCAAATGTTTTTAAATAATGACTCAAAGACTTTTTGCTATTGGAGACATACACGGATGTTTTGATTCATTTCGAACAATGATAGAGCAGAAAATCCAAATCCGAAAAGATGACAAAATTGTACTTCTTGGAGATTATATTGATCGTGGAACTCACAGCAAAGAAGTTGTTGATTACATCATCGATCTGCAAGATAGCGGTTTCGACATTGTTGCTTTGATTGGAAATCATGAATCTATGCTGCTGGATACGATTAATAATAGTGAGTATCTTTCAACTTGGATCCAAAACGGAGGCACCGAAACAATCAAGAGTTTTGGAATCAGTTCATTGGGGAAGCTTGCATCTCGCTACATTGATTTTTTTAAAGGATTGATTTATTATTACGAGTTTGAGGAATACCTTTTTGTACATGCTGGCTTTAATGATGCAATAAATAATCCATTTGAAGATCGGTATTACATGATTTGGAGGTGTAGAGAGAAATACGGGCATCCATTGTTAAAAGATAAAACCATTGTTCATGGGCATCGTCCCATTTCAGTTGCTGCCTGCACCGAAAATATAAATAGTCAGAACATGGTGATTAATCTCGATACCGGGTGTGTTTATACTGATATTAATGGTCATGGAAGTCTTACTGCACTTGAATTATATACAAAGTGTATCTATTTTGCATGAGTTGATAATATAGTTATATTTGCAATTCGCGAATCGCGAATTAATGATATGAAATATGAAGAAGCACAACGGAATGCGGCCACAGGATATAGTCGTGTTATTGAAGATCGTGTCAATTCACAATCAACAGTGGCGTAATATTGATATTGCCAATGCGCTTCAGGTGAGTCCTTCAGAAGTATCTGAAGCATTAAACCGATGTAGAATTGCTGGTCTGATTGACAGTAAGAAAAGAAGTGTCCATATAAATTCGTTTAAGGAGTTTCTTATTTATGGACTAAAGTATGTATTTCCTGTTGAGCCTGGAGCTGTTGTTAAGGGCATTCCCACTGCACATTCAGCATCACCAATAAATGAGCATATCGCATCAGGTAGCGATGTTTATGTATGGCCTTATGCCAAAGGCACCCAAAGGGGACAATCAATTGAGCCACTTTATAAAACTTTGCCTGCAATTATTCAGGAGGATAAGATGTTTTATGAATTGTTAGCAATTGTGGATACCATAAGGGTTGGCCGTGCACGGGAAATAAAAATTGCTATTGAAGAACTTGAAAAGCGATTACAGTATGACTAGTACAAATATCAACATGCTGCAAACTGTGGCAAATGGTTTGGGCGAATTGAAAAATGACATGATATTTGTGGGTGGGGCAGTAGCAGAACTTTATGCCAGCGATCCGGCTGCGTCCGATATTCGTCCAACACTTGATGTCGATTGCGTGATTGGAATAAGTACCCGACTTGCATTTTACCGATTGGAAGAAAATCTTCGGGCAAGAGGATTTGCAAACGATACATCGCAGGGAGCTCCTATCTGCCGATGGATTTACAAAGATATTAAGGTTGATGTAATGCCAACCGACGAAAATATTCTTGGGTTTAGCAATAAATGGTATGTCGAAGGAATTGAAAACGAAATAAAAAAAATACTTCCTGATGGAACTGAAATCTTTGTTTTCCCTCCGGAATATTATTTGGCAACAAAATTGGAAGCACACAAAAGCCGCGGTGGAGATGATTTAAGGCAAAGCCATGATTTTGAAGACATTATTTATATTCTCGACAATTGCCCTAATTTATTGAATGATATTTCGAAAGCAAACGCGAGCGTAAAGGCATATCTTAAAATCGAATTCAAAAGCTTATTGCAAAATAATGGCTTACTAGAGGGTATTGAAAGTGCTTTGCCATATGGCTCAGGCATTGAAGGCACTGAAATTATTTATGAATTGATCCAGAATATTGCAGAAATTGAATGATTCTATTACCCTAAAATGAAGTCCATATACGAAATTCCTTTCATCGTTTTCAGTTGAAGAAGTTTTTTCAGGAACTGATAATTTATCTACGGATAAGGTAGCAAGAGGTTAAACTCTTTTTTAACTGCCATTTCTCCAATCTCTTTAACATTATTATTACATTTGAAATTCTAAACCAATCACCGTTGAAAAACGAAAAGCTGACTCGAAAGGAAATCATTGACCACCGACTTAAACAGGCGGGGTGGAATATTACCGACCGAACTCAGGTAATTGAGGAGTTTGACATTATTGTGGACAAAAATCAGGTAGAGGAAGCTACTTTTCCTTACGCCGGTCATCAATTCAGTGACTATGTTTTGTTGGGCAAAGACGGCAAACCGCTGGCAGTGGTGGAAGCGAAGAAAACTTCGGCTGATGCTGCCATCGGGCGCGAACAGGCCAAACAATACTGCCATAACATTCATAAATTAACCAATAACGGATTGCCCTTTTGCTTTTACACCAACGGGCACGACATCTATTTCTGGGATTTAGATAACTATCCACCTAAAAAGGTTTACGGTTTTCCATCTCGCGACGATCTGGAGCGATACGCCTACATTCGCAAAGCTCGCAAAGCACTGGCAGGTGAACTCATCAATACCAAAATTGCCGGACGTGATTATCAAATCCGTGCTATTCGAGCAGTGATGGAAGCCATTGAAAAACGGAAACGGAGGTTTTTACTGGTCATGGCTACCGGAACGGGTAAAACCAGAACCTGCATTGCTTTGGTGGATGCTTTAATGCGAGCCGGATGGACTGAACGGGTTTTGTTCTTGGTTGACCGGATTGCGTTACGTGATCAGGCATTGGAGGCATTTAAAGAACATTTGCCCAACGAACCACGCTGGCCCAAACAAGGAGAAAAGGAAATTGCATCGGATCGGCGAATTTACGTTTCGACGTATCCAACCATGTTGAACGTTATTCGTGATGAAGAAAATTCTCTATCGCCTCATTTTTTCGATTTGATTGTGGTGGACGAAAGCCACCGGAGCATTTACAATACCTATCAGGAAGTTCTGACCTACTTCAACACCATCACGCTTGGCTTAACGGCCACTCCAACCGATGTGATCGACCATAACACATTTCAGTTGTTTGAAACCGAAGATGGAGTTCCAACTTTTGCCTATTCGTATGACGAAGCGGTGAACCACATCCCGCCCTACTTGTGCAACTTCCAGGTCATGAAAATCAAGACCAAGTTTCAGGATGAAGGAATCAACAAACGAACCATTGCACTGGAAGACCAGAAAAATTTGATTTTGGAAGGAAAAGAGATTGAGGAAATCAATTACGAAGGTACTGAACTGGAAAAGACGGTAATCAACCGGGGAACAAATGCCTTGATCGTTCGCGAATTCATGGAAGAATCGATCAAAGATAGCAACGGAGTTTTGCCCGGAAAAACCATCTTCTTTTGCATTACCAAAGCTCATGCACGTCGCATCGAAGAAATATTCGATTCGCTTTATCCTGAATACAAAGGAGAATTGGCCAAAGTGATTGTGAGCGAAGATCCACGAGTTTATGGCAAAGGCGGACTATTAGATCAATTTAAGCACAACGATATGCCACGTGTGGCTTTGAGTGTGGATATGCTCGATACGGGTATCGACATTCATGAAATCACCAATCTGGTATTTGCCAAGCCGGTTTATTCATACACCAAATTCTGGCAAATGATTGGCCGTGGTACACGCCTGCTCGAAAGTTCCAAAATAAATCCCTGGTGTACCAAAAAGGATGAATTCCTGATCCTGGATTGTTGGGATAATTTCGAATATTTCAAGCTAAATCCGAGAGGTAAAGAGCTAAAACCTCAGATTCCTCTACCTGTTCGGTTGTTTGGTTTGAGGCTTGAAAAAATAGAAAAGGCCATTGAAATAAACCTTGCTGAAACAGCCGAAAAGGAAACTCAAAAACTGAAAGCGCAAATTGACACTTTGCCCAAAACTTCAGTAGTAATTATGGAGGCCCGGCATGAACTGCAACGTTTGGAGGATGAGAATTTCTGGATTAATCTGACCAGCGACAAACTGGAATTCTTGAAAACATTGGTAAAACCATTGTTCCGGACGGTTGCCGATACCGATTTTAAAGCCATGCGGTTTGAAAAAGATATTGTTGAAGTTTCGCTGGAACGACTCAAAGGAGACCAAACACCCTATTCGAAACCATTTTCACCGAACGATGTGATTTTTTCGAAATATGAAACTTTGAAATTAAGTATCATTGAAGTGATTGGGGAACTTCCGTTAAGCGTGAATATGGTTGCCAAACAGGAACACCTGATCCGGCAGGCACAAACCAATCATTACTGGGCGACAATCACCGAAGAAAAATTCGATGAGTTAATTGAAAAACTGGCTCCACTGATGAAATACCGCGAATCGGTTATTCCACTTGGACCCGAAAAATTCAATCTGAAAGATTTCATCAGCGAAAAGGAATACGTGGAATTTGGTCCGCAGCACGAAGCCTTGAGCATTGCCAAATACCGCGAATTGTTGGAGCAGAAAATTAACGAGTTGGTGTTGGCCAATCCTATTTTGCAAAAGCTGAAAGAAGGCAAGGAAATCAGCGAAGCCGAAGCCGAGCAGTTGTCGGAAGAATTACACGATGAACATCCGCACATTACCATCGACTTGCTGCGCAGGGTGTACAATCATCGAAAGGCGGTGTTTGTACAATTCATCAAACACATCCTGGGAATCGAGATTTTGCAATCTTTTCCTGAAACCATTTCAAAAGGCTTCGATGAATTTATTGCTGCACATTCCTATCTTTCGAGCCGTCAATTGCAGTTTTTAGACTTACTTCGCACCTTCATCATCGAAAAGGGTGAGTTGACACGCAAAAACCTGATCGAATCGCCCTTCACTTTGCTTCATCCGGAAGGTATCCGGGGCATTTTCAATCCGAATGAGATTAATGAAATATTAAAATTGACCGAAAAATTAATTGCAGCTTAGCATGTTACAAAATAACTCCAGCATAAAATCGCTCATCGACAAACTTTGGAACAACTTCTGGAGTGGCGGAATCAGTAATCCGCTTACGGCCATTGAGCAGATCACCTATTTAATTTTCATGAAACGCTTGGATGATCTGGAAGCCAAACGTGAACGTGACGCCGAATTTACAGGCGAGAAATACGTGTCGCGTTTCAGCGGAAAGTATAAAGTACCGGGCAGCAGCGACGAAATTGACAAAAGCGAATTGCGGTGGAGCAATTTCAAACGCCGCCCTGCCGACGAAATGTTGCTGCATGTGCAAACCAAGGTTTTCCCGTTTCTGAAAGAATTTCAATCGGAAAGTAATTCGCCTGCCACGCTGAATGCCGCCGAGGGGCTTTTTACCAAACACATGGCCAATGCCGTGTTTATTATGCCAAAGGCTTCGTTGCTGGTCGAAGCCATAAATATTATTGAGCAACTTTTTACTGAAATTGAAAAAGATGCCAGCGAAGGCGGACAGGCTTTTCAGGATATACAGGGCGATGTGTACGAATTGCTGTTGAGCGAAATTGCCAGTGCTGGTAAAAACGGACAATTCCGTACGCCGCGCCACATCATTAAACTGATGTCGGAATTGGTTGCGCCGCAATTGGGGCAGCGAATGGCCGATCCAAGCAGCGGAACCGGCGGTTTTATCCTGGGCTATTACCAGTATATTTTGACCGATTTGGTACGCAAAGCCGATCCGTCAAAATTGGTGGTTGACGAAGATGGTTTTGAACGGGCCACCATGAGTGCTTTTTTGACCGAAGAGGTGAAACAAATACTGGAGAAAAGCATGTTTGGTTTCGACATCGATACCACCATGGTGCGCCTGGGGTTGATGAACCTGATGATGCACGGCATTGACGAACCGCGGATTGATTACAAAGACACGCTGAGCAAGAGTTTCAACGAAGATGCACAGTACGACATCATTATGGCCAATCCGCCATTTACAGGCAACATCGACAAAGGCGACATTAATGTCAGTTTAAAATTACTGACCACCAAAACCGAACTGCTTTTTGTGGAACGCATTTTTACGATGCTGAAAATGGGTGGTACGTCTGCGGTAATCGTTCCTTCAGGAGTAATTCAAAATTCAGGCAAAGCATTTGAAGCATTGCGAAAGTTGATCATCGAAAAAGCTGAACTGAAAGCAGTAATAGCCATGCCCAGTGGCGTATTTAAACCTTATGCCGGCGTCAGTACTGCCATTTTGATTTTCACCAAAGGTGGCGAAACTAATAAGGTTTGGTTTTACGATATGCAGGCCGATGGCTACACCCTGGATGATAAACGAAATAAGATTGAAGCCAGCGATTTGCCTGACATTGTACAACGATACAAAACCCGAAATGAGAAAACTGCTACCAACCGAAAAAATAAGTCCTTCTTTGTTTCTAAAGTCGAAATTATAGAAAAAGATTATGATCTAAATTTAAGCACTTATAAAATAGAAGAGTACAATGAAGTGATTTATGAAAAACCGAATGTTATTCTTGAGAAATTAGAAGATTTGGAGTGCAATATACAATTGGATTTGAAAAAGTTAAAATCTTTGATGCAATGAGTATATTAGGAAATATTGTTTCCATTGAAAAGGGGAAAAAATACAAATTGCTCGATGAATATCAGGAACATGCTATTCGAGTGTTCCAAGCAAACGATTTCAGAAATGAAAATAAGCCTCAATACACATTAGAAAGAGATGGACTTCAAACAACTGAAGATGACATACTTGTTGTATGGGACGGTTCAGTAGGGCAAATGGGTTTTGGAAAAAATGGATTTGTGGGTAGTACGATTGTTAGAGTTAGAGTGAAAAATAAAAAAATGTTCTCCCCATTATTCATTTATAAGTTTTTGCAAACAAAATCAGAATTATTAAAACGAAAATCAACAGGTGCAACCATTCAGCATATCAATAGGAAATCATTAGAACAATTGATAATTCCTTCAATTCCATTTTCAGAACAAATTCAAATTGCCAATCTTTTAAGCGAAACCGAAGCACTTATTGATCAACGCAAACAAAGCATTGTCTTACTTGATGAGTTTTTGAAAAGTACTTTCGCTAATATATTTGGTAATCCAGTTACTAATATCAATCAATACAAGAAAGAAAAACTCAAAGAGTTCATTGTTCACTTAACGACAGGAGGAAGGGGGTGGAATCAGTACTATTCGGAAAAAGGGAAAAGATTTATTCGTTCGTTTGATGTTCAAATGAATTCAATTTCAGATGAAGATGCAGTATATGTAAATCCACCGAATAACCAAGAAGCAAAACGTACAGAAGTAAGAACGAATGATGTATTGTTGACTGTTACAGGTTCAAAAATTG
>Ga0302288_1002136_pt1 | contig 11909 bp, 9 predicted proteins | sample III_Fen_N1_1_FD_194549 | JGI IMG/M metagenome (GOLD analysis project Ga0302288, IMG submission 194549) | Peat permafrost microbial communities from Stordalen Mire near Abisko, Sweden - III_Fen_N1_1 | ecosystem: Environmental > Terrestrial > Soil > Wetlands > Permafrost | place: Sweden: Abisko...
CTCCAGCAACAAATCCCATACATATAATTTTATCTCCAATTTTTCTTATGGGTGTAGCCGTTTGCATATATGGACTCGGAGGAATAATATCACTTTTTTTACTTTCCGAATCTTCATATAATTTATATCTTTTGATAACGTTTAGGTTGCTATCGAACAAATTTAGTATTTGAGTAGTATAGGAATAAACAAAAAGACTATCTCTATTTACATCCAAAAAAGCTTGAATTGCATTAACTCCATTATTTCCTTCTTTTTCAAATGTTGTTTTTTTTAAAAAGCTAGAATTGCTGTATTTGTAAAAATAGACAGAATTGTTGTTTGTATTTACAAAAGCTAAATAATCAATTGAATCCTTATCTATATATTGAATATATTCAGTCATATAGGATGTTTGGTCATCAATTTTAAACTCTTTCTTTTTGAACTCTATTAATTTGCATTTGCTTTCATATTTATTTCTATCTTCATTAATCACTTTATTTCCATTATTACACGAGGAGAATAAAGCAATAAATATTACTGAGCATACTGAAATTTTCTTTTTCATAAATTTCATACTTGATTTTGGATTGATATTTCAAAACTTTTCACCTCTATACAAATGCTTTTCACTGGTTAGGAAAAAGAAATGAGAAGAGTAATATCATTTTGATGATTAAAATGACAAAATTATTAAAACTTAACCGGATACTCGAGTTAATAAACCTTTCGATTCTGACTCAATTCTGATTTCCCCTTTCCTTTTATCAAGCCCCTCATTTTCTCCCGCATTTCATTAATAGCTGTCGATTGAACCTTGGGTTCTTTTTTCAGTACCTTTTGTGCCATAAGTATAGCCTGTTGAGCATTTCCACTTTAAGCATATAGATTTGCCAACAGATAATAAGGATAAATACGGCTGGGAACTATGTGCGATGCCAGTAAGAAATTTTGCTCTGATAACTGATAGTTTTTAAGGCCTTGATAATTCTTCCCCATTATGTTATAAAGCATCGGGTCGCAACTGATCTTGATGGCTTGCGCCAAAACCTGATTGCTCTTTGTATATTCTCCCGCTTTGTTAAGGCATTGGGCATATTCAAACAGAAACGGTGTTTGATCCGACAGATAGGCAGTTACATACATTTGGTATCACTGATACAAAATGGCTTTATGAATTAAAATTACATTATATGAATCGTGATACAATATCAAATTAGAATTTCAATCCAATCATTTCATATACATAAAATATATTTTCATTTCTATAATCAAACCCATATAAAAGCCCCCTTTTTTCATCAACAGTAAATGATACTGGAATTTTTTCTAAGACATATTTAATAACCGGATTTCCGCTATAGTCGTAGACTTCGAGCGAATAATTTTTTTGAGGGGTTTTGCAATTACTCTTTTCAGACATTCCACTATACATAGCATAAAAATACTTCTCACCTGCGTAGACATTTAAATAATGGTGGATAGCGTTGTCAAAATCACCAACTGTGGGTTTTATGTTTTTATAATCCCAGATTATCGTTTTTTTTAGAGATAAATTAATATCGTAAATATCAATTTGTTTTTTATAGGAATATGTATATACAATAGAGTTTCCATTTGAAGCCAATACACCTTGGTTTGAATAAAAATAGGGTTCTTTATGATCATCCTTTTCCAACTTCAAGTCTCTTATTTTCTTCCCGTTTTTTAAGTTTACTTGTACAATTGTTAACTGATCTATATCAAAATATAAATAAATGGAATCATTAAGTATAGATACAAAATTAGTCATCACAGCATGCTTTAATTTGTATCTTTGTTGAATTATGGGTGAGCCATTTTTATCCACCTTGTAAGAACCTATTTGCATTGGATTTGAATACCCTTTAAAATAAATGAAATTATTAGAAGACTTACAAAAACAAAAGCAACCACCAAATTCATCTGGTCCTGCTCCCTGACGCCCATATGAATTAATGTATTTAATGTCAGGTAAAGAATAAATATACAAAATGCTATCTGTTTTTGAACTTGAAATAAATAAATAGTCATTTTTCATATATAAATCCAATGGATTGATAAGTGGACCAATTTCATCGAAGTTGATTTCAGTCTTAACATCTAATTTTATTTCTTGAGGGAATGAGAAGGTGTTAGTTCGATTTTCTTTTTTGCATGCCGAGAAAAAAAATAATCCGAGCAACAGTAATAATGTTTTGTTTTTCATTTTTATATAATTATTATCAAATAAAATAATTTGTTGATATATTTCTTAATTTCATCATTTTCCTAAAGTTGAGACAACCTAGACATGAGAAGCAAAATATTGTCAACCGGCACAAAATCAATAAAACAAAATCTTCTGTTTTAGTTAGTGAATCTTTCAATTCTGATTCAATACAGATTTTTCCTTTCCTTTTATCAACGCCCTCATTTTCTCTCTCATTTCATTGACGGCAGTAGATTGTACCTTGGGTTCTTTTTTCAGTACCTTTTGTGCCATAAGTATTGCCTGTTGAGCATTTCCACTTTCAGCATATAGATTTGCCAACAGATAATAAGGATAAATACGGCTGGGAACTATGCGCGATGCCAGTAAGAAATTTTGCTCTGATAACTGATAGTTTTTAAGGCCTTGATAATTCTTCCCCATTATGTTATAAAGCATCGGGTCGCAACTGATCTTGATGGCTTGCGCCAAAACCTGATTGCTCTTTGCATATTCCCCCGCTTTGTTCAAGCATTGGGCGTATTCAAACAGAAACGGTGTTTGATCCGATAGATAGGGATAAAGCTTTTCGTAGTCATTTTTCATTTCGGGATAAGCATCTGCGCTTCCCATCATTTTCAGGTTATTCCACTCCTTGTAGGCATTATAGGTTGGGTATCGTTGATACAAAGTGGCAGAAAGGATAATTACTGCAGCTATCAATAGAAACAGAACAGCTTGCCAATGTAAAACAACACTCTTTTCGGTAAAGCCTTTTGCTCTTACAGCTTGCTTTTGAGTGAGGATTAAGGCCATAAGAAAGACCAATACAATGAGAAATGGAAGTAAATTGAAGGGATACGACATGGATGCAAATACTAATAACGAAATAAGTCCCCCTGTTTCGGCTATTGCTTTACGCTTTATCCCCATATAAATCAGAAGAATAAAAGTTGAGAATATAATCAAAGCTGCCACCACGCCAAACTCTGCGATAATTTGCAGATATTCATTAAATGCATACTCGGGATTTCCGGCTACCAGTTCTTCCTGATCGCTGTATTTGCCAGAGGCAAAATAGGCAGCCTGTTCTTCGCCGTAAGCCCCCGAGAACTGACCTAAACCGACCCCCAAAGGATGTTTCGCTATGACCTTCAACGATGTTTTCCATATCAAGGCACGCCCGTCAGCTGAATTCCTTTTTAGTTGATAAATACCCACCGCACCACACGCAGCCAGTACAACTCCTATACTCAGAAATAAAATTACTTTCTTTTGCTGCCGGTTTAAATAATCTCTGACGAGGGCTTTCTTCAAATAATACAGCGATACCACAAAACCACAACCGACCAGTGCGGCTATCCATGCAGCACGACTCAAAGTGGCAGGGAGCACTAAAACGACACCAGTAAAAGCCAGTAAGGAAACAGTGAAGCGGATATAATGCGGTAAAAAACCGATAAAGAACTTTCGCTTAAAAACAACAGCGTCTTTGAGCATGGCGTAAAGTGCCAAAGGTACTACCACCACTATGTAACCGGAGTAAGGACCGGAATTGAAAAATGAGCCGGTAAGTTTAAACAAATTATGGTACGAAGGTAAAAATCCATAAAGCTGCATTAAGCCCCATACGGCTTCGACTAAACCTGTAAAAATAAAGAATACGGTGATATAAAAACGGAGCGTCTTATCTTGCAATGCGACTCTAAAATAAATGAACAGTAACAAGAGCTGCACTAATAGTATCCACTTGGTAGTAATTGGATTACTGAAAATAATAGAGTTTGCGGTCAACGCGAAAACAGTAAATAATAATAGTAAAAAGTCCACCGGATAAAACTTACAGGCAGTTCTTCTACATCCATACACCAACAATGAAACCAGAGCTGTAAAACCCATTGCCCCGTAAAACCAGAAATACTTGGCAGATACGATACCATTTGCCAAGGTTTCGTCCACAGCAAAAACTGTGGACAAAACCAGACAAAAAGGAATTAGCAAAACAAACAAAAGGAAAACATTCCAGACCCCAACTACGACCTCACCCCCAGCCCCTTTCCTTGTGGAGTGGGGAAACGTGGAAGATTTAAAAGTTCTGAGATTATTAGGTATTATCATGTAAAAAATATGCTTTTGAATTAACGTTAATCAACAAGGATTGATTGTTGGTTAAAGGTAAGTGCGTTTTAGCTTGTCCGTCCACTGACGGAGGTTGGGGGTAGTTTTTACACCCCTTTAAAAAAACGTTCCCACCTGAATTTCCCAGTATTTTCATCTTCCGATTTCCAGATAAAAGACACCTTGCCTATGATATGATCTTCGGGTAAAAGACCCCAGTAGCGTGAATCTCTGGAATCTAGAACATAATCGCCAGCCATAAAGTAATAGTTCATACTGAAAACATACTCTTTCAGTGACTTACCTCCCAGTGTAACGATATTGTGATTCACTTCTACGTTCTTACCTGTTTCGTACACAATCATTTTTCGGTACAATTCAATATTTTTATAGTCAATCCGTACCCTGTCATTGGCTTTGGGGATATAAATAGGTCCAAAATTCCGTATGGTCCAATGATAAATGGAACCGAAAGGAAAACAATTCAGTACAAACTTATTTAATGCTGAATCATTCGTAGCAGATAAAACCTCCTGATTGCAATACGCTCCCAAGGTATCGGCACTACCCTTTACTTTATAGATTCCATTCTCAATATAGAAAGTGTCGCCCGGAATACCCACACAACGTTTTACATAGTGTGCATTAAAATCCATTTCTATCTTATCCCAATGGTTATTTGTGATTGGAAAATTAAATACCAATATCTCATTCCGCCTTATGCCACGCAATCCTTTCAGTCTTTTCATTTCCCAGTTGCCATTCATCCAGAATTTCCAGTCTTTGAATATACGTGGACCTAATATCATTTTATTTACTATAATATAATCACCTGTTTTCAAAGTGGGTTCCATCGAACCCGATGGAACCTTGAATGACGCAAAACAAAACACTTTGAGAAAAATTGTCAGAATAACACTTGCAAGAATCAAAACCGACACTTGAAGAGCTGTTTTCAAGACTTTTTGTAAACGAAATTTTATTTTCATATATTTAAAAACTACCACTAAAGGGAAATTTAGATTAGTCGAAGCTGAGAATTAATGTTAACTGCTAACTGATGATTGTTTTCTTATTTCTCCACCACTTCCCCGCTTATCTTTAGTCTCACATACCCTTCAGGTACATTGCAAACCACATCCGCAGTTTTAGTAAAGTAACCCAATGAATTAGGTCTAAACTCCAGTGCCACGGTGGTACTTTCTCCCTCATCTATTGGCTTCCTTGCGTATTTAGCTACTGTGCAACCACATGAAGTATTTACATTTTGAATTATCAGAGGAGTCGGTCCCGAATTCTTAATTCGAAATGACACTTGTTTGATGATTTTCTTTTTAAACTTTCCTAAACATACTGAGTCTTGATTAACTGCTACTGAAGTCATTCTTTTTGAAAGTTTCAAATTTGTTCCCTGACTGAATCCTGAATTTTTAGTTTTATTCAGGACCTCGTCATATAGCTCCCATATCAATTCATTCCTTATCGGAGAGCCAATTATAACGACTCTATTGTCCTTATCCAACAAAAAAGTTCTAAACTTATCCTCACTGGGAAAACTATTTGCGTTATTAAAATTATCGGTCATATCATATATTATAGGATATGTAAAATTTGCCATTTCTAGTTTATGCTCAAATTTGCCATAATCTGAAGACTGAACAACAAATAAAAAGCCTACATCATAATTTTTAGTTTGGCAACGATCAATAATTTCTTTCCATTCATCTAGCCCTAAACGACAACCGGTACAGCCTGTAGAATCGACATACACAAGAATTTTATAAGAATGATTAAATATAGACTTGCTTACTGTGTCTTTACTTATACTTTTATAGACGATATTAGATGGAATATGTATTTCTGCACCCACCCATTTTTTGACCATTGATTCAGCACTTTGATTTGAATTCGTACATGAAAAAAGAATAGTAAGAGAAAAAAACATCATCAGTAATTTTGATGTCTGTAACATAATTTATTATACTTGCTTTTATATTAAACTTATAACATCGTTACTTCGACAATTTCTTTATTTATCACTTTTGCTCTATATGGATAAATACTTTTATCATAATCTCTGAGGTAGAAATAATTGTCATTATCTATGAAAATATTAGATCTTTGTAGGTTCGTTTTTTTTAGTTTTATGAACAACTGCTTTTTAGAGAAATTATTCGTAAAAACAAATTTAATTTTATTATTCCCAACATTTGACAGAAAATAATTTTCTGCATTGGTTATACAACCTGTACAACCCGAACCTGGAATTATTATTACGTACTCATAATCCACTTTTTCGTTTTTCAGAAACAAGTTTAATTTGGATTCTAATTCTGACTCATATGTATCTCTTTGGCAGGACACCACGACAGTCATAAGCAAAAGTGCTGTAAAATAAACATTTATAGCTTTCATAACTTCTCTATCTTGAATGTTTTAAAACTTATAACATCTTCATTATCGGTCAGCACTTGTATATTTAGACCTTCCCTGCTTACAAAACTATTACAAGTAGCCCAATTTGCATCAGTTGGTAAAGCAGTTTCACCAAGATATTTGAGATTTGAATCTAAAATTATAATCACTATGGGCTTTTTATTACCTTTTTCAGTTGAATTATAATCTTTCTCAGGCAATCTTGCTATTCTATAATAGACTTTTCTATATTTGTCGTACATTATATTTTCATACGAGGCATTTGTCATGTACCATCTCCATGCAGCATCTTCGTCTATTCGTGAATCCTTACGCTGTGGGTAAGAACTAATTTCTTTAATATTTGAGCTCCCTGCATAGAATTCTTCACTTTTACCGGTATCAATGTTATACCTTATTAAATTATGACTAGCGGCAAAACTAACAATCAAATCTCTGTTAACGACGTCATAATAAGGCATTCTGTAGGTAAATCCACCTGCCCAATTGTATTTTGAGTATTGTATAGGATAATTAAGTGTTGACTGAATTTTATTGCTTTTTAGATCGTACACAACACAAACGGGTCTATTCGTATTTGTTTCTTGACTGGTTTCTCCAGATACAAAGCCCATACAAACAATTTTGTCTCCAATTTTTTTAATGGGTGTAGCAGTTTGAATATATGGGCACGGATTAATCATTGTCCAATTACCCTTTTCTGGAATTTTATAGAAATTGTATTTTTTTACAAGTTTGTGATTGTTGTCAAACAAATTTAGTATTTTGGTATCATAAGAATAAACAAAAAAACTATCTTTATTTATATCCATAAAAGCTTGCATTGTATAAACTCCATTATTTCCTTCCTTTTCAAATGTCATTTTTTTTACAAAACGACAATTACTATAATTATAATAGTAAACAGAATTGTTATATTTATTTACAAAAACTAAATAATCAATAGAATCCTTATCTACGTATTGAATATATTCAGTTAAATAGGTTGTCTGCTCATCAATTTTAAACTCTTTCTTTTTAAATTCTATTAATTTGCATTTACTTTCATATTTATTTCTATCTTCATTAATCACTTTATTTCCATTATTACAAGAGGATAATAATGCAATAAATACTACTGAGCATAATAAAAGTTTTATTTTCATATTTTTAATTTTATAAATTCAACAATTAGGGATTATTTAATGTCACGGTCTCGATACCTTTAAAAGTATTTGAAAAGATTTTAAATATCTGATATTTAGAAATATAATTAGCATTATGTTTCCGTACAATTGACGGTTTAAAATATTGGGGAGGCATTATAAATATTCCTCCCCCCCAGAAAAAATAACTTAACTAATAGACGGCAACACAGTCCTTATCATCCCAAAAGCCAGCAGTAACGCATGCAAAAACCCCATTATATGTATTTGCTTTACATACACCCCAATTTTTACTTGGATCTGAAACACATACTTGTCCTTCAGGAGAAGCTAGTGATTCAATACTTTTCAAAGTTAAAGCACTATATTTATTTGAATGATTTAAATTCACATTTGTCATTGCACCTACAGCAATAACTACTACTACCACGGCACCAAAGATTTTCTTTTTCATTTTTTCCATTTTTTTTAATGTACGTATCGTTTCAACAATGCCCCAAAAGATATGGCAATGTGTAATATGGCGTAGCAATCTCTTTCAATATCACGTATGAGTTGAGTGAGACAGGGGCAGCCTTAATTCAATACCTTTTCAATTTGAAATATGAACTGCCCCTTTTTTCTAGCTCTTTTATATTCCAACTCTGATATTTCTATTACTACACCGAAGATTCTATTTAATTAACTTCGGATTCAGTGTTTAAAAATCTCAAAACACAAAACAGCTAGTAGTTATTGACTGATAAAATAACTATCTCCTTTATTATACATTTACTGTCGTAGTGCCAAAACAGTCCACATCATCCCAAAAGCCAGGAGCAACGCATGAAGAACCCCAACCACCTACATTATCTTTACATTTACCAGTGTTCCTACCTCCATCTCCCAAACATACTTGTTCACTTTTAGCTAGTGATTCAACACTTTCAAGAGTTAATGAACAGTATTTGTTTGACTGATTTAAATTCACATTTGTCATTGCACCTGCAGCGATAGCTACTACCACCAAAGCACCAAAAATTTTCTTTTTCATAAATTTTGTATTGATTTTTTTGTATTAAAAAATAATTTTTTATTGACTGTGTATATCCTTTCAACAGCCTGAAGCAACTTACTTCATGGTATTTGATGTATTTTCTGTACTTTTGTCCTCCTTTCCTTTGATAGGTGGGAGTTGGGGCGGAGGTCATTGTCCGGGCTTTTGCGAGTATAGACAATTTTTTCCGCCCCATTTTCCCTATGATTAGTATTTGTTTTTTTCGTTATGGTCATATTACTTTTCTATCACATTACCAGAAATGGATTTAGTTTATCTATCTTAGTTCTAGTAAATCAATAGTATTGTTTTATGTTCTAATTGTTATGTTTCTCACCCCGATAGTAGCAATGTGCGACGTTTAGGTGAATAAAAAGAACAATAAAATATCATTTTTATAATAATCGTAGCAAAATTATTAAAACAAAATCATATATTTCAGTTAATGAACCTTTCAATTCTGACTCAATTCTGATTTCGCTTTACACTCCACCTTGTTATAAACTGTGGGAGAGTAACAAACCAATAACCCCTAACCCCGTTCGATTGAGACTAAACCCTAGAGGAGAACATAAATCACTTCTCCTAACACTCTTCACATCCCTTTAGAGTCTGTACGTCCACTGACGGAGGCTTGGGGTTATTTGTAACTATCGATTATCAATTGCCAACTATTAACTGTCAACTAACTTTTACCACCACACCTGTTCTCCTTTTTCATAGGTAAAAATGCGTTCATCAGCTCCCTTTGTTCTGTTATGCAATAGATATAAAGCATTGCTTGGCACATTGTTATAAACTATAGAATCTGCTAATGCCTTTTTCTCACCAAGTGATTTCCACCCATTATTCCAATAGACTAATTCATAACTATCGCCCTGCTCTATGATATTACCATCGGTACGTGGCATAAAACGGATTTTGCTTACCCGGGCAGCTTTTGGCAATTTTAATCCAATCCATCCTCCATTGGGCATAGGAGCATCAAATCCGGTTAATATATTTTTATCAAACACTTTTTCTTTGGTAGATCCATTATCATTGCAACTACCTTCTGTACCTATCACACTTCCAGTTATCTCTTTCCCATTTTCATCGTAAAACATTAGTTCGTTAATGTTACAGTTTTTACCATCAGCGCCTATATACCTTAAATACTTAAATGCTCTATTGTTTTCAATTTTTAAATTACAGAAACTGGCATTGGTCATATCGTTAAACGTGTACAAATCTACTGCATTCACAAAGTCAGGATTGTTTGCTCCCTGAAACCGTCCACCTATCATTCGGTCGTTAGGACTACCATAAAATATATATGGATATTTACGGTGCAAAACCAGTTGCTGTAACTTCTTAGCATCAGGTTTTAGCACCTTTATCTTTCCTGCTGCCGTAAGCAAAAATGGATTACCGGCAGGTGTGTTTCCTGTACTGTTGTAATAAATGGGTAAATAAGCTACTTCTCTTCCCATTTTATTAAATATTACGCTGTTTGACTGTATCTCACCCCAAAAAATGGGCACCCAATTTTTATTATCGAATACAGTCAAATAGGCAAAATGTCGATTATCTGCCTTTTTACGGTCAAGAGTAACTTTTACATCTGAAGTTTTTGTATATTCTTGTGTTACATCTATAAAATGCATGTTCTCAAACAGTCTCGGAATATCTTCTCTATTGTTATTTATAATAGCTAAACTCTGTCGGTTGATAGAATAAGTGCTTCTGAAAACCTTCTCTTTCGTGAAATTATCAAAGATTGTGAATGCACCGGGTTTATTTCTAAAATAATATCTGATAGTTTTACCCTTCTCATCTATTAACACGTTCCAATAGTGAGACAAGGATCGATTTGGCCATTGAGGTACAAAGTCATACGTCATGGGCATGCCCAACCCCCGCGAGATATAGGTCAGATACTGTGCCTCTTCGTGACAACTCCCTATTTTTGTATTTATTAGGCTTATGGCATTAATTGCCGGCATAGCTCCACTAAACTGGTACATCTGATAATCAAGCGTCTCGTGATAAATTCGGAACGATGCTTCTGTAGTTGTTCCCATTTTCAATTCTGTTAAACTGTCTTTTTGGGGTGCTTTGTCGAGCATTTCAAATTTCCATAATTGATTGTCACTACCATTATTCTCGTTTTGAACAACTTGAACTTTATTTTTTGAGAACTTCGAATTTATTTCCAAACATTTTCCACTCTTTCTACTTATTATTCTAAAGTATCCTTTTTCTTTATCCGGAACGAGTGTCCATGTCTGATTCGGGAAATTATAATCAGAGAAGATAGTCAATTCCGCCCCATTGTCTATTAATCCGTTAGATACATCTAACACAACTTTATGTTTATCATGTGTTATAATTTTAAAGAATCCATAATCGGTATAAGACAAAATAAACTTTTGAGCATTGTTGTTCTTAAATTCAGAGGTGATAATTTTAGAACCTAACTTGGTCGAGTCATTATCAATTGTCAGACATGCACCGTTTTGCTTATTGGTTATTTTGTAGGTGGCTCCCGACGAGATGGCCGACTGCCGGAATAAATGAAAATCCAGCATCGGAACTACCTTCACATAATCAATACTTAGCGTATCGGCTTTCGTTTCCAGGCAAATGGTATTGACTAGTCTGTCCATTTTAATGGGCACTTTTACGATATTCGCAGTTGGTTTTTTCCAGCCACCCGTTCTTTTTAGCACTACGGGAATTGTATCGACATCATTGATAATTATATTGATCTTAGCGTCCTTCCCTCCATTATAATGCTGAATCAGCAAAAGCTTTTCGCCCGGTTCGGTACATACATTTTCAAAATTCAACTTGTCTTTCGCTGTAATAGTTACAGCTTTATAGTTGGATGCAGAAAATTTTTCTTCTACGGTTGCTTTACCGAATAAGGCATTTTCAGCTTCGTACAAATTGCCGGTTTCAAAATAGATTTTGTCCAGTTGGGGTTTAAATCGCTTTTCGA
>Ga0302288_1002138_pt1 | contig 11903 bp, 9 predicted proteins | sample III_Fen_N1_1_FD_194549 | JGI IMG/M metagenome (GOLD analysis project Ga0302288, IMG submission 194549) | Peat permafrost microbial communities from Stordalen Mire near Abisko, Sweden - III_Fen_N1_1 | ecosystem: Environmental > Terrestrial > Soil > Wetlands > Permafrost | place: Sweden: Abisko...
TTCTTCCCAACGTCGTTGAAACATTTCATCGTGCAACAGGATAACGATATTGTTTTTCGTGAATGTATTACCCGAATTCAGCTGTTGCATAATTTGTCGGTACATTTCATCAACGCTTTGTACCGGAGTACCGTCTTCTGCATGATGCTGCCACTCTACATCCCAACCAAAAACCTTAAATCCTCTTGCAGCCAGACTATCGGCAGTAGCCACCGCATTGATTTCAGAATCATCTTGTTTCTTGTGATTAATACGCCAGGTATTGCAAGCCGGCATGCGTATGATTTTAAACTGAATTTTCAGAAATTTCTGATTCTTCAGGAAATCCTCGGTTGCTTTATGCGGATTGCCGTAGAACACATTATATTGATCGTTGCCATGTGTAAAACTATGATTGTACTCCTCGATATACGGATTCTCTTCGTAGTACTTATAATAGGTCTCCATTTCCCTGTCGCCAACTACTTCCGAACCAATCAGAAACACACTAATTTTTATCTTCTCTGCCAAAATAATACTATCAATATTCTGACTACCGTTCAAAGGTCCGTCATCAAAAGTCAGATACACATATTGCTTCAGAGGAAGAGCGGCCTCTTTCGGCTTGTCAATTTTACAGGACTGACAAATAACCACTATAAGTAAAATAAATAATAAACTTGAAAAATGACGATTCATATAATATGATTTTTGATTGTTTTGAATTGATAACTCTGTACTCTTTCACTCGCTGCCGTACGAATTCTATGTATCGTGTGGTATATTACCCAATCAATAACATTAAAACAAAATCTTAGCCGGGCGCACACCACGCGATAAAATCGCGCGGGAACAGTGGGGCTAAGGAACAAACACCACCCGAAACCCTAAACAGTTGTAGCTAAAGTTTGGGTAGTCGCCACAGCGACAAGCGGAGCGGCAACGGTAAGCACTGCGATTCCAACCGCCACCACGAATCACGCGACCCGAGCCCGTAGCAGCACCTGTGGGATTGGTCTGAGCGGAATTGGGATAAGTGCCGTACCAGTCGGCGCACCATTCCCACACATTGCCGTGCATATCATACAAACCGTACCTATTAGCTGCGTAAGTACCTACCGGTTGAGTCCTACCTAGATAAGTAGTTACGGTGTTCGTTCCACCATTATAAGGATATGCCCAATCATAATTTGCTTGCAGATTAGTTAGAAAATTACCTGTATTAAACGGAGTGGTAGTACCTGCACGACAAGCATATTCCCATTGCGCTTCGGTAGGTAAAGTACCACCAACGTAGGTAGCAAATTCTTTAGCGCCATACCATGTTACATAAATAACCGGAGCATTTTCGTAACCTCCCACCGGTATCCATTGTGAGCCGCTATAATGTAAACCCCAGTCATAATTGCCTGAACTGGCATATATCAAAATCTGCGTAGGATAGGCTGGAGCTTTAGCCCAAATACCGTTGCTACCTATACCTTTTGCATTCAGAAAAGCGGCATATTGCACATTGGTTATCTCGTACTTGTTCATGCGGAAGGCACTGAGGGTAACTGAGTATTGGGTTTCATCTTCATATCTATCTACTTCTGTCCCATGGCTACCCATAATAAAAGTGCCAGCAGGTATAAGAACTGTTGATAGTTGTGATAATGAGGTTGGATCTTCAGTTTTACAACTTGTTACAAGAATAAATATAAAATTAATTGTCAGAAATGTGAAAGTTGATAAATTGCAGATTCGTTTCATGATTGAAAATTTTAATTATATATATATTCTATTCTTTTTTCTTTTAGAAGATCATGTAATAAGTAGCAGTATCATTATTTAGGCACTGTTTTTTTTGAATGGAACCTACCGCCCGAACCGTCAAACAATCAAGGGGACTCTCACCCTAAGCCTCTCACAGAACTGTGCTTGATAGCCGCCCATCACACGGCTCTTGCTATACAGCTATTATTTTTTATTCTGTTCATTCTTCAATTCTATAAATTCTGATTCTGACCCCGCTGCCGCACGATTGCATCGTGTGGCATTACTAAATTACAATCGTATTATTTAACAAGCCTTTACCTCCGGCATAATCTCCCACGCGATACAATCGAGCGGGAGCAGGGGGAATTGTATTTATTACTCTGTAATCGGAGTTTGGCATAGCGTCCCGCTATGTCAAAGCTAAAATAAAAGGTCCGCTTTTAATATTATAGATCCAATTATAATTAGTTGTTTTTGTATTTTATCTCGCTGTCTGCAAATGCATAATTTGGAGCGTTGCAGTTCTCTTGTTTTTTTACGGCTTGCTGCTAACGACTTGCTATGCGAACTCCTTGTTCGCATACATCCGTCTTAATTACATTTTGCTTATTTTTTATGATATTGTTTGTTAGTATAATATATTTTAAAAGTTGTTCGCATACAGAATTCTAAAATTATTATATTGAAGTCATATTTTATAGTTACAAATTTCAAATGCAAAGATATTATAATTATTTTTATAACAATGTGTTTTTTAAATATTTAAATTGTCAAGTGGGCTTTTTATTAGATCAATTCCTTTGGTAGTATTATGGATATATATTTCGGTGGTTTTACTATTACTGTTTCCAAGTAAACTTTGTATATATCGTAGGTCATTTCCTGCTTCGAGCAGTTGTGAGGCAAAACTATGGCGTAAAGTATGTATGGTAATATGTGTATTTATTCCCACTTTTCCTACCGATTTCTTTAGTATTACTTGTATCCCCTTTTGGGAATAGTTCTCCCCTTTTGCTCCCTCAAATAACCATTCTTTTGGTTTGTTTTCGGCAACATATTTCAGTAAAATCTCCTGTATTTTGTATCCAAGTAAAGTATAGCCGTCTTTTTTCCCTATTGATTGTTCTACCCCCCTACTCGTCCAAGTCTGTACATTAGCAGTCGGTGGATAGCACTGAGCGAAGCGTCCCGAGATAGCTATCGGGATTATGTTGAAAATCAGTGCAGCATCGAAAAACATATGTGCCATTTATAACCGGGTTCAATTGAAGTTAAAAACATATTTTGTTTCCAGTCCAAGTTGTGCTTCGCTCAAACTTGAACTAAAGTTAGAAATAATTCTTGTTGGTATTCAATCAACCTTACGTTTCTATCATCCGCTGGTAATTATAATGTATCTACTAATGAGTCCATTACATAATTTCTTATCTTTATTAATGTTGATCTGTCTCTACCAATTAATAATTCAATCTATACTGTTGGCATATTGTATTTATATTATTTTCACTTAGGTTTATTTACAATTTCCATTATCTTTTCTGGAATTACTGTTCGTTTAAAACCATACTTTTCATATAATTCGTGGGCATCATTTGTCGCAAGCATAAAGCGTTGCAAACTTTGTAAATCAGAATGTTGCATAATTGCATCCATAAGTTGTTTACCTAATCCTTGCTTTCTGTAGTCTTCTAAAATGAAAACGTCCATGATATAAGCAAATACAGCATAATCTGTAAGAACTCTTGCAAAACCGACTAGTTTGTCTGAATTGTCATATACTCCAAAACAAATAGAATTCTCAATTGAACGTTTAACTGTCTCAAAACTTCTTCCAATAGCCCAATATGATCGATTTGTAAGAAAATCATATATCACATTTAAATCTAACTTGTCTTTATCTGTTGATATTTTATAATTACTCATGTTCTGTTTTTTTTATTAAACTTGTACATAATGTGACCTCGTTTTATTAAGTTGCCGATTTCGAGAACTGCGTTCTGTCCGTCGAAACTAAACAAGCAATCGACAATGCCTAAAGTTAGCAATTTATCGGCAATTTTATATAGAGTGTATTAGCGGTTCGTGCTTTAATATCATTTTTTCTGAATACCAAACCTTAAAATTGTTTTCAATTTTTCAGGCGAAACCTTTCTTGCATCACTTAAATATATCTCTTTATGTATTTTTGTTTTTCGTCTATAATTTTCATTTTCTGCATATTCCTCCATAATCTTAAAGCTCATAGGTTCGTAGTCGTAACTACCTAAATGTAACATCTGTATACATTCTCCCTCAATTATTTCTTCAAATTTAATTTGGTTTAATAAATCATGAGGTTTATTCTTTTTTGTCTGTTCAAGTATTTGCATAGCAAAATCAACGTCAACAAAATCTGGTTGACGTATCATTAATTTGAAAATCAACTCATTTTTATTAATCGTTTCGCTAAATGATTTCTTTGCTTCTATTGATAAATCCCAAATTCCCTCAAGCGGGTAAACAGAATAATCAAAATAACCTTTGGGTTCGATTCCTTTCTTGGGGCTCATTTTTATTCCATAAGATAAAGAATATAAAACTCCAATATATTCAGCGAAAAAGTCGTCATTCGGATTCCCTTTTCCTTCAATTGTAAAAAAATTAAAATTCGGAATATTTATCAATTCTGGTTTGTTCTTTGGCAAATAGAATTGTTTCTCACTTTTTTTCCATTCATGTTTCATAATTAATCTTTTTTGTATGTTAAATTCAGAAATAGGATTATCAAATGACAACACTATATCAGTATTTTTTTAGCAAAACTGCTAACATTACTGTATGAGCACTCAGGTACTACTGGAACAACTTTATCTAAATTGAAGAATATTCATATAGATCTGAATAACTGAATATTGAAATGACAACTTATACTTAAAATAGGGCTCATACAGGAATTCAATCTCTCTTTATCTTTCGATAATCCAAGTGATTTATTTAAATTCTGTCCAAATGTAATAACTATTTTTTAATTTACAATGTGAATTATTCACTTAATTTCAAGTGCATCCAACGGACTCTTATTTAATCAAAACCTTTTGTGGTAATGCGCGTATATATCCCGGTAGTTTTTAGTATTCTTATGACCTAACAAACTCTGAATATATCGTAATCCGGTGCCCGATTCCAACAAATGTGTAGCAAAGCAATGGCTTTAAGTATTCACTGTAATAGCTTTTTAATTCCCATCATTTCTATGATAGGCTTTTTTAATACGGACTATTATTTATACCTTCAAACAGGCAATCTGAGGCCGGAGCTATGCAACATATATTCGCAAAACATCAAGAGTTTTTGCACTCAGTAGCGTGTACCGGTCTTTCTTCCCCTTCCCTGTTGCGACCGGATATATGTATTTTTATAGAGATGTACAAAGGATCATATTGTTGGTTGAATTTGCAATTCAAACTCTTTTATTCTTTGGATCTACAATTCATTAATCCAACTTGCTGTTATGAAATTACGAAAGTTCAATTTGGTTTGTAAAATGAATCTGATTGGTCGTTGCGACAGTTAAAACAAGTCGAACCATCTGATTAAATGTTAAACTTTCGCATTTTACAGGGTAAAGTCATTAGACTGTGTTGAAGTTGGTCGAGAAGTGTAACTATATGGTTCAAAATTATTACCTTTGCAGATTTTTAGGATATAAAGCAATCGGGTAGATAACGATGTGGATTAAAAATCCTGTCGTATTATAATTTCAAGTAAAATGAATAAAGTAAATTATCTTGCACTGGGTGCAGTTGCATTGACTATAATTTCGATCTTTTCACCGTGGTTAGAAGTGTCGGACACTGCTAATGCTTCAGGTTTAACCGAAAGTTTCCAACCGATAATAATTAGCGGAATCTCTATCGGTTATGGTATATTCGGATTATTGGTTGCCTTACTTGGCGGATTTCTGGTATTTAAAGAATACAAATGGACGGTTGCGGCCGGGATTGTGAATTTTATTATCGGATATGGTTACCTTCATCAGTGGTTTGGGGCAGGGTCTCACGATAGCGGCAATTATGGCGATGTAACTTCGAGAAGCAGTGTGGATCCTAAATTTGGAATCTACCTGTTTATTGTAGCCTCACTGGCATTTATTATTTTTACCCTGAAATATTATAAATTAAAAAAAACTGAAACGATTATCCCATCGGATCAGGATATAAAAGAGAATCAACACCCTCAGTTTACAATAAAGAATACGCCAACTACACAAGCTTATCAACCCTCTAAAATACGAACAATGACTACATCCTCTACAGAAAACCCAACAGAACCGGAATCTTCAGAAACACCAAAAGGATCTGAAAAACCTGTTGAACAAGTTACAGAACTACCGGCAGAAAATATAACCATACCGGAACCCACAGCACAGACTCAACCTGCAGAAGCACCAAAAGCTCCGGTTCAGGCTGTTGTAAATAAACCGGCATATCAGGCACCTGCCGCTCCACAGCAACAGTATAATGAACCTGAAAAGAAGAAATCGTCATCAACGACCTGGATACTTTTGATTTTACTGGTTATTGTATTGGCGGGTTCAGCTGTTTATTTCATGACAAATACGACTTCACAAAAGGACAAAGACAAAACCGAAGAATTGGTTAATACTGAAAAAGCCCGTTTGGAGGTCATTATTAACGAAGTAAATCAGGACGTTAGTGATAAGAAATATGATGATGCTTTGTTGAAAATCAATTCCATTAACTGGCTTTACGATCCTGCTGCAAACAAAGGCTATGTGGATCAGTACAACAGTCAACGCGAGAACCTGCGGAATACAATTGAACAATTAAAATCCAATAAGGATTTAGATGATCAAAAACAAGCTGCCGAAAAAGCAAACCAGGCAGCACCACAACCTGTGCAAACCGGCGATAGTATTCATTAAACCGGTAATAAAAAACAGAAGAAAGTGTTTATATAGTCGGAAATGCTGTATAGACACTTTTTTGTAGTTAGTAAAAACTGAATCATTTTCCTAAAACAGGAACAATCGGTTTAATGGTTCTTATCCATGCTTAAGTAATTGGAACAATTAAATGTCTCACTTTTTTTCTTCAAATCCGACCTCTCCCCCTACCCCCTCTCCCATGGAGAGGGGCGATAGAGTTATGGGTTGATGAAGTTTTATTTAAAATAACAGATACTATTAATTTCCTATTACAAAGTCAGTCAAAAGGAAATAGAAATAAATAAATGATAATTGGAACAGTATGAAAATCGGAGATAGTGTAAAAGTAAAAAACGGAGTATTGGAACCGGATAACGAAAAGTTTGAAATTGGTGGCTGGCAGGGACGTATTGTGAACATAGATACCGTGTCAACTGAAGAAGGCATTTTGGTGGGTATTGAATGGGATTCAGCCACATTAAAACTATTGCCTGCAGATTATATTATAGAATCTGAAGTTGAAGGTCTTGGCTGGGAATCAATGGTATTGTTTGAATCGGATATAGAGAAAACTGAATCGAGGGATAAAGTGGGTGATGTCAAGAAAATGCAGGAGGAACTTTCGGAGAAATACTACTGGAGTTCATTTGGGGAAGACGGTCTGAGAATTGCAGCTGTGTTAGAAGGTATAAATCGTGAAGATGAAAAGAAGTGTTATTCTGCCTGGCAAAAACAACTGAATAAAGCATTATCTTTTCCAATCAAGGCTGTTGTTTCCGAATCGGAAGAAAACGATAAGATAAAAGAAGGAACTGATGTTGTAATTAATTCTCTATTGAATGTAGATGAATGTTATGGTATTCAGGCAGCAATATCACTTAAAGGTGTAAAACAAGAATTTCCACTTTGCGATCTGGAAGTAACAGATAAAAAATCTGCCAATTATCAGTTCATCAAAGACTATACCATCTGGTTTGCCAATAGGTAAAAAAGGAATAAAGAGTTTTATAATCCAGTACCGGGTGTAAAATAAGTAATTAGAGTCTGTTTTTAAAGTACTATATTTTTTGGCCTAAAAGCTAAATAATAATTTTTTTGAAAATATATTTTTTTTGAAAATGCTTTAGAGTTCATAAAATTGTCAATTTCGTGTTTTGATAACTCAATTATCTTAATATTAACTTAAATATATTAACATTTATGGTAATTTGACATACCATTCCCTCAATTGTTTTTTTTAATTTTTGTATTTTATTTTATTCAAGTATTCTGTTCACCATTACTCTCAGATTGTAACCCAATACACTCCAGGCTACTTTTGAACAAAAACCTTCAAATCCTTCCCAAGTAACTCTCTGTAAACCAAATCCTCTTTTTAAGTTAGATATAACGGCCTCGGTTGTTCCTCTCCACTTTTTTAGTATTTTTTCAAGTTCAGGGATACTAACTATATTTTGAAGACTCTTGGTTACTTTAGTAAATACTATATTGATTAAACCTAATTTTTTGCATCCTAAAAGATTTGTATTGCTGCAGAACCCGCCATCGTTTGAAGTGCTTTGAGGTGTACGATTATAATTCACTTTTACATTTACGATACTTGGCAATAATAACTCTTTATCACTTGGGTTACCTTCAAACACTTTATGGTCTAATATGATATTGCTTGAACCTCTTGTAATCAAAACTTTATGTCCAAACTCAACTTCTCTTTGTCCTTTTACAAGAATATCCGTATGTGTCTCAAATACTGAAAACACCTTATCTGCATTTGCTACTTTTATTCCTTTCAATTGCAATTTTACCGCATTTCGATACACTTTAATCATGAGCGGTAAAAATGGCTTCAGTTGTATTTTTGCTTTGTTTTTTAATGATTCATTTCTAATAGAACCCCATGATTCAAATATGAGATCCTTTAATATGCTTAAGTAAGGGTCAAACAAGCCGGGCATTTCTTCTTTTTTTGTATTGTTTATATCATAGTTAAGTTTCTTTGCCTCTTTACGTTGCTTATCTAATCTATCATTATCATCTTTTTTGTCTTTCTTTATTCTTTTCAATAAACGAGTAGCAGTTTCAATGCAATCAAGTACTAAACTATTATTGGTTGGATAATGAACATTGGTCTCTATGTTGGTAGTATCAGTACTTATTTTGTCAACCTGTTCTATACCTTCTGAAATAGCGATATTATTGATTTCTATGATAATAGATCTAATAGATTCTTCTTTTATTTTGGATATATATTTTTGCATAACAGAATAACTATAGCCTTGATTTTCTTCTAGCTTTAAAAATACATTACATATTTTTGAATCCAACATATCGGCTTGTAACTCTCTATATGTTAACTGTTTAATCTCTTTGTAAATTGCTGCTCTCAACACTTGTTCTACAGTTGGAGAATCCTTACGACCTAAAGAACTATCTTTTAATTCAAATAAAACATCTTTGCTCACTAATTTTACGAAATGAGGGTTTTTATCCAACAGTACATCAAAAAGTGCTAATTCAGGATATAAACACCAAATAGGAGTATCAAAACGGAGCTTTAATTCATTGTGGAGTCTCATATAGTTGTATTTTTATCTAAGTTACTATATTTAAACCATATAACCAAACATTTTTGATTATTTGTTACTAAAAAAACAGACTCTAATTAGTTGATTAGTTAATTGGTTTGGAAGTTCCGTGTTCAGCGTTCCGCGTTTTTGGTTGATGATTTGGTTGATGATTTGGTTGATGATTAAACAGGATGTCACTTCGCTCAATTGGGTGAATGGTTAATTGGTTGATAAAAAATTTAGTTTTTCTATTTTTTGTCAGATTTAGTGAACTTTTTTTCAACATAAAAAATTTCCATCCTGACTCAAATCCGAATTTGTTGAATGGCTTATCCGGTTGCAAAAATCGATAAAGAAAATGATAATACATTACTTTGCAATTTGCTAGCACAAATCCTTCAATGGGACTCTAATTCTTATAAAAAACCGTACTGATAATCATATCAGTACGGTTTTTTATGTTTATTTAATTCAGTACAAATTCATTTATTCTAAAATAATTATTGAACAACTTTGAAAGTTAAAAAAAGAGTTCGTATATTTGGTGCGAAATTAACTTTTAATGGATTGTAAAAACCAAGTAGAAAATGCTAAGGTTGAATTCACAAATGAATACAAGTTACCATTTTTTTGAATTAACCAATTTGAAGCAATACGTAAAGAAGTAAATTATAACAAGAGCAGGTATTATAATAAAATACAATTCTGAACAATGGAAAATGAATTAAGACCTTTTTGGAATAGACTTTTTAATTTTAATTGGAAATTCGGACTCTTTTTAATTCTTATCGTTTGTATTCCCCGTTTTATATTGGTTTTAAATGCAAATGCAACCGGTAACTATAGTAATATAGGGCTGGTAATGGTCATTTCAGCAATTGCACCTTTCCTGTTTCTTAGTAAATCCGGACGTACTAAAATAGGAATAACCAAACCGAAAAAGTATAAGTGGCTCATAATTGCTTTCCTTTCAGGTTTGATTGTTAGCATTTTACTTTACTTTTTAGGACAGCATTTGTATGGAAACGCCTACGAAAATTGGTATAATTATATAGGAAAATCTTATAAAATACCGATTGGAATTAATCAACACAACAAAGCCATTTTATTTGGAATTATGACATTAACAGGTATGACATTTAGCCCTATCGGAGAGGAATTATTTTTCAGAGGAATTGTTCATTCAAGTTTTGCAAAGTCAATAGGAGAGACAAAAGCCTCTATAGTTGACAGTTCTGCATTTGCTCTCACTCACATTTCTCATTTTGGGTTGGTGTTTATCAATAATCAATGGCATTTTTTGACAACACCGGCTTTAATCTGGGTATCAGGAATGTTTTTAGTAAGCGTGCTTTTTTTCATTTTTAAAAAACAAACAGGTTCGATTTTAGGTGCTATGATTTGTCATTCTGCATTTAACTTAGGAATGATCTATTGTATATTTTATTTGATGTGAGTATTATTGGTAAATATCTGAACATTTATTGGTTATAGTTTCACTTTAACTTTGAATGAATAATAATGCTCTTGCAAATCAATAGAGCTTATTGACCATATTGTTAGTCAAGATTTATAGAAATAGGAATAAACACAAAACTCTTCATACAAAAATCAAAATTATGAAACTACTTTCGGCAGTTGTTCTGTTTTCAGTTATGTGTATTCATCTTCAGGCACAAGTAATCAGTGGAAAAGTTATGGATGCTTCAAATGCGAAACCATTGGAATATGCAAGTCTTGGAGTTATTGACACTCACTTAGGAATTGTTACAAATGAAAAAGGCGAATTCAGTATCGATGTCAAAGGCCAGTCATCAAAAGCACTTGTTAGGGTTTCAATGATTGGTTATAAGGCACAAACTTTCACAATTGAAGACCTGGCAAATAAAGAAAACATACTTAAACTTGAAACCGAACCTATTCAATTGGGCGAAGTAACTGTGAAGCCATTTTCAGGAAAATTAAAAAAAGCAGGCACTACAGGTTATACCACCCATGGTGGACTTTGCGGTTGGGGAGGTACTCAAAAAGGTCAGGGAAATGAGATAGGAACTAAAATAGAATTGGGAACATCTCCTGTTTTAATAAGAAGTTTGCATGTCTGCTTATTCAGGCAATCTTTTGAAAGCAGTCTGTTTCGCTTACACATACGAAACATTGTAAATAATTCACCTTCTCTGGAATTGCTTACAGAAAATATAGTCCTTCCTCTGACAAAAAGCTCAGGTTGGATAGATATTGATTTGAAAAAATACAATCTGGTATTCAATGGTGACATTGCATTGACACTTGAATGGGTAAATGTGACAGAATCAACTAAAAGCAAGCTTATAAAAGTGAATAACAAAGAAGCATACTGTGTTCTGTTTAATCAGAAACAAAAACAAGGAGGCATTTATACAAGATGGGGAAGTGAATCGAAATGGATATGGAATGATGGATCAAGCCCTAGCTTTTATCTGACAGTTCAGGAACAACAAATCGAATAAAGAAATTAATTGAAACAATTAAATGTCTCATTTTAAATTCAAAAGAATAGATCAAACTATTCATTAAGAACTTTTGTTTATACCAGATTAAAGAACAATTTTTAATCAATTGATAGTATGGATAATTTCAACTATAAAGTGTATATCGGAACTGTTGAGAATAATGCATCTATCAACTGTTTC
>Ga0302288_1002143_pt1 | contig 11891 bp, 7 predicted proteins | sample III_Fen_N1_1_FD_194549 | JGI IMG/M metagenome (GOLD analysis project Ga0302288, IMG submission 194549) | Peat permafrost microbial communities from Stordalen Mire near Abisko, Sweden - III_Fen_N1_1 | ecosystem: Environmental > Terrestrial > Soil > Wetlands > Permafrost | place: Sweden: Abisko...
ACGAAATCTTTACAATTATCTAACGACATTAAACCCTGCAAATGCCGCAGGTTTTGGCTGGATGTCGTTTGCTGCTGTTGGGGTTTCATTCGTTTTTAGCTGAGTGACGTTTGAAGTAGATTGAGGATGATTAGCTTTTTCTAAAGCTAGTCTTTTTTCTTTACGTTTTTTCTCAAGAGATTTGGTTATGCCGATGTTGAGTCTTGGAACGCCTATGCCTAAAACAACGCCTGAATATACGTAACCGACAAGTTGTGCAATATTGAGGTATTTGACTTTAGTTTTTGCTTCAAGACCACGTTCAACCGCTATTTTAAGCATTTCCTTGTAAGAAAGAGCCTTGCCGTCTTTGATTGTACTTATTCCAGCTTTTTTCAACGCTTCAAATAAAACTTCGTCACGAGTGATTATATTAGATTTAGTCAATCTGTTCCACCAGCCTTTGCCGTGTTCGGCTTCGTTATATCTGATGAATGTGTTATCTTTAAGTGAAGAGAATTTTTGGAATCCCATTGCGGTAAGTTTTGAAACGAAGCTTCCTAAAACAATCCAGTTTAAGAACCCTAGAGTATCTTTTGTTGTTGCTTCTCTAAGTTCATTTTTGTCGCGCGCTACAAGGAATCTTGACATAATTGTCAATCCGTAAACAGTTTTGAATTGGTTCAATGTAGGGGTAAAACCTTTGAATTGAAGCTTGCTAAGTAATTTTGACGGGTTACCGATAGTCGCCATAACCATAGCACCAAAAATGCCAGCTGCACCGATTTTTAACAATTTGAATTGCGAAGATTTGTCTACGCCGCCGCCTTCGCCGCTGCCTACAAACCCGGATTTGCCGGTTTTCTTTTTGGTCAAATACATATTCATTGGCTGAATGTTGCATCCGATAAACGCCGCAACCCCAAGCCCTACTAGGGATGTTTTCAGATTTAATTTTTTCAAGCCTTTTAAGAATGCGTTGTCTGCGATGTTAGTAGCTTTTGTGAAAGCATCTTTAACTTTTGATTTAGTAAATGTTTTGAACAATTTTACGCCACCATCAATTAATTCGTCGAGTGAAGATGTTTCTATTTTTGCACCTTCTTTAAGTACGACTGAAGGGTCTTTAAATCTAAAATCTTTTTCCGCACCAACTTCTGTTGCGATGATAGCCCTCAAATAAGCTTTTTTGACCTTGTAAGCTTTTTTGATTTCCATTCTGCCTTTAAAATCATACCATTTTAATTTTACTACAGGCTTTTGGATTTCTTCTTTTAATACTTTGATAACGTTTTCTTTAGATTCAGGCGTTAATTTTACAGACACCCAGCCGTCATCCGTTTTTCGTTCAGGGTTAAAGCCTTGTAATCCGTCGACAAATTTTGATAGAACACCGTCAAGAGCCTTGTCGGGGTTAGCCTTCAATTCTTCATGATAAATTTTGCCGAAAGTATCAATTTTTTCATCACTTGTGAACATATTATGAGCGCTAACGCCAAAATCTTTGTTAAATCCGCGGGATAAAAGGTAAGCGGCACCAAGTCCGTAAGCCCCTAGCAATGAGTGGTTTACTGTTCCTGAAGACTCTCTTCTCATTGTTTCGAAGCCTGCATCAGGTCCGCGTGAGAAGTCTACTACAGACCGCGGTGTAACCATGAACGCTACGTCAACGAAGTTTGCACCCCAAGCTTGATTCGTGTCCAAGAATCTCAAACCCTGTTGAGCCAACATATCAACCGCACCGTTAAAGGCAACATTAGATTTCTTTTCTGACGAATTTTCTTTTATTTTGCTATTTAGTTGTAAATTTTGAGCTTGTTGTAATTTCAATTTTCAGTTATTCCTATTAAATGTATATTTCTTTATAAGTGACTGGGTGGCTATGTGATTAAGAAAAACCGTTCGGAATTTCTATTTACTATTTACTATTTACCATGTTCCCGTTTGCTGTGAAAAATGCTTTGAAGTTTTTGTTGCCTGTGCTATTCATCATAAAATGAGGATAAAATTTTTCAATTGCATTGTTGTCCATTCCTTCTTTTTTTAGTTCCGCTTCGCGTGCTTTATCTGTTTTGCTTCTTGTAATTTTTGGAATAATAACGCCAAGAAGAGCCAGTGAGAATCCGATATCAGCCAGTTGGCATACTGAACGCATTGTTTTAGCCTTTCCAATGGCTTCTTCGGTTGTTTTAAGTGTTGTATTTTTAGCCCAATGTTTGATTTTTTCAAGCATGCCCGCGCCATCTTTCAATTCTTCTTTATGATTTAACAACTGAATTTTTGGATTGATTTTTTCAATAACTGTTGCCGCAAATTTGGCTGCATAATCACCAAGGAAATATAATGCCGAGAATGTTCCGATGTCTCTTATGGTGGCTTCACGTCGGTCGTTTTCATCTTGTGACGACATTATTCTACTTGCAAAAGTGGTTGTTGAAATCAGTCTTGCCTGATCCATGCTTGGGAACCAGCCGTTAAATTGTAGTGTTTTCATACTAGGGAATTTTCCGCCCATTGACAGTATTGCAACACCAACCATAGCAGCCGAAGATAAAATCTTATGGAATAATAATTTTGATTTTTCTTTAGATGTTAATTCTCTTTGTTGGTTTTTGCCGAAATCTTTGTAAATCGGTGCACCTTTTTGACCGGATGTTTTTTGTGTTATCCATCTGTTAATAGGTTGAGCCGCAAGCGCAAGTGGAATAATAACACCCATGCCGAGCAAACTTTTTACGTTGATAAATTTCTTAGCTTTGCCTGCATGCTCAAGTACTTCTGTCGCAGTAAATTTACGGTTATCAACATATTCTTTTAAGATTTTAGGCATATCGCGAATAAGAGATTCTAATCCGCCATCGAATTCTTTTCCGTTTATTTTAATATTTTTTGAAACATGTGTATGCTCGATTATTTTTTTAGATGCTGCCTTAACCTCTTTTTCAGAATATTCTTTTATATCTTTGAATACATTATTCTTTATAGTCTCTACATGTGTGTTAAATAATGGCTCAAAGTCAGCAAATTTAACATCCTTATGTCCGTCTTTGCCCGTGATACTTTTAATTACGTTTGTAATCGTTGCAGACACACGTTCTTCTGTATTTTTAATATGTTCTGTTTCGTTCCAGTATGTAGTAACTCTATCTAATGTTTCTTGGTTTGTTAGGCATTTACCCATTTTTGAGTTTGCACCCATAATAGGATTTTGTATCAATTTTCCAAGCCCGTAAGCTATAACTCCAGGGATTAGGCAGTTGATAACAAGTCCTGAAGACTCTCTTCTGAATGCCTCAAAACCCGCAAAAGAGTTGGTTTGAGACTCTTCATAAGTTCTTGGACCAATTGCTGTAGTTACGTCAAGCAAAGATACATTTAGCATCGGATTTTGTTCAAACCACTGCAATGGTTGCACAACCAAATCCGCCATTCCTGTGAATTGCGGGGTTTGCTTTGAGTTTCCTCCACCATTGTTAATTATTGTTTTATTTAAATTAATTCGTTCTATCATGTTTCCCTTTGTTAGCAATACACACTCTATGATAACAGTTAGATACTCTTTTTAAAAGCGGTGAATTTCAAAAATTGCCTACAAACAGCCAATTGTAAAGTAAATATTAAGACGACTTTTTGGGTAAATATTTAAAAATAGGACATTTTAAAAACGTTTTGTTCGTTTTGGTGTTGAAAAATGAGAATAAATGAATGAAAAATTCAAATATGCTCTTTTCCAGACTGGGTTTTTTTGTAAAGAATTGTTACAGAACGGGCGAAAAGTGAAAAGTGAAAGGTGAAACGAGGTTCTTGTGGTACAACCACCAAAATTAATGGTTTAATTAAATAGCAAAATATAATACTTTCAAATACCAAGACTTGTAAATTCTTTTCACTTTGCCTAAACTTTACATTAATTAACCTATTTACACACAAGTATTCTGATTGTATTATGATAGAGTAAGTTAATACAATCATCGGAGGCGTTTTGTCCGAAAAATTTAAAATAAAAGGTGGAATACCTCTTAAAGGTGAAGTTTCAATCGGTGGAGCTAAAAATGCAGTCTTAAAATTAATGGCGGCGGCAATTTTGGCAAAAGGCGAAACGAAGATTTATAATGTTCCTGATTTGACCGACGTAGGCATAATGCTCAGCGTTATCGAAGGTCTCGGAACAAAGACATTTTACGATAAAGTAGAGAAATCGGTCACTATTGATGCGACGACTATTTCAAGTATCACTGCGAAATATGAATTGGTTAGCAAAATGCGCGCATCGTTCATTATTTTGGGAGCATTGGTTTCAAGGTGCAAAGAAGCTATAGTTGCTCTTCCTGGTGGTTGCGCGATAGGCGAAAGAAGAGTCGATTTCCATATAAAAGGTTTAGAAGCACTTGGTGCAGAAATTAAAATCGAAAACGGATACGTGCATGCCAAAGCCAAAAGGCTCGTCGGCGCAGATGTTTATTTAGACATTCCGTCGGTCGGCGCTACAGAAAACCTTATGCTTGCTGCAATTTTGGCAGAAGGCGCAACAAGAATTCAAAATGCGGCTCAAGAACCTGAAATAATCGACTTGGCAAATTTCTTAAATACAATGGGCGCAGATGTTTCTGGTGCCGGCACTTCCGAAATTGTTATCAACGGAGTGGAACAAAATAATTTACATCCGATTGAATACACAACAATTCCAGACAGAATCGAAGCAGGGACCTACATGTCAGCTATTATTGCGACAAGAGGAAAAGCGGTTATAAGAAACGTTTTCCCCGGACATTTGACGTTTTTCAACGACAAATTGCTTAAAATGGGTGCCAATATAAAATTAATCGAGCCTACTGCGTTAGAAGTTTCTTGTAAAAACCGCTTGAGTTCAATAAATTTTGTAACTCAACCTTATCCCGGATTCCCGACGGACCTTCAATCAATGGCGATGACACTTTTGACAACGGCTGACGGCGTGGGGATTATAACAGAAAGTTTATACGAAAATAGATTTATGCAGGTTCCCGACTTGATAAGAATGGGAGCAGACATTCATCAAGACCGAAACCATGCAATCGTTAAAGGTGTTAAAAAACTTACTGGAGCTATGCTTTCGGCAAGCGACCTTAGGGCAGGCGCATCGCTGGTTGTTGCAGCTCTAATGACTGATGGAAATTCCACAATCGAAAATCTTCACCATGTCGACAGAGGATATGAAAATTTCGAAGAAAAAATAAGATTACTTGGCGGCAAAATTGAACGCTATGTTGATGAGTCCGCAAAATTAACAGAAGGTCAAAGAGATGACCAAAGAGAAGGATTTTACGATGAGTCCCACTTATAAACGATGGTATGATCACGATCCTCTGTTGTTAGAGGTGATTGAACTACTAAAAAATTATCAGGACGAATTAAAAACTCAGGCAGAGATTTTTTTGAAGAAGATTGAGGAAAAAGTCTCCAAAGAGGCAATAGATAAGTTTTACGAGCTTGTTAGACCGGTCAACGGAAACCGCTGGTACGATTATGACCCTGTCATTTCACGAACGGTTGAATTGTTAAGAGTTGTCCCGCCCGATGTTCAAAAGGCTTGCGCAGAACATTTTATTCAAACACTTAAAGATATTGGGATTGATTATGCAAAACCCAACAAAACGGAATAATGGCAAACAATACTAAACAAATTTTTGAAAATTGTAAAAATTTCTCTCATTTTAAACGTAACCTTACAACCTCAAAATCTTTTGTGATAACAGGTTTAACCAGTTTTTTGAGACTGCTTTTGGTTGCTCAAATCAAGGAGCTTTCGCACAAAAAAATCCTTTTCATCACGGCAAGCGAACAGATAGCGCTCAAATACCAAAACGATTTGAAAAATGCCTTTGAGATTGGTGCTGAAATATTTCCTTATCAAAATATTTCGATGTACGAGAGCGTTTCCCCCAATCTTTATGATTACGCAAAACAAATAGAAATCCTGAATTCTGGCGCAGACGTGATTATCGCACCTGTAAAAGCGCTTTTGGAAAAATTTCCGGATAGAAAATTTATAGAAAAAAATTCGATTAAGTTAAAAGTTGGCGACGAATTGGATATCCAAAAATTTGCTCAAAAACTTGTAAATTTGGGATATAAGCGCTCGACAATGGTAAGTGATATTTCGGAATTCTCGGTTCGAGGCGATATTATAGACGTGTTTGCACTCGGCGAACATCCTATTCGAATTGAGCTTTGGGGCGACGAAATCGTTGATTTGAGATTTTTTGATAACGAAACCCAAAAAAGTATCGAAAAGATTACAGAGGTTTCAATACAGCCTGTGTGTAAATTTATTTTGGATAAAAACAATAAGAAGTTACCGAGCTTTTTATCTGAAAAAATGGCAAACGAAGGATATTTTGAGGGAATTGAGGTTTATCAGAATTATTTTAATCCTAATTTGGTGAGTGTTTTTGATTATCTGAAAGATTATACTATAGTTTTTGATGAAATGTCTGAAATTTTTTCTAAATTTGAATTTATCGCCGACAATTACCAAAAACAAATGCTGGAAAATCTTAAATTGGGATTAAATTTTGAAATTTTGGGCAAAAATCATCTTGAAATCGATGAATTTCATCAAGCTATTGCGGGATTTACAAAAATTGGGCTAAATAACTTTATCGACTTCGACTTTGAGGATTTAATTGAATTCAATGCACAGCCATTGAAGGGTTATTTTTCAAATTTGGATGAAATTGCTGAATTTATACGTACAAAACCCGAATATAACAGGATTATCGCGACAGATTATCCTGAACGGGTGAAAGAAATTTTTGCAGAAAAAAATGTTCATAATTTGGAATTTGTTGAAAATATTTCTTGCGCGGGGACTTTGATTGAAGATTGCAAGCTGATTTTATTGACTGATAGGGAATTATTCAACAAACGCTCAAAAGAGATTACCGCCTCCAAACGCTCTTACTATAAGGAAAAACAGGAATTTATCGAGAGCATAAACGATATAAAAGAGGGCGATTATATTGTTCATAGTGTCCATGGGGTCGGGATTTACAAGGGGCTTTCTCAGCAGGAGCTTGACGGGCAGTACAAAGATTATTTAACGGTTGAATATGCTAACAAAGACAAATTACACATGCCTGCGGAGCAAGTTAATTTACTGTGCAGATACCGCGGTTCAGGCACTTTGAAGCCAAAACTTTCGCGAATGGGCGGGAGCGATTGGGAAAACACTAAGACAAAAGTAAAAAAAGAAGTTGAGCAGGTCGCTTATGATTTGTTGAGGCTCTACGCGAAGCGCAAAATGGATAACGGGATACAGTTTGACCCGGATTCCCCTTGGCAGGTTGAGATGGAAGAGGCTTTTGAATACGTCGAAACGCCGGACCAGATGAAAGCTATTGTTGATATCAAGTCTGACATGGAAAGCGAAACGCCTATGGACAGGCTTGTTTGCGGGGATGTTGGATTTGGGAAAACAGAAGTTGCCATCAGGGCTATTTTTAAGGCTGTTGCATCAGGGTACCAAGTTGCGGTGATTGTTCCGACTACAATTCTTGCCCTGCAACATTTTCAGACGATTCAAGAACGGTTTAAACCTTTTGGCATGGACGTTCAGCTTATGTCGAGATTTAGGAGTGCAAAAGAGCAGAAACAAACATTGAAAGAGCTTGTGCTAGGTAAATGTGACATTGTTATTGCAACTCACAGACTGCTTCAGGACGATGTAATATTCAAAAACTTGGGACTTTTGGTAATCGATGAGGAGCACCGTTTTGGAGTTCGCCACAAGGAAAAACTTAAAAAATTAAAGGAAAACATCGATATAATAAGCATGTCTGCGACTCCGATTCCGAGAACACTTTATATGTCTTTGTCTGGAATTAAGGATATGAGCGTTATTAATACTCCGCCTAGAAACCGCCTGCCGATTAAGACTTTTATCGGGGAATTTAACGAAACTTCTTTGAAAAACGCCATTGTTCACGAATTGGACAGAGACGGTCAGGTTTTTTATCTCTATAATCGGGTAGAATCTATTGAACAGTTTAGGCTTGAGCTCCTTAAACTTGTTCCGAACGCAAGAATTGTGGTCGGGCATGCTCAAATGGATGAAAAGACACTTGAGAAAGTCATGGTCGATTTTGCCAATAAAGAACATGATATTTTGCTGTGCACTACAATAATTGAATCTGGACTGGATATTCCAAACGCAAACACAATTATAATTCACGATGCGGATAAATTCGGACTAGCCCAGCTATATCAACTTCGTGGACGGGTCGGAAGATGCGAAAGACAGGCTTATTGCTACTGTTTTTACAAGAAAAATAAATTATTAACTCCCGAAGCGACAAAAAGATTGCAAGCGATAAAAGAATTTACGACACTGGGTAGTGGCTATCAAATAGCCATGAGGGATGTAGAAATCCGTGGGGTTGGAAATATTTTAGGAACCAAACAACATGGTCATATGGTAAACGTAGGATTTGACACCTACTGCCAGCTTTTGGAGGAAACAATTAACGAACTGAAAGGCGAAACCGTAGAAAAAGCCCAGCCGGCGATTGTTGATATTAATATAACAGCATATATTCCGGACGAGTGGGTAGGTTCAAACGAACAAAAAATGATTGAATATAAACGGTTATCCGATGTAAAATCCCAAATTGAATTGGATTATATTACGGAGGAGTGGCAAGACAGATTCTCCAAACCGCCTGAATGCGTTCAGAACTTAATGAAACTTATAAAAATCAGGCTTGCCGCAACAGATGCAAAAATATCCGTAATCCGCGAGACGGCAGACAATATCAGGATTTATACGCCGTATGTTCCAATCGAATGGCAAATTATTAACAAAACATTGCCGTCAAATATTACAAAATATATAAAGTTTATTTCCGCCCCAAAGTCTTGCACAGAGGGCAATTCGATACTTTTGCTAAATTATTCCCACATGAGTTTTGAAGAAATATTTAACATATTGATAGATTTGTTCTATTATATTTATAAAGTAAGACACGATTATAACAACTAAGAAGAGGAGCATAAAAATGAACAGCAAAAAATTATTTGCAACAGTAGCGATATCAGCAACGCTATTAACAGGTTGTACGTTTGGTCAACCAAAAGATGTTATCGTAAAAGTTAACGGTGATAACATTACAATGTCCCAGTTTAATCAATCATTCGACAAAGCTGCGGGTAATTCAATGTTCTCGCAAATGGGAATTGATGCGAAAAAAGACAAAACCGGATTTGTTTATTTGATGCTTAAAGATAAAGTGGTCAACGAATTGATTGTTAAAACGCTTATCGACGAAGAAATCGCTAAACGCAATATTAAGGTTACAAAAGAAGATACAGAAAAAGAATTGAAAAAAATCATAGACAAAGTTGGTTCTAAAGAAAAATTCAACGAAATATTAAAACAAAACGGCATTTCATCTGCTCAATTTAAACAAGATTTGACAGACGAAGTTAAGATGAAAAAACTTGTAGACATGCTTTCAAAAATAACTATTTCTGATGCTGATGCAAAAAAATTCTACAAATCTAATTTAGCTAAGTTCAAATATCCTGAAAAAGTTAGAGCATCACACATTTTGATTTCTGCAAACCCTGAAGAACTCAAACAAAAAATCACTGCAGATCCAGCTAACAAAGGCTTAAGCGCAGATGCGATAAAGGCGAAAGTCGATAAAGCAATGGCTGACCAATATGCAAAAGCTCAAAAAATATTGGCTGAAGTTAAAAAAGACCCAAGCTCGTTTGCAAAAGTTGCTAAACAAAATTCTGAAGACCCAACAAGTGCAAAACAAGGTGGAGATTTAGGATTCTTCGGACAACAAGAAATGGTTGAACCGTTCTCAAAAGCGGCATTTGCTCAAAAACCAAACACAATCAGCGGAATTGTTCAGTCACCTTACGGCTACCATATAATTTTGGTTAAGGACAGAAAACAAGCTGGTCAAGAACCGTTTGAAAAAGTAAAAGGCGAAGTCGTTACTTATCTTGAAAGCCAAGCGCAAGTAAAAGTTTTGGAAAATTTAATCGAATCATTGAAAAAACAAGCGAAAATCGAATATGTTAATCCAGAATACAATCCGGCTGTAATCCAAGAAGCTTTGAAAAATCAAGCAAAAAGCAATCCTCTTGGAAAGGAAGAGTCTCAAGGCACAGCTCCGGTAACGGCTCCGGCTCCAGCGCAAAAATAGGTCAATCACAAGATAATATATAATAACCACAAGCGGCAATTTTCTTTGAAAATTGCCGCTTGTGATTTTAAATAAAAAATAAAGTAGCTCATAAGCCGGGTTCTGTTTTTCGATAATCATCTGTCTCGAACTGCAATTGCTTGCAGCCTCTAGCGATTCTTCTGAAGATGGCGGACAGCCTTAGCCTTCAATTCAATCTTGCATCCAGTCGGGGTTTACCTAGCCGTATCCTCTCGAATACGCTGGTGAAGCTCTTAACTCACCGTTGCACCATCGCCTGTTCGCTTACGCGTCATCGGCAGATTCCATCTCTGTGGCACTATCCACGTGCTCACGCACTCCGGAGTTTCTCCGGCGACCTGTCCTTAGATGCCCGGACTTTCCTCACTCGATTACTCAAGCGCGATTATCCGACTACTTTATATTTTTGAAATTTGTAGGTCGGGCATACTTGCCCGACAATTAGCTTTTTGGCGGCGGGATAGCAATCCCGCCCTGCATGCTTTATGGTATTAGTATAGCATGAAGAAAATTGTCGATGGGGCATCAATACGAAATTTTAACTCGTAGGTTGGGTTTGCTAACCCAACAGCAAGGGCGCATTGTTTTATGTTTAGGCGATATACAGTTATTTATTCTATATTGTTGGGTTGGCAAACCCAACCTACAAACTGACAATTAGCAATTAAAAACAACTAGCCGACAAATTTTAATTAAGTGTCAATATAAGCTTAACATTGCTAGACCCATTTCGGATATTGTTGACTTTCCACTGTTACCGGTCTACCGCTAGCTGTAATTAGCATCTCTAAAATCTTTGGCATTTGGCATGCAAAAGAATATTCTCCTTTTGAAATCGAACAAATCGAACAATTGCATTGGAGTCTGTAGCATTCTAGTGCTTGCTCTGTCCAGTTTTGAGTTATGGAATCAGAAATTTCGCCTTTGTTTTGCGGATAAAATTCATTATCGGCGCTTAAATATTTTGATTTCCCTTGATTTGATTTCTCCTTACGTTGTTTTGCAAAATCGTTTGATTTCGTTGTTTCAATCGTCATATACAAATCCCCCCCTATTTATGAAATAGTCGAGCGTTAAAAAAATATAATATAAAAATCCCTAACTATCCCACTAATATTTTAAGTGGTTTTCAGGCGCATTCCCTCCTCTAAACGATGGATTCTTTTAGGTGAGGTAGAAAAATGTCCCTACGCGGGTCCGACTTGCCGCTGAGCGAAGCGGACTAAGCTCTGCTTATAATCCAAGACAATCTTCCGCAGCTCACGTCGTTGCGAGACATTAAAATTATAGGCGGTCATAGATTAGTCATTTCGAAGCAATCTATCCCTCATTCGCGAACTGGTAAGATTGCTTCGCTCGTTCAATCATGTTGATACGCGTAGCTTTACGGCTCGCAATGACGTGAAAAGCGAAAGTTTTTAGTCAAATCAGTCTTAGTTGCACAATTCCATCATGTATTCTAGCATTTTTTCGCAATATCTTTTATCCACGGCACTGAAAGGTAATACGATTCCTGAAAATTCACCCTGAACTTTATCTACTACGCTCTGAACTTTAGTTTTTGCGATGTGGTCTATTTTGGTAACAACGGTGAACACCGGTAATTTGTTAGCCAAAACCCATTCGCGCATTTGATAGTCATTCTTTTGAATATCGTGTCTCGCATCGATAAAATGGACCAAAGATCTAATT
>Ga0302288_1002145_pt1 | contig 11878 bp, 6 predicted proteins | sample III_Fen_N1_1_FD_194549 | JGI IMG/M metagenome (GOLD analysis project Ga0302288, IMG submission 194549) | Peat permafrost microbial communities from Stordalen Mire near Abisko, Sweden - III_Fen_N1_1 | ecosystem: Environmental > Terrestrial > Soil > Wetlands > Permafrost | place: Sweden: Abisko...
CAATGGTCCTTATGTATCACAAATACTCCTATAATGTTATCTAAACGAATCAGAAGTAGAGTTTTTTACAGTTATGCGAATTACACGTTACTTCATCGCACCGTTTCAGGGCGCTTACGCATCAATTTGGTGCGTTCACGCACCGTTGGGTCTTGATGTTGCAGTAATTCACTGCGCTCACGCACTGATTTGCTGCGATGACGCACCGTTAGACTGCGTTCACGCACCAATTCACCACGTTGTTTAACCAATGAGCTGCGTTCACGCACCGTTTGACCCCGATATCGCGGTGAATACCTGTGATGACGCACCGTTTTACCCTGAATCAGCACCTCTTCTGCCGATTCGACAGGAGAGGTGCTGATTTGTCAGGATTGAAACTCACCATCCCTTTGCTTTGCTATGTTTGATAATATCGTTTTTACCAGATAAAGGACAAAAACTCTCAACAACAAATTCTAAGCTTTGTAGGACAATAACTCTTATTATACAAAACTCCTACTTCACAGAGTGGAGTAAGAGCTTTAATTTTTATCACAATACGATTAGAAAACCGTAATCTTAATTGCGGGACTCTTAATACTGCATCAAAACATTATTTTGTTTTGATGCAGATATTATTATTATTATTATTATTATTATTATTTACTACCGGCAATTATAGCATCGAGAGTGCGTTGATCATTTACAACATTCGTTGCTCTATTGAAAAGCCCACCTGTATCCCAGGTAAATGGTGCACCACCAATAGCTTTGCATTGTTTGGTGTTGAAGGTGTACCAGTCGTCCACTGATTTATTGTGTTTATCTAATTCTAAAGGTTTAAATTTACTTGTGGCATTCCATCTCTGAGAGCTATATTCTCCCATGATGCAAGGAATTCCTTTATCAATAAATTTTGTTTTAATTTGATTATATCCAGACAATAATTCCGCTTCTTCACCATAAGAACAGTTTCTATTTGGTTCAAGAGTAGAATGATTTCCTGCCCCCCAATAAAAACGCACATCATCCCAACCTCCATCTACTCTATCATTCGATAATATAGTAAAACTACTTGGTGTATACGTATGCCATTCAAATACCAAACGATTTGGTGTTGGGTCGTTAAATGCTGCAAAATTATCGGGACTAATATAATCTGTATGTCCTTGTATTATCAAGGTACGATAGGTATTACGACCTCCAGTGGAACGAACAGCATCAATAAATGTCTTGTGGTATGTAAGCAATATTTTCATTTCTGCTACAGACTCCGCATTTGGTTCGTTGGCACTGGCGAACATTAAATGTTCGTCAAAATCGCGCAACGAGGTAGCCATTTGTTGCCATAATGCTTTTTGTTTGGCATTAACAGTATCTTTACGTAATGATAATGGGTCATAATTATGTGATTGTCTTTTGGTTTCTGGTGTTTTAAAATCTGATAACTCTTTACTTTCTAACCATCCACCATCCCAGTGAATGTTCACAAATACATACATATCATTTTCTACGCACCATTGTACCACTTGTTTTACTTTAGCCAAATATGCAGGGTCTATTTTTGAAACAGGAGAATCTTTAGCTTTACCAACATAATCTGGCGCACAAGGAATACGAACGGCATTAAATCCCATTTGTTTTATAAACTTGATGTTTGCCTCAGTCGGATCTGCATTTATCCCTTTCAACTCCAACGTATTCCCAAAATTTATTCCCAACTTTATTTGGGCTATAAGCTGTGTTGCCGTGCTACTCATACCGGTAGCATTTGGTGCTTTAGGTGTGGTATTGTACGATGGATAAATTGCAGCTGCTTGACGAATAACAACCCGTCTGGCCTGACCATTCGTTGAACTGACAAATATAATCTTGGAGCGAGTACTAGTGGTTGAATTAGCTGATATTGTTACGTTGATAGTAGCATCGCCGGCAATACCTGATACTTGGCTCAATTTAACCCAACCATAACCTAATGTATCGACACTCCAAGTATCATTACATTTAAACGACAGTGTTGCTGCTCCACCATCTCTCGGTATACTATCTGTCATGTTAGCAAGCGTGAGTTGCGGTTCCAGCGTAGTTGTAGTATCACATGAAACAACTACAAAGCATGCAATAAGCAACACTAAAATTGTAAGAAAATTATTTCGTTTCATTTTATTTGTTTATTTTATTTGTAAAAAATATTATTGTTGGATTTAAAACTTGTGGAATGCTCCAGCTTTTGTAGAACACCCACAAGTCTTTCCATTTCTATTATTTTATTTTTACTACTCTGATATTATCAAATCCACCATAAAATCCGGTTGTTGTGGTTGATGTACCGTAATTGTTGATAAATATAGTACAACCCGTTTTTCCGGTAGGTCCTAACAAATCGGTTAGTTTCGCTACAGAAGCACCTTTTCCTTCGCCAAGTTTAGCATCTTTTGCACGGAATTCAGTTAAAGGAATGGTTACAGTTATCCAACCTTTAGTGGAATAAGCTGCCGTACTAGTTGAGGTGATTTGCCAAGGTTCAGAACGGGCTACATAAGAATCAGTGAACCCTGATTTAATGCAAACGGAGCCACCGTTCCATGGTTTTGGTATATTAACTTCAAATTTTAAAGCCCAATCGCCAACCGCATCATTCAAATTAGCAGTGGGCACCCACTGTGCATCGCCTATAGGTATTTCCTTACCTTTTATTTCTGCAGCCAAAGGGTCTTCTTTTATCGACATGAACATCCCAGTGTTACCTGTCATTTCAGGGCAATCTGTTATCCATCCACCGTTGCTCACAACAGAGAGATTGGAACCTCCATACCATTTCCAACCAAACGCATTACCCCATACCATATTGGCTAATACCCCTGTAGTCGCATCTCCTGCGTTCTTAATATTATATATGTTATTTACATCGTACGCAGTAGTGACAGTACCGAACGCTGTTGTAATGGTTGCAGATCCGGCTGTTACTGATGATGGTAAAACAAAACCAATAGAATTCCCTTTGCTGGATAATTTGTAAGAAGTAATTGGCGCACCACTAAAGGTAAACGATTGAATACTCTTGAGGTATGTACCATACACATAAACCGAATCGCCGGCATCTGCATTTTCGTTAGAAATGCCGGTAATGGTTGGTATTGCAGCTATTTTAAAATTAGTTGTACCAGTCTTTGTTGTTACTACTACCTGCCCAGAGATAGGTGCCGGTGATGGCATTTTAAAACCAAGAGAAGTTCCGGCAATATTTGGTTTAAATGAAGTTATTTTAGTTCCTCCATATGAAAAGCTTTGAACTAAGACTAAGTTATTACCATAAATGTAAACCGAATCACCCGGATTGGCAAATACATCGGATATAGCATTAATAGCGGGTGCCGCAGGTCCTAATTTAAACGAAAACGTAGTTGAACCTGTAGTAGTCTCATACTCTAAAGTATAGAGCTTCGTAGTATCAATAGTGGAAAATATGATGTCAGGTATTGTCACCACAACGCTGTTCTTAGCAAATAAAGCACTATTGAATTTAGTAGCTACGCCATCAAATTTTATACTCAACGCATTTTGAAGGTTTTGCCCAATAATAGCCACATATTTGCCTGTTCTTTCTGACCAGATAGTATCAGTATTAGGGTCACTCATAAGAGTATCCAGAGGTGATGCGTTATACATTCTTACACTTGTAATAACCGGTGAACCTATTTCCTCACTTTTACAAGATGCAAACAGAATGCAAATTGCAGTCAAGCAAAATATTAGTGAAAAATAAATGTGTTTATTTAATATTTTTTTCATGATTGTAGATTTTATTTATTTAAAATATGCTACTGCCGGATCCGCCAATTTAGGATTCGATGTTAACTCCCTAGCCGGTATTTGTAATTGAAATGAGCTTTCTGTTGCCGGAAGCACACTTACAACAGGACTATCATCCGGCTTTATAATAGCAGGAGTAGTGGAAGTAGCAGGAGTATAACTGAAAAAAGTACGGTCCTGGGAATTGATAATAGCCAACGCTTTAGTTGGTTGCCAATACGAAAGCCTTACCAGATCCATCCAATATTGCCCTTCAAAAGCCAATTCAATTCTTCTTTCGTTCAAAATCGCATCCAGCGTTAAGGTACTAAGAGGATCAACACCTGCTCTTGCACGCACTTTGTTGAAATACTTCAAGGCATCGGGATCTGAAGTGGAAGCATTATTTCCCAAAATAGCTTCGGCGTAAATCAGATACACATCGGCTAAACGAAGAAGTGCATTATGCTCGGGTGATGAAGACCAACTCATAAGAGGCGAACTATTATCTACTTCATTGCCAATAATGTGTTTTTTCAAACTTACACCGTTAGCTTTCAAACCACCACCTGCAGCATTCAATTCAGGAAAATAATCGCCATTCAACATGATGGTAGCTTTTCGCCTTAAGCTATCTTGAGCAGAATAGATTGAAAAAAAGCCGGTTGTAGGATGCATAGCACCCCATCCGCCGATTTTATACGGCATAACCTCTGAACCCGGTGCATAGTTATTCAAAAAATTACCCATGTTATATTCAGCACCTGCTGCAAATTGCAAAGCAAATAAATCTTCGGGAACATCGTTAAATTGTACCTTGAATAGATCATAATAACTTGGATGTAAAGCTATCCCACTGTTTTTGCACACATTGCCTGCATAAAACTTTGCGCTATCCAACAAAGCTTGGTTGCGTGTGCCATTATCAACCAAACTAGCCTGAGTTAAATACACTTTGCTCAGCATACCTTGTGCACTCCATGTAGTTACCCTACCTTTAACATCGGTAAGCGGCAGGTTTTGTGCCGCAAATGTTAGATCGTTGGTTATAAATTTGTACACGTCTTTAGTAATAATGCGGTTAAGTAGGGGTTCTGATAGCAATTTACTGTTGTCTTCCACTATGGGTACAGGTCCCCAAAGCATTGTTAAGTAAAAATAAGCTACGCCACGTATAAACCTAGCTTCGGCTATCGCCGCATTTTTATCTGCCGGAGTAACCGTGGCAGGGGCATATTGTTGTATGCCGAGAATAGTATTGTTGCATTGACCAATAACATTGTATAAGCCTGTCCAGGCCTGATTCGCAATACCGTTAGATGCCGAAAGGTTTACGGCAAAAAGTTCATTATTATCAGAACCCTGATATTGTCCCGTAGTTCCATTTCCGGATATAACATCGCCAAGTGCTAATATTTCAGCATTCCATTGTCCACAAACAGGTCCATAAAGGTTGGAAGTAGCCAGTCTTATTTCTTTAGTGCTTTGATAAAAATTATTAGCCGCAATTTCAGATTGCGAAGGACGATCCAAAAAACTCGAATTACATCCGGTTATTGCCACCAGCAATAACAAAGGGATGATTATTTTATTGAATGATTTCATAAATAGTAGTGTTTTTTTTAATTTAATTTCAAGTTCATACCAAATGTAAATACTCTTGGTTGAGGATAATAACCATTATCATATCCGGCTTGTAATGGATCCCATGAACCAACCTCAGGATCCATACCGGTATATTTTGTGATTGTAAATACATTGGAAACGTTCACATAAACTCTAAGCGAATTTATTTTTATTTTTGCCAATAAATTTTTTGGTAAATTATATCCCAATGTAATGTTTTTACAACGAATAAATGAACCATCTTCTAAATACAAATTCGAAAAACGATCATTTTCATTGGTATTGTCGTTTCGTAGTGAAATGATTTTTGTATTCGGATTGGTAACATAAACATTATTTACATTAGTAGCATCGCCGGTAGGATCTATCAAAGCAGTGCGGGCATAGTTTAATACCCCAACAAAATAGTTGGTATTATTTTTAGGACTATTTTGCGAAACCGCCAATTGATTAAACACTTTGTTACCTACACTTCCGCTAAAGAAAATGTTTAAATCAAAGTTTTTATAGTTCACTGAATTGTTGAACCCGAATTGGAATTTAGGAAGAGGTGAACCCAAGAAAGTTTGATCTTTTGTGTCAATTACACCATCGCCATTTAAGTCCTTGAACATACGGTCGCCATACCAGATAGCACTACCCGATTTTGAAACTGGACGAACATTTCCGGATTGGTCAGCCGGCAAAGCATGGGTTTTAAAGTCGTTGGCAGTAGCAAATATGCCATCATCAACATAGCCATAAAATTCACCAATAGCTCGCCCTACTACAGTTCTTGAGTTTGATGACGTAAGGTTGGCATCTTTACCTCCCGAACCTAAACTCAATACTTTGTTGACATTACGAGATATGGTAAAATCAGTTTTCCATGTTAAATTTTTGGTGCGTATACTGGTAATTCCTACTCTAATGTCGAAGCCTTTGTTGCTGATAGAACCTACATTTACGTATGGCGACTCCATAGAGCCCGGAGACCAACCGGTTGACATACCCGAATACTCAGGAAAAGGTTCTTTTAATAAAAGGCCATCTGTAAAACGGTCATAATAATCGACCGAGAAATTTAACCTCCAGTCAAAGAATGCAGCATCTAATCCGATATTTGCATTTTTTGTTTTTTCCCATGTTACTTCAGGATTTCCTAAATTACGTTGATATTGTCCAATTCCGCTTAACCCATTGACCACGGTTTTAAGCATGGTTATATACGTATTACCAGGGATTCCCTGATTATTGGTTAAACCATAACCAAGTCTTAACTTTAATTCGTTAACGGCTTTTACATTTGCCAAAAACTTCTCGTTGTTTATTTTCCAGGCAAAGGCGCCGGAAGATGTAGTTGCCCAACGGATGTCTTTCGGAAATTTATCGGAACCATCTTGCCGTACGTTTACCGTAAATAAATATTTGTCTATTAAATTAAAATTAACACGTCCGAAATAAGATTCTTGCGCTCCCTGACCATAACTACCATCATTTTTTGAAGTAGTAATATCACCGCTGGAAATAGCTTGCACACTATTAGCAGGGAAAGTCGAACGACTTGCTGTAACACTTGCTGATTTATCCAATTTAGCCTCATGCCCAATTAATACGCTTAAACTGTTTTTGCCAAAACTAGGACTATAGGTAAGAAAATTTCGCATTACAGTACTAATGTCTTTTCCGGCTTTATACGAAGATGAAGTTGGGCCTGCGGTGGTAAATTTTCCATACGTAGTTTGAGGCTGAAAGCCTTCATTTGAGTTGAAATCAAAATTCCCCGACACCTCATTTCTCAGCAATAAATTTTTGGAAAATTTTATTTCGGCATATGCGTTACTATATAGTGTATATCTGTAATTTATGTTTTTGTTGACAAGAGCCGCTGCAACAGGATTTACTACCGGGTCAACCCAATTGGAAGTATTGGAAACACCTCCCCAAGTTCCATCAGTGTTTTTTACAGGGATATCGGCTGTCAATTTTAAGGCATCTTGAATTACACCCGAACCGCTGGTTCCACCCGATTGTACATTTTCAACTACATTTGTGAATTGAAGGCTAGTACCTATTTTTAGCCAATTAGTAGTTTGATTATCTAAGTTCAAACGTGCTGAATATCGTTGAAATTTAGAGCCAAGAGCAATACCATCTTGGTTAAAATATCCTAGCATAAATGAGTATTGAGTTCTCTGATCACCACCGTTTATGGTAAGTGAATGATTTTGCATGGGTGCATCGCGGAACAATTCGCTTTGCCAATCGGTACCGGTTCCTAAATATTTAGGATTGGCAAACTCAGGTCTGGCATCAAATCCCCACACAGCAGCCCTATCGTTAAGAAATGTTGCAAGTTGTGGTAAATTAACAGTCGGAAGCCTTTTAGCTATTTGCTGAAAGCCATAATAGCCGTCGTACGATATTTGAGGAGCAGATACAGTACCTCTTTTGGTCGTAATTACAATAACACCATTGGTTGCCGCAGAACCATAAATGGCAGTGGCAGAGGCGTCTTTTAATACGTCTATATTTTCAATCTCAGACGGATTGATCGTGTTTAAGGGATTGGACCCGGTTTTAGCGTCTCCGTTGGTTTGTGGAAGAATAACACCATCTATAACGTATAATGGCGAATTGGATCCACTAATTGAAGATATACCATGTATTTGTAGAGATACACCGCCACCGGGTTGACCCGATACTTGTTGCACTACAAGCCCGGCAACTTTCCCCTGCAAGGCTTGATCGAAAGTAGCCGGTTGAGTTTTGAGAAGATCTTTACCACTAATGGAAGAAATAGATCCGGTAACATCTTTTCTTTTCTGAGTTCCATACCCGATGACTACTAAATCGTTTAATTCTTTAGTGTTTTCAACTAAGCGAATTTTCAATTGGCTGCCAGTCACTTTCACTTCTTGAGTTGTGTAACCGATATAACTCACTTTAAGCGTTTCACCGGCTTTTGCTTTGATGGTAAAGGCACCATTTATGTCGGTCATAGTACCTTGATTTGAACCCTTTACTAAAATACTTACACCAATAAGGGGTTGTCCACTCGACTGTTCTAATACAGTGCCCGTAACCGTTGTTACATCGGAATTTTGAGCCGATGCCATCCCAAACGAGCATAGCATTACCGCGAGGATTGCATACTTGTTCAAAAGGTTTTTTGCTGCCTTTCGAACGCATCGAATCACATGATTTTCATTCATAATTCATTTTTTTAATTTAAAGTTAATAATTGTCTGTTTTTAATTTAAAGCTAAATAATTGGTTTGTTTATTTAGATGTTTAATCATTTATAGAGAAATGTATTTTCATGGAAAAATGCATTGTTTAATTTATCACTTTTTTAGATTAGAATGTTTTTTTTATGCCTTGAAACTTGAAACAGAAATATTCGGGGGTAAAAGTATCTTAAGTTTTATTATACTATAGTATCATTTTGTATCAGAAAATAGCCACATTTGTTGCAAACATTGTATTCAAATGTAGCGAACGTGCTTTTATATTGGTATTTAGCTATATGTAGTTAATTTACTTTGATATAGGTGAGCTATACTATATTCCATTTTATTCAATGAATCCTTTGCGTGATTCATTCTGACAATCTCCTTTTTATAAGGAGATAATAATTTTGAAACTGATTGGGCTCTTATTATCCATACCATAGTTCTGGTTATATACTCTTTTGTTACTCTAGGCAGGTAGGAGTATGTCGATAATGTTTGTCTACTTGCTTTAGACGAAGTTTTGATTAAGATTTGGACATTGTCCTTGTTCGGATAATATAATACAGGCGCTCCATTGATAATTACAGCCCTAATGCTATTTCTATCATAGAATTATGCGTAATGATAGTTTGCAAGACAGAATTACTTTCAAAAAGGCGATGAAAAAAGAGGTTGACTGTTCCGTGCTAGCGGAACAATCAACCTCAAAAAAATAGTATTAACGAACTATTCTTCGTTAATGAGAATCGTAATAATCTTTAGAAATATAGTTATAAATCATCCAAGCACCAGCACCTGTTACAGCTTGAACTTGCATATGGTTGGCATCAAGTGCTTGGATTTTCATTTTGGCATTCCAGTTTAAAACCTCTTTGCCTTTTGCTTTATCATGTATAAGTTGTGCTCCATAGGTTATCAACTGATTTGTACCTGGAAACAACATAAATTTACCGGTTCCTGACAGATCTGGGAACATTTTATTATCCGCTTTGAAATTAGCATTGCCTATCAGGTCAAAAGTCATGGTACCGTAATCACCAGCAGAGACACCAGCCCAACCGATATCTGAAAATGCAGGATCCCATTCCCAGCCGGTACCACCAAAGTAAAATGGTCCTGCGAAATACTTGCTCTTACCATTAGCATCTAAATCCAACACCCATGTTTTTGATTTTCCAAGTCCACCGGTGAGATCGGTCCACATTTTTCCGCTTACATATGCCTCATCAATGGTTGTAACATCGAAAACATAAGGTTCAGCAGTAACAATCCCACCGGGAGTTTCCACACTATAACTGATAGTATCTTTCCCGGGAAAAGGAATAACAATCGTATCATTCAATTTAACTGATGTTCCTACAGGAGTTACCCAGAATGGCTGTGCATTTGGGGTTGCACTCTTCAAGATAAATTTATTTGGATTTGTAGCATCTTTTGTAACCGTGAATTTCAATGCACTTTTATCCAATGGTGCTTGTAATTGATATTCATCAGGCGTACATGCAAAAAGTGCAATTGTCATCAGAGACAATATCGAGAATAATTTAAATATTTTGTTCATAATAATCATCATTTAAAGTTTATTTTACCAACCTGGATTTTGATTCAAAGTTCCGTTCGAGAGTGTTATCTGAGTATTCGGAATCTGCATAAAGCCTCTAGTAGCTTTAATTTTAGTTACATCATAAGTAATATGATCGGCAACACCACCGCTCTTAACTATCTGAGCCGATGCTGCAATTGCATTAGCTGCATTGTCTAACCCTGTACGCAATAAATCCCAATAGCGGATACCTTCAAAGGCAAACTCGAAACGACGCTCTGTTTGGATATCACTCAGGGAAACTGATGTCACAGCAGGTAAACCAGCACGTTTGTGAACTTTATTAAAATAGGCAACTGCATTTGGAGAGCCTAATTCTGCAGCCATTAGCAACACATCGGCATAACGAATTTGTACATAATCCTGATCCTGTGAGCTTTGAAAATCTTTCGAACCACCTGTGTCAGAAGTTCCATCCGGCAAAGCTGTAGGAGAGTATTTCTTTACAGTATACCCTGTATACTCCTTTTGATCAGCTATATTAAACGTACTTTCGATTCCTTCACCCACAAGGTCAATTACAGAAGCTGTTCTACGTTTATCACCCGCTGGATATGCATTTACAAGTTGAGGATTCACGGTACAAGCTCCCCAGCCTTTTCCATAAGGTGAGAAATTGCATCCACGCATACCCATCATTACAAGCCAACCGTTTCCATCTGACATTCCATTATAATCCGATGTACTGTTAAATTTTTGGGCAAAAACAACTTCTTTGTTTCCTTTACCTGCATAACCAGATTTATTCAATGTGTTGGTAGCTTTCACAGGGATATAACTTGCTGCCGGCCAAAGTGTTTTATAAGGTATAGTATCGAATTCGTTACTAGCTATTACATCTTCCAGTCCAGCCAAAACCTCTGGTTTTGTTACACCAAGATCGTCTTTAGCATAGTAGCCCGTATAGAAAAGATATACACGTGCTAACAAAGCCTCAGCAGCATAGCGTGTAACACGTCCATCGTTTGTTGCTGCCTGAGCTTTCGGATAAGCATTAGCAGGAATTTTGGCTGCTGCAAATTTCAAGTCTTCTACTATTACCTTATATGTTTCTGTAGGATCAGCCTGAGGGATATAATCGGTTGATGGCACTGTCAATAAAGGCACTTTTTCAAACAGACGAACCAAATCAAAGTACATAAGTGCACGCAAAAAACGGGTTTCTCCTTCGATTCGATTTTTAGTAATTGTGTTCACCGATTCGTCGGTAGATTTCCATGTTGGAATAGTTGGGAGTTTCTGCAACAAGTTGTTGCAACGGTAAATAGCTTTATAATAATTTTTCCAGGTATCATTAAAAACATTGTTATCTGATGTCGACTGGCTTTTGTCTAACCGGTCAATCATTTGATAACCCCTACCATCATTAGCTCCGGTTCCACCAAAACATTCATCAGACGCAACTTCAGCTACCGTATAAATAGGAAATGAAGAACCCGTAGATTGGAATCCATCGTAGCAACCCACTAATGCCATTTCGGCATCAGCTTCCGTTTTATAAAAGTTTTCATCAAGAAGCTGCGTTTTCGGCACTGAATTCAGAAAGCTATCTGAACAAGATGAAAAAATACTGAGGGTCAAAGCCCCTGCTATCAGTATATTTAATTTGAATATCTTCATAATAATGTGTATTTAAAAGTATTTAAAATTTAAGGTTAAC
>Ga0302288_1002146_pt1 | contig 11877 bp, 10 predicted proteins | sample III_Fen_N1_1_FD_194549 | JGI IMG/M metagenome (GOLD analysis project Ga0302288, IMG submission 194549) | Peat permafrost microbial communities from Stordalen Mire near Abisko, Sweden - III_Fen_N1_1 | ecosystem: Environmental > Terrestrial > Soil > Wetlands > Permafrost | place: Sweden: Abisko...
AACATATTGCCATGATCGGTAATTGCAATGGAGTTCATTCCAAGATCCATTGCCTTATTTATCAAGGTTTTTATTTCGCAGGCACCATCAAGAATTGAGTATTGAGTGTGAACATGTAAGTGTGTGAAATCTTGAGACATAACCTAAATATATTGAGAAATAAAACATTGCATTTTAATGCCACAAAGATACGAAATCGTATAGCAGATTCTTCGTTGAGTTATTAACAAAATGATGTGATATTGTTGAGACGAAAAATCATAATAAATTGATTCTTTTAGTATTTCGGATAGGTATAGCTGACTCCAGTTTCTAATATTCGTGAATTACGTAATACTATTCTGCTATTTTATTGGTTTGATAGATTGTAAAGTGTAAGTGATATTCGTATTTATTGTATTAATATGAAATCAAATGTTTCGAATAATATTGTAATAATATATATTTGTGAAAGTACTAATTTAAAAATGTAACGATATGTCAAAACAAAGTGTAACCGATTTGCTGACAAAAGGTGGAAGCGACAATGCGTTTCGTGTTAAATACGATAACCTATTTGCAAAAGATAAATTTGTGGAATTAGCTAATTCTGAGGGTTTTGATTTTACCGTAGATGAGCTTAATCAGGTTTTAAGAGAAAATGGTGATATATTTGAGTCTAATGGCAATCCTCCTAAAAAAGGAATTTGGATTAAAGACTAATATTCTTCATTTCTTTAATGTACTGTATTGCAATTGGCTACTTTTGCAAAGTTCCTGACTTTGCGAAAGCTATGTCAATTGCGTGTTTTGATACTCGAGAATACTATTTCAAACTTTAGCAGATTAAAAATTTTGCATTAATCGAACCACTAAAGTATCAACAGTAAAAAAGATGTACCTTTGTTCAAAATAGGTATATCATGGCAATTAAAATTCTGCAACTCCTTGCTAGTCTTTCATTACTAGTTTTCATTCACGAACTTGGACATTTTTTGTTCGCTAAATTGTTTAAGACGAGAGTCGAAAAATTCTATCTTTTTTTCCATCCTTGGTTTTCACTTTTTAAAATTAAAAAAGGTGATACAACCTATGGTATTGGCTGGTTGCCAATAGGTGGCTATGTTAAAATTGCTGGAATGATTGACGAAAGTATGGACAAAGAACAAATGGCAAAACCTGCCGAGCCTTGGGAATTTCGCTCAAAGCCTGCATATCAACGCTTTCTAATTATGTTTGGTGGAGTCCTTTTCAACTTCATTTTTGCATTGATAATATTTTCAATGAGTTTGATGCATTGGGGTGAAGAGTATCTTTCGATAAAAGATGCTAAATATGGTATTTACTGCGACTCACTTGCTCTTTCTACTGGTTTACAAAATGGTGATATCATCACTAAAATTGGGAATAAAAAAGTCGATAAGTTTACCGATATCATGCTCAATATCCTTACAGAAAGCGATAATCGTGTTGAGGTACTTAGAAATGGCCAATTACAAACAGTAAGAGTTTCATATGCAGTTAAACAAAAAATGATTGCAAATGGTGATCAAATGTTTATTATACCGTTTATTCCCTTTGTAATTGATAGTGTAATTCCTGGTTCCCCAGCTTTGCAAGCTCATTTGCTTAAAGGTGATAGAGTTATAGGAATCGATGGAAAAGAAACTCCCGCTTTTTATGATTTTTCAAAATTAGTTAAAACACTCAAAAACAAAAAAACAAAGGTTACATTTATTCGTAATGGTGTAAGACAAGATGCTGAATTAACTGTAACTAAAGATGGTACTATTGGTGTTGCTTTAACATCTACCGATAAATTATTTAATTTCTCTAAAATTGAATATTCCTTTTTCGAATCAATACCAGCTGGTTTTTCAAAGGGTGTAAGTACCTTGGGCGATTATGTAAAACAAATGAAGCTTGTATTTACTCCCGAAGGTGCTAAGAACGTTGGTGGTTTTGCATCAATTGGTAGCTTATTTCCCGTGTTTTGGGATTGGCAAATATTTTGGGGAATGACGGCCTTTCTTTCTATAGTACTGGCATTTATGAATATTCTTCCAATTCCAGCTTTAGATGGTGGCCATATAATGTTTGTTTTATACGAAATTATAACTCGTCGCAAACCGTCTCAAGTGTTTTTGGAAAAGGCACAATTGATTGGTATGGCATTCTTAATGACGTTGTTACTCTATGCTAACGGTAACGACTTGGTTAAGTTTTTGTTTAAATAGAATTTGATTCTGTAAAAAGAAAAAATCCCCAGTATAAAATTTATACTGGGGATTTTTTTATGTCTAATTTTCAGGAATATACTTCGTAATTAAAACCTTTAGTTCATCATAATTGCGAGCTACAGGGAATTCTGGATAATCTTTTACAACATTGTCGGGTGGGCAAAAAAGAATTCCAACTTCAGCTTGTTGAAGCATCGAAATGTCGTTGTACGAATCGCCAAATGCTAGAACCTTATATTTAAGACTTTGGAAAGCTTCAACCGTTTTGCGTTTTGGGTCTGCTTGACGAAGTTTATAGCCGGTTATCATGTTCTTTTCGCTGGTAATCAACGAGTGACAAAGTAAAAGAGGTCTGTTTAGTTGTGCCATTAATGGATCGGCAAATTCTACAAAGGTATCAGAAACAATAACTATACGAGCCAATTCTTTCAACCATTCAATGAATTCCAATGCTCCATCTAAAGGTTTGATTTGTGCAATAACATTCTGGATGTCTTTTAGCGTAAGATTTTCTTGCTCAAGAATTTCGATTCGATATTTCATTAGTTTATCGTAATCCTGAATATCGCGAGTGGTAAGTTTTAACTTATCGATTCCTGTTTTCTTCGCTACATTCACCCACACTTCGGGAACGAAAACTCCTTCGAGGTCGGAGCAAATAACATACATGTCTGCCATTTATCTAAATTTATTTTTTTACAAAAGTACAATTTGGAAAAATTATTTCCTAAAACTTCTATTCCTAACTTTATAAATGTTTTCAATTATCTCAACTACCTTTTTGCCTTCCATTGCACTTTGTGTTGAAAACTCTTTGTTTTGCAGTGTTTTAACCATTTTATCAATTACAAATTCATGGTTTGCTGCTGAACCACTATATGAACCATATTCATTTGGTGGATTGGTTTTTGCTAGCTTTGGCATAGAGTAATTTTTTATATTACAATAGGCTACCTCATTCATATACTGACCTGTAATCTTTAGCGAGCCATTTTCTCCAATTACGGTAATACTACTCTCTAAGTTTTTGTCGTAAACTGATGTTGAATAACTTAGCGTACCAATTCCTCCTTTTTTTATGTCAAAAGTCACAATTCCAGAATCTTCGAACTCGGTTAAGTTTTTGTGATTAAAATCTTTGAAAATCCCTTTAAAATTAGAAATATCGCCAAAGACCCAGTAAATCATGTCGATAAAATGCGAAAACTGAGTAAATAAAGAACCTCCATCCATATCATTTGTTCCTCGCCAATTGTCATTTGTGTAATATCGATTATCGCGATTCCAAAAACAATTGACTTGTATCATAAAAATATTTCCAAGTAAGTTGTTGTCAATCATCTGTTTTAGCCAGATTGAAGATGGTGAAAATCTGTTTTGCATTACACATGCAATGTTCTTTTTGGTTTTTCGAGAAATAGCAATCAATTCAGATGCTTCTTTACTCTTCAAAACCATTGGTTTTTCGCAAATTACATGGTGATTTGTGAGAAGTGCTTTTTTCGATTGTTCGTAATGTAAACCATTAGGTGTACATATATTAATAACATCTATATCAATATTTGATGTAAGTAATGTATCTATTGAATTGAAATATTGATATTTGTCGAGAGTATTATCGTTTAATTCTTTGATGTCACAAATAGCAACTAATTCACAATTAGCATTTTTGCTAATAACATCAATATGCCGTTTCCCAATATTTCCGACACCAACTACGGCAAATTTTATTTTATTATTTATATCCATTTTCAATTTACAAATGTTTTGAAAAAACGTTTATCATTAACAATTAAGCCTTAATCATTATGTAATACCGCTTCGTAAACGTTTTTATACTTCAAAACTCCTTCATCAAGTGAATACCATTTTATTGCTCCTTTGCGAATTTCTTCCTTATTAAAAGAGTCTAAGTCTCTGCATTTCTGTGCTATGTTCTGTAAAGTTTCTTTTGAGAAATCATTCACAATTAATCCTGCGTTTGTATCTTGCATAATATGAGATACATCGCCCACGTTTGAGTTACAAATGAGTGGAATTCCCATTCCCATAAGTTCGCCCATTTTTGTAGGAGATGATGCCGTTTTCGAAAACGTAGGTATGATAAAGAAAACAGATGCCTTACTTATGCTTAATAGTGCTGGAAGTTCTGCTCTTTGTGCTTTTTGAATTTGTATAAATTCCGTTGGAATGCCTTTTGCTTCTGCTTTTTCTAAAATTTCTGATGGTTTATCGGCTGTAAGAAAAAGGAAACGAGCATTGGTATTGTTCTTGTGAATTTCAAGATATAAATCGAGCATTTCATTTAATAAATACCAGGTTCCAATTGATCCCAAATAAGTGTAAATTTCGTGTTCTGTTTTGTACGCAAAATGTTTTCGAGTTGCTAATTTAATATCTTCGCTAATATTTTGATAATTAAAGTGATTTAGATCGGCACAACATGGAATGACTTTGATTTTAATGCTATCTCGAATATCTTTTCGACTCATTATGTAGTTCTTGCCAGCTTCAGTTAAACTAATAGAATAATCTGAATGGTTTAAGAATTTAATTTCTTGTTTCTTAAAGTATTTGTAAATAAGTTTAAACGCTGGATTTTTTAGGTTCCAAATTTTCCCTTCAACACGTTCATCGGCAAAAAAACCTCGCATATCGAAAATGAATTTTGTGCCAATTTTTTCTTTCAGTTTTAAGCCAACAATTGCCGAAATGTAACTTCTACAATGAATGATTTTAATGTTTTTCTTGAGACATATTTTCTTTGCCGTTTTATACATCATTCGAATATCCCAAAGCGTCGATAATACTGGTGGTTTCGGTGTATAAGGCAATGGATTCCAAGCTATAGAGTTATTTGAAAGTAATGTGCTTATTTTTTCTTTGTTTTCAGCATAGTTTTGCTTCTTTTCAAAACTTAAAATTGTGATCGAATATCCATGTTTCGAAAGTCCTGCCAAGTACGGTATTACCTGCGATTGACCAAGATTATCGGTCATTCCATCGTATGATATATATAAGACTGATTTATCTGCCATTTCTTTGTAGGAATGATTGTAATACAATAAGTTGCCAGATTCTATTATATAAATAGTCCACGTTTTTGTTGTAAAATAAATGTTTTAAGCGATTTACGTATGAAATATTCAATACTCCAAACTCTTTAATTTTTGTTTCGCTTAAATATTCTTCAACCAAATATTTTAAATCGCTTTTTAGCCATTTTGAAAGTGGAATGCTAAAACCCCATTTGGGTCTATCGAAAAATTCTGATGGAACATAATCGTACAATACTTGTTTTAGAATGTATTTTGAAACTCCATTTTTAACTTTTAACGATTCGTCAATGTTTAATGCATATTCAACTACATTGTAATCGAGAAGAGGAACACGCGTTTCAAGACTATAAAACATACTTGCTCTATCTACTTTTACAAGTAAATCGTCTTTTAAGTAATACTGTAAGTCGAATAATGCTTGTTCTTCTTTAACTGATAATTGTCTATTTAATTTAGAGTACTTTTCTTTTATGTTTATCTCAGTTTTAAATTCGGGATTTAATGCTTCAGTAATGTCGTTTCTTGAGAAAAGATACTGTTCTTGCGAAAAAATATGACTCTTTAAAAATTCCTCGGAAGGGTAGTCAATTACTTTTGCAGCTCTTTTATTCCTATTCCCAGTTAATGACATTGCTGAACTTAGCGGTTTCCGGAAATATTTAAGCATTGGATTATTTAACCGTTCTGCCCAATTATACATGCCATAACCCATAAAAAGTTCATCACCACCATCGCCCGAAAGAGTCATTGTTACATGTTGTCGAGCAAGTTTTGAAACTATCATTGTAGGAATAGCCGATGAGTCTGAAAATGGTTCATCATATAGTTCAAGCATTGATTCAACTAATTGTAGTGCATCATTTTCTGTAACTGCAAGTTCTGTGTGATTTGTTTTAAGGAAATCAGCTACAGCTTTAGCATATCCAGCTTCATTGTTCTTGGAATCGGGAAATGCTATAGAAAAGGTGTTAAGTGGTTTCGATATTTGTTGTTGAGCAATAGCTGTAACAAGCGATGAATCAATACCTCCGCTTAGAAATGTGCCGAAAGGAACATCACTTTTTAAACGGTAACGTACTGAAGTAACGAGAAGGTCACGTAAATTCTCGCGTGCCTGCGTTTCGTTGCTTATTTTTTCGTCGGAAATTTTATCTTCAATGTTCCAATATCTTTCGAAAGTAAGTTTTCCATCTTTAAGTTTGGCAAAACTGCCCGATGGAAATTTGAAAATGTTTTTCCAAATGGTGTTTGGCTCGGGAACATAACCAAGATGTAAAAATTCGTTTATTGACTCTTTACGTATTGATTTATTGTTATTAATGTAATTTAAAGAAAGTAATGCTTTAATCTCAGACGCAAAGGCAAAATGCATGCCATTCCAATAGTAAAACAATGGTTTAACGCCCATTCTATCTCGAATAAGCAGGAGTGAGTTGTTCTTTTTATCATACAAAGCAATTGCAAACATTCCATTGAAATATTCTATTGACTCTGTCCCTCGTTTTGCTAATAGTTCTAAAACCACTTCGGTATCCGATGTCGTTTTGCAAGGAATTTGAAATTCTCGGCGAAGTTCATCGTAGTTGTAAATTTCTCCATTATAGATCATTAAAAATCGGCTATCATTCGACAACATTGGTTGATTAGCACTGTCATTTAAATCGATAATTGAAAGTCGATTATGTGCCAATCCTATAAATTCATCTGAAAAATAACCTGTAGCATCAGGTCCACGATGAGCGGTTGCTTGAGCCATGTTTTTTAGCTCATTAGCCTCAAATTGTTTTGAATCAAACTGATAGTATCCTGAAATGCCGCACATTTTTATAAATTTTACTTTGTAAAAGTAGTGAAATATTGTATAAAAAAAGGCCTACAAATTTAATTGTAAGCCTTTTCATTATTTAAATTGTATGTTATTTCTTCGTTGCAGAAATGTGTGCAAATGTACCGTCTTTATAGTCTATAGTATAAGTCATTGTTGAACCGATGATTATTACTTTAACTTCAGCATTTGTAAATGATTGCGTTAATGTATATGTTTCGCCAGATTTAACAATAATACATTCATCAGCTACAACATCAGTTGCCGATGTTTGTGCGTAATCAATAGTTACTTTTGCTTTTGAATTGCTAATTCTACTAACTACAACATTATCATTAGCTCCTGGAGTTGAAGCTCCGCTTTTAGTAACATAAGTATTCATTTTGTATGATCCAACTATCGCTGTAGACAAATCAGGATCAATATTTTCGATTGAACAACTTGAAACAAACAGCATAGCGATTAACGATGCAAATAATAAAATTCTCTTTTTCATTTTAAGGTTTTTTTAATGGTTAGATTAATTTTTGGCAAAACTATAAAAATATTTTAAAATCCTTACTGTTGCTTTTTGTTTAAATTGTAAATCGATTATGTTTTATTATTTTTGAAACATTGAATTAGTTATAATTAATACATTAAGATGATAGAGAATAAAGATATATACGAATCAAATGATATTGTCAATTCTTATTCGCATGATAATTATATATTTTCACCGGAATTAGCAATTATTAATAAACTTAAAGAAGAATCTATTTCTGGTAGCATGCTTGATATTGGAATGGGAGCTGGTAGAACTACCAAACATTTCTCCAACTATTTTAAAAAGTATATTGGGTTAGATTATTCACAAACTATGGTTTCAATGGCAAAAAAACAATTTGCTAATTATTCTAATTGTGAGTTTATAAATGGAGATGCACGTTCAATGTCAATATTTTTAGATGATTCATTTGATTTTATACTATTTAGTTTTAATGGAATTGATTGTGTTTCAACAACTGATCGTGAAATTGTTTTGAAAGAAATTTATAGAGTTGCAAAACCCGGTGCTTTATTCTTTTTTTCATTTCATAATTCTTACAATATTTCTCGTTTATTTTCATTTCAGTTTCCTAAAAATCCTTTAAAATATGTAGGTGAATATAAAAGAGTTAAAGGTGTTCGTTCTGTTAATTCGAATCCAGAATCTTTACTTAAAAATGACTTTGTTGAAATTGTTGATGGCGACTTAGGGTTTCAGGCTCAGTACGTTTATGCAAAACCATTGGCACAAATAAATCAATTGGATAGTCTTGGATTTGAAAATATTGCTTTATATCGTTTAAAGTCGGGCGAGCTTATTGCTTCAAATGTCGATTGGCAATCTATTAGTGATGAGTGGATTCATGTGAGTTGCACTATTAAAAAGTAAGAATGTATATCGAATTCACATATTCTTTAACCGAAAAACAAAAACAAGATTGGATTTCGTTTTATAAATCATTTTCCCATATTTCTGTTATGCAATATATTGGTTGGTTTGAATTATATCAACCTAATAAAAAAGTCTGCTATTGTATTTGTAGAGAGAATGATATTGTTAAAGCAGTCTGTGCAATTCTGGAAAACAAAATAATAGCAGATGTTTATTGGGGGCCTGTTGCAAATACTGAATTTGATTCGGTTAACTGTATCAAAGCAATTCATTCTTACTATAAGAAAAAATATTTTGCATTAATTCGAATTAATCTACAAGACGAAGTTTCAGAGAAAACAAAAGCAATTGAATTGTCTCTGAAAGAAACGATCCCTTTTGAACAAAAGCTGGGTGAACATAATTGGTCATCAATAAAAATTAATCTTAATCAATCTTTTGAAGAAATTGAAAAATCGTTCAGTACAAATCATAAACGGTCAATCAAAAAGGCTCAAAAGGAAGAATTATTTGTTGCTCAATTAGTTTCTTCAGACCATTTAAATCAATTTGCAGCTATTTATGTTCAAATGCATAAAGAACGAAATATTGTATTGCCAATTCAAGATCCCAATAAAACATTTAATGAATTAGCTTGTTTCTTTAAGGATAATGAGAATGGAATGTTTCTAGGTGTTTTTGATTCGTCACAGTCTTTATTAGGTGCTATTGCTCTTTCATTTGAAGGACAAAAAGCATTTTATTTGTTTGGTGCTTCTGACCCTTCTATGCGTAAGTTACCGATTCTCCATCTTGCATTTTATGAAGCTTTGAAAATTGCAAAAGAAAGAAAGCTTTCATACTTCGATTTTGGCGGGTATAATCATGACGTAGATGATACAAGTCAGGTTTATCAAATTAATAGATTTAAACAAGGTTTTGGGGGCGAATTTGTGCATTATCCGTTGCAGTTGCAACTAACGGGGAATCGTTTAGTTTTTGGGGCGTATAAAATCTTACAACAATTACGTCATAGTAGAAAATAGGTCTGCTAGTTTTTTTGTTTGAAAGCGGCGTGAATAATGTTCGATATTTTTAGAGTAACAATTTACTTTTCCAATATTTATCCATTCATCATACAACTTTTCTAAGGCATTTGCTAGTTCTTGAGGATTGCCACATACAATTCCCGAGCTCGTGTCGTTTATAATTTTTTCAATAGGACCATCATCTTTACCAGCCATCAAAATCATTTTGTTAAAAGGTAAATATTCATATAATTTGCCTGAAATCATTTGTTTGTTATCAAAAATCAATAGGCATGATGCATTTGAATAGTTCTCAAAAAGGGATGTTCTATTGAGTCTATCTGTTAAAACGAGATAATCTTCAATACCTTGTGAATTTTGAATTATTCGTTCTTTTTGATTTAAGTCAAAATTACTGCCATAAAAGTATGCTTTGATTTTTTTAGTAGGATCCTTTTTTATAACAAGTTTTAATCCTTCAAGAAAAATTTCAAGAGTGTGGAACGGGTAAATAGTTCCTCCGTAAGCAATTGTGAATGCGTCCTTATTTTGATTTTCAATGTTTAAATTTGAATATTCTTCTTCAAAGAATCCATTTTGAATTATCTCAATCTTTTTTTTTGGGAAAAGAGTTTGTAATTGTGATTGATATAATGGTGCAACTGTGGTAATAATACTTGAACTTTTTACATAATGTTTTTCAAATAATGTATAGATATATTTCTCTATGAATCGGTATTTGTTTTCAAGTAGGTATAAATCAAGACTCCAACAGTCACGATAGTCTGCAATCCATGGAATAGAATGTTTTTTTGCTAGTTTCGAGCCATACCTAAGCATTACAAATGGTTCGCCAGTTGCCAATATATAATCAACTTTATTATTCTTTAAATAATCATCAGCTGCTTCATATATGCCTTTTCTGCTATCAAATGCAAAGATTGCATATTGTAAAAAAGTGTAAAGAATTGTGGCAATTTTTCGCAATAAAACTCTCGATTCTAACCCATATTTTAATATAAGTTTATCTCTATAATTTGGAGTGTAGGGGACATTAATTATTGTGCCAAATTCTGTTGTATTTATCGAAACTTCACGTTCAGTACTTGCTTTAATATAATCAATTGCATTTTTGTATGAATCGCCCCAATGTCGTGTTACAACAATCGGGTAAATATTAAATTCTTTAAAATACTTATACCATGCATATGGTCGTTGACTTCCCATTGAATTATATGGGGGAAAATCATATGCAAGTATTAATACTTTTTTCATTTATATAAATAGTTTTTGTTTCAGTATCGATGCTATTCTTGATGCTGTATTTCCATCCCAAAGTTCGGGTATACTTCCAATTTTAATTTGACCCAAAAGGATTTTTTTCGATGCTTCAATTACGTTATTAAAATCGGTTCCTATTAATTGGTTTGTACCAATTTCAACTGTTATAGGACGTTCTGTATTATTTCTTACTGTTAAACATTGAACATTCAATGCTGTAGTTTCTTCTTGAATTCCTCCACTATCGGTAATGACTAAGCATGCACTTTGTTGTAAGTAGATAAAATCTATATACCCAATTGGATCTGTTAATTTAATACTTGGGTGTAAATCTTTAATCAAATCAAATTTCTGGAAATTTGATAATGTACGCGGATGAATTGGGAAAACAACGGTTTTCTGTTTTCCAAGATTATTTAAAAAATATAGTAATTTTAAAATAGAGTCCTTGTCATCAACATTTGAAGGACGATGGAAAGTAACTAGGATATAGTCGTGTTCTTGAATTGCTAATTTCTCTAAAATGCTTGATTTCTGAGCTAATTCAATGTAGTTGTATAGGCTATCAATCATAACATTACCAACATGAAAGATTTTGTCTGTGTTTATGCCTTCGTTTAATAAATGGTCAACGCCGCTTTGTTCTGATACAAAGAGATAATCAGCCAATACATCAGTAACTTTTCGGTTAATTTCTTCTGGCATTGTATTGTCAAAACTTCGTAAGCCTGCTTCAACGTGAGCTATTGGTATTTGAAGTTTTGATGCAACAATAGTACATGCTAGAGTTGAATTTACATCACCTACAACAATTAATAAATCGGGCTTTTCTTGTAATAGTACTTTTTCGAATTCCAAAATAATTTGACCTGTTTGTTGAGCATGCGATCCTCCACTAATTCCTAAAAAGTAGTCGGGTTTAGGTAATCCAAGTTCTGTAAAAAATATGGTTGACATTTTTTCATCAAAATGTTGTCCCGTGTGACAAATTTTATGGATAATGGTATCCGTCATTTGCATAAAAGCTTTATGTAGCGGTGCCACCTTCATGAAATTTGGACGTGCT
>Ga0302288_1002148_pt1 | contig 11862 bp, 14 predicted proteins | sample III_Fen_N1_1_FD_194549 | JGI IMG/M metagenome (GOLD analysis project Ga0302288, IMG submission 194549) | Peat permafrost microbial communities from Stordalen Mire near Abisko, Sweden - III_Fen_N1_1 | ecosystem: Environmental > Terrestrial > Soil > Wetlands > Permafrost | place: Sweden: Abisko...
TTAAGGAGCGATTTGAAGGAGAATATCCAGCAAGAAAAGCATATGAAACAAAGTTTATCCGAGATGGAATTGACTTTCAAGTTGATGCAGTAGCTTTCAAAGAAACAAAGTAACGGAATATTAATTAGAATCTATAATATACACAGGAGAGATAATATGTTTCCCAATAGAGAAATCGCTGAAAATGAATTAGATATAGCAGGGCAATTAAACCGAGGACCATGGAAAGAACATTCTTTCAATGTAGGATTAGCGGCCCAAATGATTGCAGAAAAATGCAATAATCTTAACCCAGACAAAGCTTATGTGTTGGGACTTCTACATGATATAGGTAGAAGATTTGGAATTAGTGCAAGAAGACATGGTATTGATGGATGTAAATTCATGATGGAAAAAGGTTGGGATGAAGTGGGGAGAGTTTGTTTGACGCATTCATTCCCAGTTCCTGATTTCGACAAAGAAATAGGCAAAAATGATATGAGTGATGAAGAAAGCGAATTTGTTAGAAAGTATATTAGTGACATAACTTATGATGATTACGATAGGTTGTTGATACTTTGTGATGCACTTGCAGATTCGCAAGGTTTTTGTATATTAGAAAAGCGATTTGTTAACACAACAAGGCGCTATGGAATATTTCCATTTACAGTGGAACGTTGGAATGCAACATTTGAAATAAAAGAGTATTTTGAAGAACAAATGAAGTGTTCTATATATGATATTCTTCCCAACATAAAAGAAACTACGTTTATAAACATACCATTATGAAAACCACCAGTAAAATAGAAAATTTCCATTTTGAAGGAGAAATGCAAATGCTTACACCAAAACTAGAGACTGAGCGATTGATACTTAGACAAATAAAAAATGAAGATGTTGATACAATCTATAACTGCTGGATGCAGGATGAAGATGTTTCTAGATATATGTACTGGAAAGCAAGTAAAGAGATAAATGAAGCACAAAAATTTGTTCAATTTGAACTTGGAAATCTTAATAGTGATAAATGGTATCGTTGGATTATTTTGTTGAAACAAACGGATGAAATAATTGGTACCTGCCTAATTTACTACAATGATGAAGAAAACAACTGGGATATATCCTATAATCTTGGCAAAGTTTATTGGGGAAATGGATATATTACGGAGGCAATGCATCGTGTAATGGAATATGCAATAAATGAGATTACTATCAAAGAATGTATTGCTATTCATGCAATCGAAAATCCGGAATCTGGACGCGTTATACAAAACCTTGGCTTTGAATATGAAAAAGAAGTACCATATGAATGCAATGGTGGAGAGATAAAAACAGTTGGAAAATATTATAAGTTTGTAGCAAGATAAATTTGAATTTGTATAATTCTAGGGAGATTTTTAATATGTTAAAAGGAATAATTATTATGGGGCTGAACGGGAGTGGAAAATCAACTATTTGTCGCGAGCTTGCAGACTTATTAAACTATTGACATATGGATGTCGAAGACTATTATTTTTTTGATTCGGACATACCTTATGCTAAAAGCCGTACTCACGAAGAGGTCAAGAAGTTAATGATTGATGATATAAAAATCTTTCAAAACTATGTACTTTCATCTGTTGAGTGTACTTGGGGTTTCGAGATTGTTTCAACGTATAAGCTGGCGATTCTGCTTTATGCTCCACTTCAAGTGAGACTAGAACGAATAATACAGCGTGAAACAACTCGTTTTGGAAAAAGGGTTTTAGAGGGGGGAGATATGTATGAATCTCAAATACGATTCCATGATATGGTTGCATCACGTTCTGCCGAGGATATAAAACAACAAGCATGTTCGCTGACTTGTCCAGTATTGGAGATAGATGCTACACTGCCTGTGAAGGAGATTCTTGGTTTGATTTACAGCTACTATTTGAATGAGCGTGAGGAATAGCATGGACAAATTTCAATTTAGCGAAGTGAAAATATTATGGAAAGCGATTAGTTTGAATTTAGGGGGAAGTTATTATGATATTATCATTACAAGGGTGCATGGCTGTAGGAAAAACAACTGCAGTAAAATATCTTCAAGAAAATGCACCTTATATAAATATCATTAATGAAGTAAATTCTGATATCATAAATGAAGTAAAAAAAAGAAAGTTAAATAAGAATAAGTATGAAGATTATTTGGAAATTCAAAAGTTATGGTTAAATAAAGAGGTACTAAGATGGGAAAAAGCTCAAAGCGATACATGTAGTATTATGGACTTTGGTGCTGAAGAAATTGAATTCTATACTTTGAACTATCCTACAACAATAGGGCAGGATTGGGAAATAGAGAATGCATTAAAACCAGAATTAGATGCTATAAGAAAATGTATGCCTACACGGATTTTATTTTTAAATGCAACAGATAAAACATTAAGAATGCATAAAGAGAATGACAGTACTCGCTCAAGAAATTTTTTTGAACACCACTTGCAATATTTTTTACCTTTGAAGAAAAAATGGTTTTTCGAAAATGAAAATGTTGACATATTAAATGTTGATGGTTTTAGTGCAGATGAAGTTGGAAGAAAGGTAAAAGAATGGGTAGATTTTTGTATTAATAATTATTCACATTAAGGAGTAGACGAAAAATTAACGGCGATATAGCTTAGTTAATAGACCAGAAGGAAATAATATTTTTGATACAGATAAACTAATAACTATTATGTTGAATGATTCGAGTAGATGGAGTAAATATCTACATTAAAAATTTAATAAAGATAAAGTTTAATATGATTAGTATCAGCATTGATTTGAAAATCAATAACCAGATAACTGTGTTTTTCGTTTTGCGAACGAGCAATTAGATACTAACATTATATTAATTAAGAAAAAAGTAGAAACAAATTTGAATTTGTGGGGGTGTAATATGGGAATAATTCAAGGTCAGGAGTGGACATTTGATACGGTTGCTTCCACATACGAAAAATTAAGACCTGGTTATGTTGATGAACTTTATAAAATGCTTTTTGACTATATTTCAATTTGTCAATCGAACAATGTGGTTGAGGTTGGAATTGGAGGCGGTCAAGCAACATTGCCTATTTTAAAAACTGGGTGTAATTTTACTGCGGTTGAGTATGGGGAGCAATTTTCAAAGTTGTGTAAAGAAAAATTTAAAGGTTATCCAAACTTTTCATTAGTAACAAGTAAATTTGAAAACACTAATTTCGAAGATGGTGCATACGATTTGGTTTATTCTGCTTCAGCATTTCACAGGATACCAGAAGAAATTGGCTATATAAAAGTTTTTTCAATGCTGAAAAATGGAGGAGTATTCGCACGTTTTGCAAATCATCCTTATCACTCCAAGGGAAATCTTGCTCTTTCAGCTGAAATAGATAAAATTTATGAGTTATATTACTACAAATTTTATAATAAAAAACAGGAAATTCCAAAAGAATATACAGAAGAACAGGCTGAAAATAGAGCGATGATTGCTAAACAATATGGATTTACAGATATTCGTTATGCTTTATTTTATAGGGAACGGATTTTCTCTGCAAAAGAATATATTGCATTACTTGGAACATATTCAGACCATATCGCTATTGAAGAATCAATAAGAATAGAATTTTTTTCTGAAATTGAAAAAGCAATTACCAGGAATGGTGGAAGCATTACCATATCGGATACTATTGATTTGCAATTAGCAAGAAAAAGATAAATTCTAGTATGGCGAAGTGAAAATACGATGGAACGGGGAACTTAATGGAAGGTGAATTAAATTTTTCAATAAAACCGTTAACAAAGGAATTGATATCAGATTATCTAGATTTCTTTGATAATCGTGCATTTACAGACGGGAACTCCAATGGACCGTGTTATTGCACATCTCCTAATCAAGATGAAGATACAATCAAAAGAATGGTTAGTGAGTTTAAAATAAACGGAGTAAAAGAAACTATAAGGAAATATGCTGTTGACCTGCTAAATGAGGATAAAATAAAAGGTTATTTGGCTTTTGATGGGAATATATCTATCGGATGGTGTAATGCAGCAGATATTGATAGTTATGCAGGTTTTGTTCCTGAATTTGCGTACAAAAAATCTTGTGGTAAGACTATCTCAATTGTCTGTTTTGAAATTGCACCAGAATATAGAGGTATGAGAATCGCATCAGCATTTATTGACAGAGTTTGTGCAGATGCGAAAATAAAGGGATATGTGGCTGTAGAAGGTTATGCCAAAATAAACGGTGAACGATATGATTATAATGGACCAATGAGATTGTATGAAAAAGCAGGATTTTCAAGATGTGAATCTCAGAATGGACAAATTATAATGCGAAAAATATTGTAACAGTTTTTTTAGGAAAAACCGGATAAAAAACAGTATTCTTAGGCTTTAAATAGAGATAAACAAAACCTGCTTGCTGCCGGTTATTCAATCGATTAATGATATGAAAAACATAGGGGGTTTGAAGGGAAGGCAAGGAATGAAAGGTCAACTTTGAATTTGCAGGAGGCGAAAAATGTTTAAAGTAATATTTCTAGATATTGATGGTGTACTAAACTCTAATTTCTGGAATGATAACCATCAGAAGGAGATTAGCGATGGAACCTTAATTGATGAAGAAAAGATTAAGCTATTAGCCCAATTGGTAAATAATACTAATTCAAAAATAATACTTCATTCCGGATGGCGGTTTTGGTTCAATAGTGAATTAAAACCAATTTGTAAAGTAGCTCAAAAATTGGTTGATTTATTCAGATATGAAGGTTTAGCAATAGACGGAGTAACACCAGATCTGACTACCGAAGAAATAAGAAATACAAAAAAGTTTAGTCTTGTAAAAGCGGAGGAAATTCTTTCATGGCTAAAATTACATAATGATGTTAGTGGATGGGTAGTTCTTGATGACCTTGAATTGCATAATGAGCAAATAGAACGGCATCAAGTGAAACCAGATCAAAAAATAGGTTTAACTGTAGAAAATATAGAAGAAGCAGAAAAGATTTTATTTAGATAAATTCTAATTTAGCAAGGTGAAATTTTATGAATAGAGACAAATTTAAATTTGCGGAGGGCTAATAGTGAATATTAAATTAGTAAAATTATCATATGAATATAAGCAACAGTTGATTGATATGATGGATGAGTGGCTTTCCGAGGAACAAGATTTTTCACCGTATATGATTAGAAGGAACGATTATCATGATTTTGACTATTACCTGAAGAATCTTGAAATAAAAAAAGAAACAGATGGACGTGTACCAGATTCCACATTTTTCTGTCTTGATATAGATAGAAATATTTTTGTTGGAGCAATCAATATAAGACATTATTTGAACGAGGACCTTCTAAATACCGGAGGACATATTGGTGATGGTATAAGACCCAGTGAGAGGCGAAAAGGATATGCCACTGCGATGATAACATTAGGATTAGAAGAATGCCGAAAACTTGGGATTACAAATGTACTTATGGTATGTAATAAAGATAATGTGGGTTCATCAAAATCCATAATTAATAATGGTGGAATTTTGGAGAATGAAGTGCTTGAGGATGGGGTAATTGAACAAAGGTATTGGATTACGCGTCCTGACTACATTCCTGCTAATGTGAATTTCGAAGGGGCAGATTTATGATACAAATGGAAGAAATCTCTGTAGAGAAAATCAATGATTTTTGGAAAATACAACAGGAATATTTAATACAAGATGAAATTATATTAACTGCTGAAGATCTTAAATATTTTCAAAGTGATGAGTATCAGTCGATAATAAAAGCACATATGCTTAGAAATAAAGATATTCATCATTTGGCATATTTCTCAGAGAATAATAAAAAACTTGGGGCAGTTTCATATTGTACTTATCAAAGTGAAGATGGAAAATGCTTTGTTTTGGACTATTGGGTGTTTCCACAGTTTAGGGGAAGTGGAACAGGTCATAAATGCTTTGAAACTTTCGAGAAATATACACGCAAAGACGGTGCTTTGTATTATGAAATCAATTGTGATGGTAGGGAGGAAAGAGTACGGTTCTGGAAAAGTATTGGCTTTGTTGAAAATGATATTGATGAGTTTGGAGTTATGCTGCTTATTAAGAGACAAATTTGAATTTGCGGAGGTACACGAATATGGCATTGAGAATGAGACAGTATAAACCATGTGATGCGGATAAAATTGTAAGTTGGATAAAAGATGAAGAAGGTTTGCGAGAATGGAGTTCAGATAGATTTGGAGATTTCCCAATAACAAGTGAGGATATTAATAATAAGTATCATAATTGTAATGGAGATTGTAGTGAATTAGATAATTTTTATCCTATGACAGCTTTTGATGAAAGCGGTGTAGTTGGACATTTAATTATGAGATATACAGATGCCGAAAAAGAAACGATTCGATTTGGCTTTGTAATTATAGATGATAGCAAAAGGGGAAAAGGATACGGAAAACAAATGTTAATCATTGCATTAAAGTATGCATTTGAAGTTTTTGGAGCAAAGAAAGTGACTCTTGGAGTGTTTGATAATAATAAGCAGGCGTGTTGTTGCTATAAAGCTGCTGGATTTACGGAAAATGGCAGAGAATTGTTATGTGAATTACTTGGTGAACAGTGGAAGATCATTGAAATGGAAGTTCTGAAAGAAGCGCATAGATAACAAACACCAATTTTGGGGAAGGCATATTATAAATGAAAGCAATTATATTAGATATGTATGGAGTTATTGTAAAACAGACAGGAGATGATTTCGTTCCATATGTTCAACGAACTTTTCCGGAACTTAAGCCTGAGGAAATATATACACCCTGGTTTAAAGCTGATGTAGGAGAATTAACTTCATTAGAAGTATGGGAAGCAATTGGATTTCAAGGCGATTTGGAAAAAATTGAGATAGAATATTTAGATACCATAGAACTAAACGAAGATTTCCTGGATTTTATTTATACCATAAGAAAACAGTATAAATTAGCAATCATTTCGAATGATTCCAGCAGATGGAGTAAATATCTGCGTGAAAAATTTGATATCAATAAATATTTTGATGTGATTAGTATCAGCGGTGATTTAAAAATTCAAAAACCGGATGAAAGAATCTTTCAACTTACATTAGAACATTTGGGTTGCGAGGCAGAAGATTGTTTTTATGTAGATGACCGAGAGGGAAACTTGGAAGCAGCAAGCAAGGTTGGAATGAAGACGATTTTGTTCAATAGCAGAAATGTTCAATATACCGACAAAATGGTTAATGATTTTGTTGAACTTACGAATATGATAAAATAAAGTCATTATTTTGGATCTGAAGGCATTAGATGATACAAAGATATAGTGCAGGAAAGAATTAAAAGTGAAACCATTGCTATTCATCCAAACAAAGAAAGAGGAATATATTCATGAAAAAGGTTATCTATATATTATTAGGTTTTGTGACATTATATTTATTGTGCAATATTATTTATTGTTATATTTATTACGACGTAAAAATACATGATATTATAGAGTTTTTATTAGATTTTATATTATTTATTTGTTTTACAATTGATTTGAAAAAGAAAAAGTCATCAAGAATAGTATAAAATTTAGTTAATAACAGAAATATAGGCTTGTTTTAGCAAAGAAATAAGGCTCAAAATCAAGGCTTGTGGCGTTTCGTAAACGTCATAATTAAGATGATAAAAGAGGAGAATGGGCATGATTAAATGCGACAAATCAATTGACTTTTTGCTCGAGAATGCCAACGTAGTGTTTTTTGCAATCCCAAAGTGTAACAACGTGCAAAGAAAAAGTGTAACACCCTAGACCGGTTATTAAGTTGTTGAATCTTTCATCAGGGAATGCTCAAATCTCCAACTTTCCCGATCAAATACGATTAGGTGGCTGTGATGTACCAGTCGGTCTATCAACGCGGCTGTTAGTTGGTCATCATAAAAGATTCCATTCCATTTACTGAATTCTATATTTGTTGTAATAATCAGGCTGCGTTTTTCATAACAGTCTGCAATTACCTGAAATAACAGCTGGGAACCTTCCGCATCAAACGGAAGATATCCCCATTCATCGCAGATCAACAGATCAAGTTTGCCAAGACGTTTCAAGAGTTTGGTAAGCGATCCTTCGGTTTTTGCATCACAGAGTTCATTTACCAGTGTTGCTGTTTTATAAAAACGAATATTTTTGCCTTGCATACAGGCTTCCACGCCGATGGCAGTTGCCATATGACTTTTACCAGCTCCATTCCTGCCATATAGAATCAAGTTCTCTTTCCGGTTCATAAAATCAAGTGTTTTTATACCACCTATGCTAGTTGTGTTTGGAATCATAATCTTTTGGAAATCATATCCTTCAAAGGTTTTTATGTTATCAAAACCTGCCTGTTTTAAATGCAAATTTTTTCGTTTATGGTTGCGATAGGCCAATTCCGCTGCAAGTACTTTTAGCAGATAATCCTGATTACTATCTCCTGACATGGAAAGCGCGTTATCCGCAAAAGTGGTACTGAGCCGTAATTCTTTGCAGCAGGCATAAATTTGTTCTTTCATAGTGAACTTGCCTCCCTGCCAAAGAGATTATCATACTTGGAATTATCCGGTTTGAAGCTTGGCATTGATATGAGATTGTCCTTCAATTGCATTGGTTGCAATTGCTGCACCCCAGAGGTAAGTGTTCGGTATGCTGCAAGCACACTATCCGCATCATTTACTCCGTTGCTGATTGCAAATGCAAGTGCATTTTCCGCTGCGTGCATATCATGTTTCAAAAGCATGGTATAGAGAGAAGTCAATCCTTTTCGTTTTCCTTCTGCGTTCTGTTTACTAAGGTACTTTTGCCAGTTATCCGGCAGTTGCTGATAAAATTCTGTATATTTTAAAGCGGCTGGACGTTTTGAGATTAAATCGATGTAGGGGAGCCATTTCATTGATTCGAGTCCATTTCCATATAACCTTTTATGTTCCATAATTACGTCATAGGATTCGTTTAGAATCCATACCGTATCACTGGACGCTTTTACATATACATTTGCCTGTGTATACTTTGGTGAGGAAGAATAAAGATTGTTATCAAATGCAACCTTGGCATAATTGTCCGCTTTTCTCGTTTCAAATAAAAAAACTTCATAAGGCATTTCATTCAAAAACAGCATGTTTTCAAGATCCTCTTGAAATAGCATTTCAATTGAGATTTTTTTTACATAATGATCCCGTTTCGCATCTTTCTCGCAGGCTTCAAAAAGATATTTGTTAAATGTGGAAAAATCAAGAATTGTGGGAACTGGAACAAACATATTTCTTCGCTCATAACCGACTTTGTTTTCTACATTTCCTTTTTCCCATCCAGACGCACCATTGCAGAATGCTGCTTCAAATTTATAGTGAATCATAAACCTCTCAAACCCTTTGGTAAGTGTTCTGTTATGACCGTTTCCCATATGGGCAACAGCTGTGGAAAGATTGTCAAAGACTATACGGTAAGGAACTTTTCCTACGTGTTCAAATACATTTTTCATTCCCTGAAGCAAACACTGCTGATTTTCGCCACCAAATATCTGGCAGTAGGATTGATTACTAAATGGAAAAGATACGGTAAGTTTTAAGGCATCTATCATATCTCCAGAATTGTTGATGTATGAGAAATGTCCAAAATCAACTTGTGCTTCACCTGGTGGATGATAAAGTGGCAAGCGTGCTTGTTGCTTTATCTGAAAAATGTCTTTCTTTTTTTGAGAAACATAATACTGCACGGTACGTAGTTTTACGTCCAACAGTTCAGGATACTCTGCCTGTAATCTTGCAAAAACACGTTTTGCAGTATGACGCTGTTTACGCGGTGCTTTTAAGTCGTTGGTCAACCATTGATCAATCACTGGTTTTAGTGGGTTTAATAGAGAAATTGAATCTTTTGGTGGATGAAGAGGTTCATTAAAGTCCTCCATATCCAGGTATTTACGAATTGTCTCATAGTGATAGCCTGTTCGGCGCATAATTTCCCGGATAGAAACTGCTTCACTTTCATAAAGACGTTTGATATACTTGATATCGTCCATTGATAACATTCCTTTCTTCCTCCTTAAGTTCTCGTCAAACCTAAGGATAATAGTTTTGGAAGGGTGTTACAATGGATTTTTTATATGCAAGAAGTGTTACACTTTTGGATTGCATTTTGTTACAGTTTAATTATGCACTAAACAGCCAGGTTATGGAAGAAAAGGATCGTAACGGAGGTATTAAGAAATACACCTATGACGATTCTGGAAATGTGAAAACGCTCACGGATCCTAATAACAATATGATCACCTACGAATATGATGCCCAAAACAGAGTTATCAAAGAAACCAAGGGAAATGGAGCGGTCTCTGGAGCAGTCTATGATGAAGCTGGTTTTCTGGTCAAAAAAATTGATTCTCTTGGAAATGTTACATCTTTTGAGTATGACAGTAATGGAAACGTCACAAAAACAACTGACGAAGAAAAAAATGTGACCACCTATACTTATGACAGTCAGAATCATCTTCTGGTAACTACCTATCCAAATGGTTCCAAAGAGACCAATACCTATAATAAAGTTGGATGGATTAAATCAACCAAGAAAACAAATGGATATACCCTCACTTATCATTACAATGAGAAGGGAGAGACAACAGATATAACTACCAGTGCCGGTACAAAAGAGGTATACACCTACGATAGTTATGGAAATATGCTAAGCACAACAAACCTTCTAAATCAAACAACAACCAATGTTTATGACGATTTTAATAGGGTAGTAGCTACAATCGATGCAGCGGGGAATCGAATTTCTTTTGAGTATAATGCGCTTGATAAGATTTTAAAGCAAACTGACCAAATGAACCGTGTTACCAGTTTTGAATATGACAGTAACGGGAATACAACGAAAACAATATATCCAGACGGTACTATGGTGCAATATGCAAATGACGGAAATGGAAATCCTTCCCAGATAACGGACCAATTAAATCAGATTACAACCATTGAGTATGATAAAAATGGAAATGTGATTAAGACCATAACCCCAGATGGCAAACAGACAACACAAAGTTATAACTGTAATAACCAGGTTGTGGCCACAACCGATAAAATGGGTTATATAACAACATATGATTACGATGCCAATGGACATCTGATCAAACAGACAGATCCGGAAGGCGGAATTGTATCATATGAATACAATAAAACCGGAAAACAGACAGCAGTCAAGGACAGTCTTGGAAGAGTGGTAAACTACGAGTATGATTCCATGGGAAATGTGGTAAAGACCACACAGCCAAATAAGGCAGTCATCGAAGATCAGTATAACTTGGATAATCAGCTTGTGAAAGAAATAGCACCAGATAAAGGAGCAACTTCTTTTGAGTACGATAAGGAAGGGAATCTGATTAAAACAACTTATGCAAACGGCACCACTTCAAGCAGTGTGTATGGTGCCATGGGAAGATTGTTAGAGGAGACTTCCACTTATGGAATTACTACAAAATATCAGTACGATATTATAGGAAATGTAGTAACGACAACGGAGACCGGCAGGGAAACAAAGGATAGAATCACTACCAATGTATACGACAAGGCAGGACGATTACTACAGAAAACATTGCCCTCTGGAAGCTGGGCAAAAATGGAGTATAGTGTCAACGATCAGTTGGTAAAGCAGACAACATCTGACAGCGCAGTTACGACTTATGAATATGATTCGCTGAAAAGAGTTATAAAAACCGTTGAGCCAAATGGAAAGATAACCAGCAACATTTATAATACCAATAATAATGTTATCACTCAGAAGGTTGAAAATCAGACGTATCAGTTTGAGTATGACAGCAATGGCAATATACTCAAAACTATATATCCAGATGGAACATTTACCGCGTCCTCTTATAATAAAACCAACCTGAAGA
>Ga0302288_1002149_pt1 | contig 11859 bp, 5 predicted proteins | sample III_Fen_N1_1_FD_194549 | JGI IMG/M metagenome (GOLD analysis project Ga0302288, IMG submission 194549) | Peat permafrost microbial communities from Stordalen Mire near Abisko, Sweden - III_Fen_N1_1 | ecosystem: Environmental > Terrestrial > Soil > Wetlands > Permafrost | place: Sweden: Abisko...
ATTATTATAAAGATTCATTGCTAGTACTTCTGCGATTTATTTGATAAGTTAACGTGCATCAGTAACCAGAACTTTTTTATTCCCTACCAGATACAGTCCTTTATCAAGTCCTTTAGTCGCATCTTTTGCAAGTACTTGTGAACGAATACGACTTCCCGTGATGGTGTACACGTCAACCAATTTATTTTCTTTTATAGTAGGAATACTAATTCCTGTGGTTGAATTTGAATTTGAATAGTCATCATTATTAGTAACGTAACAATCTTTTATTGTAACTGCATTGGTGTTAACTGCAGTTCCATCCCATCCGTACGTCCAAACTCCTACAATATAAATGGTGGCAGGGTTAAGTGCACCATTATCGGTAGTTCCACTCATCTTATGCACATTTTGAAGATCTATAACAGCTTGTGTTGTTGTCACAAAGGTAGCTTCTGCAGGAGTTCCCCAATAGTTATTTGCATCAAAAACTCTGAGAGCCGCTGCAGTACTGCTTGGGTCAGTTTCAAAATTCATCACAAGATATTTATAAGCCGATAAATCTAACGGGGTGCTTGATCCCCAACCACCAAAACCATATTGGTCAGCAATGAATACTCCTGTAGTTGCATCAAAAGATGCGAATTTGTTAGGATCCCATATTGTCTTGTCAAATGTCGACAATGGGAAATAATCAGTAGTCTGTGAATGCGATGCAACTACTGTGCATACAGTCAATGCAAAAAGTAAAATTGTTTTTTTCATTATATAAATTATTTATTGGTTTTTTGACAACATCCGCATGATGAATGTTATCCTATTTATGTTTAACGAATCATGCTCGTTGTTATGTGTACGTAATCTTAATCATAAAGTTTCAATGTCTTAGATACATCTATAGGTTCAAAAATTATTTAAACTAATGTATGTAGTTTATTTAGTTTGAATATCTCCAACTATGCTGGTTTAATTCATAATTTCAATTAGTTTAAAACATAAGTGAAAACTTTTGTTACTGTCGTTATTGACATACTTACATACAAAACACTTGAGCACTAAAAGGATTTATTTTTGACAATTAATTTAATATTATCTGTTAAATATTGATTGATTTAGTTCGAATCAAATTAAGCATATTAACCAGTCTTCATTTTTTTTTATTCTGATTTCATGCTTATTCTGTTCCTTTACTATCTGCAAATTTATTTTAGAGTTGACTTTTTTATTGTTGTTAATAGATAATTAATTTCAAAAAATAGATATAAAACCCCTAAAAGTCTGAAATAATAAATATTAAATTCAAAACAATAAAATAACCGTTCTTTTACCTCGATATTGTTGTTTTGAATCCAAATTTACCTGACTTTGGTTATCAATCCAATTGTTGATAATACAATAAATTACTGTCCACTTTGATAATGTTAATTTATTGGATATAAGTTATGTTCTGTGATTTTTAATAATCCTGCAATTCATAGTTTTTCACCGTCATCAAATAAAGCTGATTGGTTTGAGATTAGAGAAGGCAGGGGTGAGGTTGGATTTCATGAAGAATAATATAATCCAGTATATTGTTCCTATAACTTATATTCTATGTTTTGTTTATTTTTCTCTAATTTTATTTTGTTTGAATGATTTATATAAAACTATTTCAATATTAAAATTATCCGCATACTATTATGAAACGGATTGTTAATTTGGAAATAAGTGTAAAACAACATTCAACATTAGAGAATATTTTTATTTTGAAATCCTGATTAGTTTTATTTCCTGATTAGTTTTATTTGTTCAGGCTAATTTACATCAACTTGCCGGGACATTACACGGACATTAAAACCGAATTAAATAGATAATAAATAGATAAACAAGTAATAAACAAGTAATAATAAAACTCTATATAGGATTTTATTATGTATTTATCAGTTTTTTATTTATTCTTAATTATTATTTTTTGCCGGGTGTAATGTAAGCGGAATTTCAGCATAATTTCAGCGGAATTTTGGTCTAATTTCAGAAACTCATTTTGCTGGATGCAGGACAGGGGACAAGAATGAAGATTGAAAAGAAGCAATATAAGGTAGTTTAAGTAAACTTTTTAGTTTGATAGAATTGGAGCTTTTTCTATTGTCTTGCAGCTTACTCCATTGAACAATTGCTTCCTGATTTATGGGATAGGTAGAATAATAAATGATTAGAGTATATTAGATGAAGAAACTGTTATTTATATTATCATCCTTTTTTAAATACTGATAATCACAGTTGTCCTTTGACTGACATTCATTCCCGAGAAACAATCTAAGGGGATTTAGTAGTTTTTCAAATCACTACATGGATTTATATTAAATAAATAGCTGTATAAATAATTATGTCGGATCAGTAAAGCTAAATGCTTCACTAATCCGACATAAACTATTCATTAGAAACTTATTAATTATTGTAATAAGGATTAAATGTTTCTAACTTTTCAACCCTGTCCCGTATAACCAAAGTATCTGTCATAGAGTGGGTTGTTGTACCAAAATTCACCTTATAGCTCAGGTATAACACATCGCGTTTCAATGTTCCCCATTTATCCCCATTCTTAACATACTTACCACTACCTGTGATAGTATAAGATGCAGATGCAGGGTTCGTGATACTACAGTTTCCACTTCCATCAAATGTCATTAACATACTATATGGAGCATCAATGTTCCCTTTAATTTTTCCATTAAGAGAAATTATAAGTTGAGTCATTGATTTGGTAACCGCACTTGACACTACCTGATCTGATTCCACATAATTTTGGTGGTATACAATCGTGGTGTCGAGTGTCGTAGCTCCACCGTTGCCTTTACCCACTTCAATCCCTCTACGCAGATAAGTAGCATCCCAACGGTTTTTGTACTTAACGGCAAAAAGAATATAGTCTTTAGGTAAAGTTGCCCAATCCGTCGAAATAAGCCGATTAGGATTAGGGAAATTAGGCTTACCGACAAGTATTGAATCCGCTTTTGTTACTTTCGTGATTCGCAATGGAATTACATATGTGTTCTTTATAGAAAGCGAATCGCTAAAGAAAGCATCGTTCAATTGTACTTTTACTCCACCCATCATAGAACCTGAAGGAATTACAATCTGCGAAGAAGCAAGAGTGTAATAGCTTGTCGGCATCGGGAGTACAGCTGCACCGGTAGCAGACTCATAAGTCAGTTTATTGCAAAGCGTATTATCTACAACAACATCCAGCGTACGATTTGTTTTGTTGCTGTAAACGCCACCCAGCGTTGCATATATCATGCACTGGTGAAGGGTGTCAGCAGAGTTGTCGAAAACATAATCCGTTCCAAGTATAATCGTCCTTACCGGCGATTGGTATGGAAAGTAAACTGTTGTATAAGTATAATCAGGGAATATGTTATCCTCATTTTTGCACGAAGCAAAAATCAACATTGCAATGATTGATATAAATATAATTTTTTTCATCTCTATTATTGTTTTATTTGTAATGTTTACCAACCTGTGTTTTGAACTAAATTATTAAACTTCAATATTTCGAGATTAGGTATCGGACCATAATACATATAATCTTTATACGATCTGACTTCAACAGGCACCGTTACATAAGCTGATCCGGTTATCTTCATTCCCATTGCTTCTGCAGTAAGATCTGAAGAACTGACTTTCCATCTGCGTAAATCCCAGAAACGCGTACCTTCAAAACAGAGCTCCAATCTTCGTTCATTATGAATCAGGGTTCTCATATCGTCTGCTGAGGTAATCGATGCCAGATATTTGTCGGGTTGTGTTATTCCGGCTCTCTTTCGTATGGCAGCAATAACCTGACGCGCTGAATACGCATGCGATCCTGTCCAATCAGGTCCCCCAGCTTCATTAGCAGCTTCGGCATACGCTAAGTATATTTCTGTATAGCGGATACGCGACACGTAATGTTTTTGACTGGTAGGGGTTGATGGGCTCAGGTTTACATCTTCACGAAGCAATTTACGCATATAATAACCTGTCCGGGTAGATGTTGATGTAGAATCAAATCCATCGATTGTTTTTCCTGTTTCCGTAGAAACAACAGTTGAACCCGGTCCCATCTTACTTCCGTTCACAGCAATATAAAGGGTTAAACGAGGGTCACGACTCGTATAGGGTTTAGCCGGATTATATTTACTGGTAACGTTCGTAATAGGATAACCATTAGCACCCGGAAATGCGTCGACCAGATTTTGTGTCGGATTGGTACGTCCTTTACCATAAAGTGTAGGTGGATAATTGTCCGATTCCAGATTATTGCTGCTGGCTACATTTGTCCTCCAAAGAACTTCTTTAGGATTTGCTCCAAGTGCCAAACCGTCGATTTCTGTTGCATTCGATGAAGCATACCATTTTGCGCCATTCGATGCCAAACCTGAGATACCCCCCGTTCCATTGATGTCAAGAACTGCGGCTGCATCATCGGCTGCCTTACTCCATTTAGATGGATCTTGATTAAATGCAGGGCTGGCAGCTAATAACGATACTTGAGCCCTTATCCCTTTAACAATACGTGCAGTCAATCGCCCACGGTCAAATGCACCAAACACACGATTGTAGTCAGATACTGTAGTCTTAGCTGCATATTTACTTGGAAGTTGAAGCTGACTGGTTGCTGTAATATCCTCAAAATCGAGAGGTAAATAACTTTCAGCCAGATCCAAATCCGCATAAATCTGAGTCAGACATTCAGCAAAGGTATTACGAGGTAAATTAACATCAGAATTTGTGTCTAATGATTTTAGAATAATAGGTACTCCCATAAGTTTGCCATCACTGGTATAACCCCCATGAGCCTGCAACAGATAGTACATGAAGAGTGCTCTCAATCCATATGCTTCACCTTTTGTCCTGTCATTAAACATCTCTTTTGTATATAGTCCGGTAGTAGCCCAGTTTACCTTGTCCGTTTGCTCCAATGTTATATTCAAATATTGAATGGCAGCAAAAGCATTGGCCCATTGATCCATCGGATTATTCAGGGATGACCATTTACCTGTTGCCATTAAAAGGTAATTGTTACCTCCATCATTTGATACAGCATCGTCCGTTGCAACGTCATTGAATGAATAGCCCCCGGTAGGTAAGCGTACATATCCATTCATTAAAAGACCTTCCGCAAATGGAGCATTATTGTATATTACATCCAGTGAACGGTCATTTTGATCGGCAGGAGACAACAAATCCTTACAACCACTAAAAATCATGACCGAAACTACCAATATGATTAATTTATTTTTCATATTCATTTTTTATTTTAATGATACACTTAAAATTCAGCCTTGATACCAAGATTGTATAAACGCGTTTGTGGTGAAGTTCCGACGTTAAGTTCCATAATATCCTTATTCTTGGAGATCATCAGCAGATCAGATCCACTAGCATAAATATCCAGGCCTTTTACGAAAAAATTCTTCAGGACTTCTTTTGGGATAGAATAAGTTAACTGTACTCTTGAAAGATTAAATCTATCGGTGCTGTAAGTCCAAAAATCAGAATAACGAAAGTTATTGTCGCCGCTAAGAGTGGTCAAGCGAGGATAAGTTGCCGTATTCTTTGTTGCTTCAGTCCAGCTATCAAGAACGACTGCAGAATATTTACTTGCACCATATTCCCAGTAATAACTATTATTCTTCACACCTGTACCGCCCACCTGTGCAGTTCCTAAGACAAAGAGTGTAAAACCTTTCCATTGTGCAGAAAGATTCAAACCACCGGTAAATGGACTGCTCCATTGACCAATCTTAACTTCATCCCTTTCATCTATATACCCATCGCCGTTTTGGTCTTTATACTTAATATCGCCGGGTTTAACAACACCAAACTTTTGTGCTGCATGATTATTAATATCATCCTGACTGGTAAAAAAACCTTCACTTTGTAAGCCAAAAATAGCATCTGTAGGTTGACCTACACGATTACGATACGAATCAGCGTACAACTCATCGCGTTTAAGTGCTTTTGTTTCAACATAAGTTCCAGTAACCCCAATTGTCAGATTTACTTCTCCCAGTTTTTTGTGTAAATTTACCTGGAAATCAAACCCTTGGTAAAGGTCTGCACCGTAGTTTACATAAGGAACAAATGAAGATGCCGGATAACCTGTATAGAAATAATTAGGATATAGAGAATAACGTTGTACAGGTAAACCATCCTTTGTAATAGAGAATGCTGTAGCCTGAAAATCCAACGCTTTATTGAACAAAGAACCTTCAAGCCCAAGATTAATTTCTTTTCTCTTGGCAAAAGTCAACTTGCTATTTGCTGCACGTGAAATAGAAGTAGCCTGATTATTAAGATTATCTTGCCATCCAAAATAAGCTGTTGGTACATAAACTGCATTATATAAATAATAATTGTTAATATCAATATCCGTGTTTACTATCCCGGCAGATCCTGTTAGTTTCAAACGATCAACCACACTTGAACCTTTCAGGAAATTTTCGTCACTCAACAACCAACCCAGACTTAACGTAGGTGAGAAAGCTACACGCGTTGCCGAAGGCAACTTTGTAGAATTAATAAGAGCTCCACTAAAATCGGCATAGTATTTATGGTCGTAATTATAAGCCATTTGCAAACCTAAATTAGCATTTATCCTATCCTGAAAGTCTCCTGTCATACGTCGACGGGTAGCAGAAGCAACCAGCATACCAGATACATTATGCTTCACATTAAATGTGTTTAAATAATCTAAATGCATATTGAAATCAATTACCTGATCACTAAATGTACTTCCCAGGTTTTGAGTTCCGGGATGAGCATCTTTGTTGTATTTGGTTAAATCAGTAATTGAATCAGCACCTGAAGTACTCCATGTTGGACTATAAACCGCATAGGTGTTGATAACAGAATCTCTGTAAGAGTTCGAATAGTCAATACTTAACTGGGTATGCAGGGAAAGTCCTTTCAAGGTGTTCTTGAGATCTACATCAACACCACCTGTGTATTGAAATTGGCGACTAGTGGTAGTTAAATTTCCCGCAGCATACACATCGGCAATCGGATTGGTCAGATATTGTTGAGAACCCCCTAAAATGTAACTTCCGTTGATAACATTACGACTGCCAGTTGCCAGACCTAGTGCATTCGTCGAACCTGCCGTTATCAAACTGGTAGGGATAAGTGGTGCAAAGAAGTTTGGCCGCATAGTAGCTGCACTACCCCAAAAATTACTGTTTGGTGACCTGCTGTCGTTAAATACAGTAGATACATTCACATATGTACTAATGACATCATTCAATTTCAAGTCAATATTTCCACGCACATTCAAACGGGTAGTATTGTCTTTCTTGCCTTCACCAAAGTTCAACAATGAATTTTGGCTTTGCAGACCTATCACGGCATAATAACGAGCACGTTGATCACCACCTGAGAATTCAGCATTGGTTGAATATGAGTTAGACATCTTCTTCAAATAATCTGACGAATAATAATTCAAGTCAGGATAACGATTAAGATTTGAATGCGATGCATAGTTTGCAATAGTGGCATCGCTATAAGGTGCTGCCAACCCATCATTCAAACTTGCTTGATTATAATAAGTCATATAGTCGGCCGATCCTAAATAATTAGGCAAAGACTTCGGCACATTAATTCCTCCATTAACACGTACTTTAGTCTTGGTGTCACCTCTCTTACCACGTTTCGTGGTTATCAAAATTACTCCATTCGCAGCACGACTACCATATAGAACAACAGCATTAGCACCCTTTAAAAACGAAATCTGATCAATTTCGGTAGAAGTAACATCAGCTAAAGACCGGGGCACACCATCTATTAACACTAAGGATGTCCCTAAGTTCCAGAGATTGCTACCTCCAATAAAAGCGCTTGGGTTATCAAGTGAATAATCTCCATAATTTTTGTCCAGGTAGTCAGACGGATTCAGTACGGAAATGGTACCGAACAAATCTTTCTTTGCAACAGTTCCGTAAGCCACATGTACCAAAGAATCGTTGCTGGAGGTCTTTGCATTTTTTATGTCGGTAATTGTTTGTCCTGAAGCTCCTGCTAAGGAACCGAAAAACATTCCGCATAGAACCATTCCTATTCTTATAAGTTTCATTATTTTTCCTTTTTAAGTTTAAAAAAATATGCTTTAATATCCCGGATTCTGACCAAATGATGGATACAGAGTTACATCATTTATTTTCAAAGGTAACCAATAGTCTCTGTCTGAGAACACGCGGGTTAAAATCACCCTCTCTTTCATATTAATTGGTTTGCCATTCGATCCTCTGTCAAAATCATCAGCTGTTTTTTCCCTGTATTTCAATTGCGATGCCAACAACCAACGACGCAAGTCAATATATCGGTAATTATCCTCAAAGCCAAGTTCTACTGCACGTTCACGAACGATTTCACCCATAAACGACTTTTCAACACCAGGGTCCTGACCATTTATGTAATCTTGAGAAAGTGGTCCTGCACCGCAACGAGTACGTACGATATTAAATGCTGCTTCGGCTGAGATATACCCTGAATAACTAGTTTTAGCATTATTACCGGTTTTACTTTGCAATACCGCTTCGGCATACATCAGGTAAATATCAGCTAAACGCATATATGAAATATGCATGTAATTATTTGGAAAATTATCAACGTTATTAGCGGTGATGGGAGTCAGCTTTTTCAGGAAATAACCTGTACGGCCACATCCGGTATTTCTGCGGCTTTCTCCTCCGTTGTATAAGGAAGCATAGCGATATTTTTCCTTCTCAGCCGGTGCCGAACCTTTAATTTCCTTATCGCCATCCTTAACTATGTCATTATAAAAACGTGGATCACGATTAGCCCATGGATCAGCAGGATCATATCCGGAAGCCGGATCGGTAAGCGGTAATCCGTTTGCCATGCCATAGTTTTTTATATATCTGGCATTTGGTGAAGCGTAGCCACCACCGATAGTATTATCACCAAAGACAGAGCTTGGTCCCCATGGACAACCTGCAAACCATGAACTATAAACAGGACATTGGAAAATAGCCTCAGGGAATCCGGGTATTCCGGTTTTTCCATCAGTGAAAAAATTAAAGCTATAATTAGACCATGGCTGCATTTTAATCCAACATCCATCAGTACCATTGTCTACCAAAGTTAACAACTCTGCAAAGGCTGCTGCGGCTTTCGTACAGTAATCCGGATTAAAGGTTGCATTACCTGTCGATTGCTTGTTCATTAAAGGACTTCCAGCATACAAGTAGTTTTTACCTAAATATCCTAATGCTGCCATTTTGGTGATTCGCAACTGATTCTTGCCTTTAGTTTGAAGGCCGGCAGTAGTATTATCCCAGTTGGCAGGCAAAAGATCGGCTGCTTCTCTAAAATCTCTGGCAACACTGTCTGCGAGTTCCTGATAACTCAAACGGGGTAAATTCAATTTATCAGTTGAAGAAAATGCCTTATTGATGTAAGGAAGTCCTCCAAAATAGCCCATTAATTCAAAATGAAACCAACCACGGAAAAACAACAATTGGCCTTTGATCAGATTTTTTTCTTCATCGGTACCAGTCAGTTTATCCAGATTTTGTAATCCCAAATTGGCTTTACGAATACCATACCAACAATTTGGCCACAAGCCTTTACTAAATGTAGAATTTGGATCTGTGACAACTGTTGCATTATCCATCCAGCTTGTCCAAAAGCTCCAACCCCATGAGTTACCAATGTCTAATTGGACACCCATACGAGGTCCATTATCATCGTACACTATTTCGTCACCACATTGCCAGGCAGAAGCCCAGTTATAGCCAATAAAGTCTGGAACTGTACTATACAATTCTTCTGTAAAGCCCTGAAAATTCGTAAAGTTGATAAAGGCATCTGTTGAAGAAATACTTGCTTCCGGAGCTTGATTTAAAAAATCCGTACAAGATGTCAGTACTATTATTGCCGAAAAGACAAGACCGCTTAAAATTTTATATTTATTTTTTTTCATCGTGTCTGTTTTTATAAAGTTATATTAAGACCCATGTTTATACGCTTTACTGTAGGATATGCAGAATTAGAACCCATATCAGCTTCACGGTCATCCGGCATCTTGGTCCACATTATTAAATTGTCACCGTTCAAATAGACGCGGAGTGAACCAATGCCAAGACTTTTTATCCATGATTGATCGAAAGTATATCCAATTTCCATATTTTTCAACCGTAAATAAGAGGCATCGTAATAGAACTGGGTTCCTGAATTATTCAAGGTAGCATTCCATCTTGGATATGGCACATCAGCAGTCATGTTTTCCTTTGTCCAAAAAGTTCCCTGATTATATACTCTGTCGAACTTAGCAGACAAACTGGTTAAATTTACATATCGTGTAACGTTGTTTACACCATAGAATTGTACAAACATGCTGAAATGTTTCCAGTCGAAACCAACCTTGGCATTATAAGTATTCTGAGGACGATCCGTATATCCGTAAGGGACATTGTCTTTGGTGTCAATTACTCCATCACCGTTATAATCCACCAAATTATAGTAACCAGGTAATTTGTTTCCATCTGCAGTGTTCAATTTGGTACTGCCGTAAACCTGATCCCAGTTATTATAATATCCACTGCTGATTCCTGAATAAGTTTGACCAATTTGTTTTCCTAGTTGTTTCTGATAAGCATCTTTCAGTTGGGGATCATCTGCATCAAGAATTTTATCTTTGGAGTGTGTCATGCTAAAATCACCAAATAAACGTAAGTTTTTAGAGATAGCTTTGTTTACATGTAATTCCAACTCATAACCTGTTGTACGAACCCTGCCTAAATTAGTTTTAGCTGGAGTACCTCCAAAGTATGAAGGAACTGCACGGCTGCCACCATCCAACAGAATGTCAGTACGATAATCGTTAAAATAATTTGCAGAACCTGATAGTAACCCATGCAGGAATGAAAAGTCAACACCATAATTTTGCTTTGCCACTTTTTCCCAATGAATGTCCTCATTCCCAATTACTGATTCTCTCCACCATGTATAAGGACTTGTATCACCGGCATTTGAACCTAAATTAGATACACCTGCTAAGGTTCCTGTGCCTCCATATGCCCATTGTGTCATATAAAGCCAACGACCTGATTGACTGTCATCACCCACAAGTCCGTAACTGGCTTTTAATTTAAGCATATCCAAAAATTCCAGTTTCTTCATAAATTGTTCTTCGCTTATCATCCATCCAACTGCACCTGAAGGAAAGAAAGCAAATCGATTACTAGGCCCAAACTTTTCAGATCCGTTGTAGGCGCCGTTGAATTCTGCAAAGTATTTAGCCGCATAATTATAAGTAACACGGGAAACCCAATCCTCACGTAAGTGAATAAATTCACTACCAACTGCTTGTTGATCACGACTAAACAACCCCATAGCTGTTATGTCATGTTTGCCAAATTTTCTGGCATAATCCAGTTGCAATTTATAGTAGGTTTTACGAAAAGTAGAGCTGTTCAGTGTGCCATCCCCGTTAGTAGACCAACGAGTTGGTATCCAGTCATATTGATTACTTCCTAAATATTGGCTGTGAGATATTTGACCTGTAAGAGGATCGACATATGTTTCCTGTACAGTACCATTATCATAAATACCACCCTGGGTTTGAAATTCATTGTCGTATGAAAGAGTACCCATTGCTTTCAATCCGGCTAAGATCATGCTCAGGTCCTGTTTCAGGGTAAAGTCGGTAGAAATTCGGGTAGTAGTAGTTTTTCGAACACCATTGTTTCCCAGAGTATTCGTAGAGTTTACGGCATCAACTGCATCGGGCTTATAATATCCATAGGAACCGTCAGGGTAGCTAGGTAAATAAACATCCGGTGCAGAACTGTAAATACTTTGCCAGATACGGTATTCCCATGAATCCTGACCATATGC
>Ga0302288_1002150_pt1 | contig 11856 bp, 8 predicted proteins | sample III_Fen_N1_1_FD_194549 | JGI IMG/M metagenome (GOLD analysis project Ga0302288, IMG submission 194549) | Peat permafrost microbial communities from Stordalen Mire near Abisko, Sweden - III_Fen_N1_1 | ecosystem: Environmental > Terrestrial > Soil > Wetlands > Permafrost | place: Sweden: Abisko...
AACAGTTGATTTATCAAAATACTCACTACAAAAGCAATCCAACGGTGCAGGAGCATTTGGCTCAACACTTAAACTTACCGGAACATTGGCCACCGGAAAAAGTTATGTGATTGTTCATAAACTGGCTGCAACAGATTTATTGGCAAAAGCAAATCTGGTGACAGATTCCTTGCTTCAATACAATGGAAATGATGCTGTTGCGCTCGTTCGTAGCGGTGTTACCATTGATATGGTGGGACAAGCCAATGCTGGAGCAGATGTAATGTGGGGTGCAGACCTTACTTTGCAACGTAAAGCACCTGTAACACACCCTGTTTCTATGTTTAATCCCAACGAATGGCAAACACTTCCAATAGACTCTTATTCTATGTTGGGTTCTCATTCAATGGCATTGACTTTGGGTGATCCTTTTGTAATTAAAGATGTACTCACCGGAATAACGACTTCGTACGTTATTGATGGTTTAATACCCCAAAACGTATATACTTATAGTGTCGAATCAATGCGTTCGGGGGTTGTTGCTTCTGCCATCAATACCATGCAACTACATACTTCGGCATTGGATATTCCTGAAATTTCAGAAGCGAGCAATGTTCAGGCAACTCAATTTACTGCCAATTGGGGCGCTTCGCCTTATGCTTCGGGTTATTTGTTGAATGTGTTCAAAGTCATTGGACGTGCCGATACTACTGAAGTGGAAGGCTTCACCAATGTAGGCGGTACAGGAACTCCACTCCCCACAGATTGGACTGGCACAGCCAGTGGAAATTACACATCTGGAACAAGTTATGGTGTGGCAAGTCCATCTATTGGTCTGAAAAATAATGGTGAATGGCTTCAAACAAAAACCTATCCTTATCCTGTTTCAAGATTTACCTATATGTATCGCTTTGCTTCAGCAGCAAGTGGATCTTCAATTGGCGTGTATGGTTTGGGTAATGGCAGTTGGACACGCATAGACTCCATTCCGTATGTAAATACTACAAAAACTTACCCATTGTATAACTTTTCCAAAGCGCAAAAAATGACAGCATTTCGGTTTATCTATCATAAATCATCCGGAAACTTATCTATTGATGATGTTTCGACAACATACGGTAGTCAGGATACGGTTTACGTGAAGAAAGATGTGTCAGTCACTACTAATCAGGCTGTTGTTTCAGGCTTAACCGGAAGCTCGATTTATTATTACAATGTCCGTGCAACACTTGGTTCGTCCGTTTCGTCTGTTTCTGAATCAATGAACGTTACAACACTTTTTGATACGAAAACTCCGACTATTTCCTCTGGCAATGTAAAAATGCATGTAGCAAACAATGAATTAATAATAAGCGGATTAACTGGCAACGAATATGTTCAGGTGTATTCTGTAACAGGAATGACCGTCTATTTTGGAAAAGCAACTTCTGATAAAATGAATATAGCACTTAAGAATAAAGGAATTTATCTGCTGAAAGTTCAGAATGAAAGTTATCGGTTTACTGGTAAAATTATAAGATAATTTTTTTATTTTTTTATTGAATTTAAAAACAAATGATTAATTTTGGCAATTAAACCCAACAATTTTAAATCCATGAGAAAGTTAATTTGTATAGTTGCTGCACTATCTATTAGTGTAACAGGTTTTGCTCAGTCTTCAGCTACTCTTTTCAATAGAGCTGTTGAGAAGTATTATAATCAGGATTATAAAGGTGCTGTAGAAGATTACACAAAAGTGATTGAAATCAATAAAGATGACGCAAAAGCTTATTTGAGTAGAGGCATTGCAAAGTATTATATGCAAGATTTTGAAGGAGCGATTGCTGATCAGGATAAAGCTCTTCAAATAAATCCAAAATATGCCGATGCGTATTTTAACAAAGGGGATTGCTATTATAATCTTCAGGATTACGATAAAGCACTCGTTTTTTACTCTAAAACTCTTGAAATAAATCCAAAAGATGCCATGGCACTTGTGAGTAGAGGATTAACAAAACAATATATTAAAGATTATAAAGGTGCTATTGAGGATTTTACGTTAACAATAAAATATCATCCCGGAATAGCTTATGGTTACATTTACCGTGGTGTTGCCAAATATTATCTTGGACAACACAAAGAAGCTATTGAAGATTATACAAAATCGATGAAAGTTCAACAAGTATCAGATGCCTATTATAATCGAGGTAATTCGGAAGATGCACTTAAGGATTATGAATCAGCAATGAAGGACTATAACAAAGCAATCACAATGAATCCAAAGCATTACAAAGCTTTCCATAACAGAGGTTTGACAAAAATAACGCTCAAAGATGACAAAGGAGCTATCGAAGACTTTACAAAAGCAATCAATTTGAACTCGCATTATGGGGATGCATACTATAACCGTGGAGTAGCACAATTAAATATTGGACAGAAAGATGCTGCTTGTAAGGATTTCCAGAAAGCACGTCAATTAGGGCAAATCAAATCGAAAAACGCTATTGATAAGAATTGTAAATAAAATTTCTAAAAAAGAAAAAGTCGCGCCATCAAACTACGGCGCGACTTTTTTTATGCAGTTCCTAATCTTAGGCTATTGCTATACCAATCATTTTACCTATTCCAAATGTAATAGCAGCGGCAATTAATCCGAAAACAACCATTCGGAAGCCCGAATACCAAAGATTTTTACCGGTAAAAAGAGTAATTGCTGCTCCTATAACAAATAATCCAACAGTACTTAATATAATGCTCAAGACAATGGCATGAATTCCTGTGAAAAAAACAAAGGAAATTAACGGAATTATACCACCAATACTGAATAATAAAAATGAGAAAAAGGCTGCTTCGATGGCAGAACCTTTAAGTTCATCAACATTTATTCCCAGTTCTTCTTTTACCAACACTTCATGAGCTCGGGTCTTGTCTTTCATAATCTCAGCAGCCATTTCGTGCGCCTGTATTTCGGGAATTCCTTTCGCTATATAAATCAACGCTAATTCTCGCTGTTCGCCTTCTGGATTTGTTTCCAACTCGTCCATTTCAATTGCCATTTGATTTTCATACAATTCCTGAGAACTTTTCACCGAAATCCATTCGCCCAACGCCATAGATAGTGCTCCTGCAAGCAATCCGGCAATACCTGCAAGCATTACGCTTTGATTTCCACCCGTAGCTCCAGCCACACCCATAACCAGACTAAAAACCGACAACAATCCATCATTTCCACCCAAAACAGCTGCCCGAATGGCATTTCCACCAACTGTTCGATGCCGTTTTTCAAATTTTGCATGCTGACTACCGGCGATATTTTTATCGTTTTCCAAAATTGACCACAAAATTTTTACGTGATTGGTCTCGGTGCCGGTAATTTCCATCTTGTTTTTCTCTTTCGACTTAATAATGGCATTCGAAAGGCTTTTCTCAGTATCCATCAAAGCACCAAGCACATAATCGTAACTGAAAATTTTCCCAATAAGATTCAGCGTTTTTGCACGCCACGAAGGTTGAATTAAATTTTCTAACGATATATTTTCCCTACGGGCAAAAGCTTCGGCATGGCTTTGCTCTATTTCGCCCATTTGGTGAAAAACATTTGCTATTGCTTTGTCCGATTCATTTTTAGCCAATTGGCGATACAAATAACAGGCATCAATTTCAGTTTGAAGACTTCTATTTTGTTTCATCTTTTTAAAATTTATAAGGAATCCGGTAATCAGGTTCAAAATTAGGAAAAAAATCGGTTCATTGTATAAAAAAACGAGTTCCAAACCGAAAGTTCAGAACTCGTTGTATATGTTGTTAGAAAATGTACCCTCTAAAAAACGCGAAAGGTAGTAACGCCTTACTACCAATCTTTGTTAACCTTAAATCTAATACTATGAAAAAATCACGATGCAAAGATAAAGCGTATTTATTACACTTGCAAGAGTTTTATTAATTATTTCTCTTAAAAATATGTTTTATAACATACTTTTAATCTTTTCTTTAGTTTTTATTCTAAAAATAAAAATATTTTACATTTATTAACAGCCAGGTTCGAGATAAGAAATAGGCAAAGCTTATTTTGTGTATTTTTGAATGACAATCAAACAAACAATAAACGTCAATCCCTATGATTAGAACACACAAAATTATAGAGATATGCTGTATTGCAAATAATAAAAGGAGAAATGCTAAACTTATTGACAAAAGGAATATTGACGTTACAAATCAAAATGTTCTGAATGTTCTTACAAAAGACCTATTTGGGAAATTGTTTGCTGACAAAAGATATATCAATCAATCAGTTATTGAAACGATGGACTTGAAAATTTATGCCATGTAGAGCATAGCAGACATAGATTGACTCACAATTTCATCATGAACATTATACTGCTCTTGTCGCATATTGTTTTTTCTCAAAGAAACCTTCCATTAATGTTGAATGGGAAAAATCAGTCAATCATCAATTGGATTTTAAAATCCTTATCTCGAACTCAGGTGCAAGTCAAAATGTGCTTATTCCTTTGCCTATTACTTGTGTATTAGTTCCTCAATTCTCCTCCACCAAATACACACGAACCGGTGATAATAAGCTTTTTAGTGGTGTCGAGCGGCTCTTTAGGCATACGATTATCCTGAAAACCTCCAAAAACAGCATCTAAATGTGTTTCCACAAACCAATCGGCCGGAACATAAATAGTAATTCCTCCAAAAACGGCGTTAATGTCAAGTGTGGTTTCTCCGACAGGAAGATTTGTTCTTCGCAAATCGAGAGTTATTCCACCAAAAACTGCATTCAACTCGCCACCTTTAAACTCTGGATCGAGAACAATATGGTCGCCACTTCCAAAAACACTATTTTTTGAAAAACCATCGGAGTTTGTACTATAGTTAGTATAATCGTTGCGATGGTGGCGATAATTGCGGTGATTGTGACGATGATGGTGATGCTGCCAATCGGTGTTCCAGTCATAAAATCCCCATTTTGGTCCGAAAATCTTTCCCAAAATAATTAGAATACCGGCGGCAATCAGCAATAATGGCCAATAAACATGAGTGAAATCACCATTAAATCCAGGGAAAGTACCCGGATAGGCTTCAATAATGCGTGGCATAATAAAAAAACTACCTATCATAATCATAACAACACCTGAAAACGGATGACGGTTTTTAATAAAATTCCCTATACCTATTACAATTAATAGCATTGGCCACGAAATAAGAACATGGCGAAGTTCGTGTGGAATAAAACCAAAGTTCAAACCCAGAAAAACAATTCCTAGTAACATAATAAAGAGCCCAAAACCTATACCTTTGGTATAACCCGTACGAAACGAATTTTTTACTTCATTTTCCATAATATTTTTGTTTTAAAAATTTATGCAGCAAAGATACATGTATAAAATACTGCCAAACAAGTATAAATCGATGAATAAACTATTTTTCCACGACGAAGATATTGAAATTTCACTATAAAAATACTCCAATGTCTATTTTCATAGACATTGGAGTATATTTATTGAACTAACCGGATTACTTTTTCAATAAATCACGGATTTCAGTAAGCAATAACTCTTCTTTGCTTGGAGGAGGAGGAGCTGCCGGTGCTTCTTCTTTTTTCTTTGCAAGTGTGTTCATTCCTTTAATAAGCAAAAAAACACAAAAAGCAACAATAAAAAAATCGAAGGTCACTTGCAAAAAATTACCATAATTAAGTGTGACGGCAGCCTTTTGAACACCGCCCACCATTTCGGTCGGTTTCATTTCCCATTTTAGGTCAGTAAAAGTAACTCCACCAACCAACAAGCCTATGGGAGGCATAATTACATCAGCTACAACTGAAGCAATAATTTTTCCGAAAGCACCCCCAATAATAACCCCAACAGCTAAATCAATAACATTGCCACGCATGGCAAAATCTTTAAATTCTTTTGCTAGACTCATAAAAAAAATAATTTAAATTGTTAGTAATAAAACAAAGATATATCCCATTTAAATACAGCACACTAATTAGTTTATATTATTATACATTTATTTGCTGATATATAGGATTTTAACCCGCATTCAAAGTATAAACTAATTCCAAATATGTACTAAGAAAAATAAAGATAACAAATTATTTGTTTAAATAAACAATTTGTTTCTATTTTTGTTTTAAAAAAAGTATTATTCACATAACAATTTACAATTATGAATCTTTAAATTAAAACTTATGAAAACAAAAAACCTTTTTTTAGTGATTTTTCTTATTGCCACACAATTAGTAACGGCACAAACAGCTGATAACAAATTTGCGGTTGGACTCAATTTATTGAAAAATGAGTACAACGGAGAATATGGAAGTGCTATCTGGAACTTCGATCAAAAGAATAACTATGGTGGTGGATTGTCTTTGTCTTACTATCTAAATCCATCTTTTGATTTAGGATTACAAGGAACATATGGAAATTATAGTTTTAACAAAGATGTTATTAATCGCTTTACAGGAAATAAGTTTGATGCTTCTCTATTTGCACACTACAAACTGAACAATGGTTATATTCTAAAAAAAGAATCAAAACTTTCTCCTTTTATTTCATTAGGACTCGGTTTTGCAAGTTATTATCTTGATAACAGTGGAATTCCTTATCCAACCATTATTGTGGATAAGCCCGACTTTATTGTTCCGGTAGGATTAGGGCTAAAATATCAATTTACAAAATCGTTTGCCATTCAATACCAATATTTATATAACTTTACTTCAAGTGATGTACATGATCAAAACAGATCGGGTGGAGTTGTAAATAATGTGTTTGGAAGTACAGGAAATCCAGCCCTTAAATCAGGGAAAGATGCCTATGGTCAACATTTAATTGGCATTGTATTTAGTCTTGGAAAACTAAAAGATACAGATAAAGATGGAATTGCAGATAAATACGATATTTGTAAAGATACTCCAGAAGGTGTAAAAGTATCTGATAATGGTTGTCCTTTAGATGGAGATGCTGATGGTATAGCTGACTATTTGGACAAATGTCCTGATACTCCTTCAGGCGTTAAAGTTGACGCTAATGGTTGTCCGGTTGATGGTGATGGTGATGGTGTTGCCGATTATTTGGATAAATGTCCTACAGTAGCCGGGATAGCTAAATTTGACGGTTGCCCTGATACCGATGGAGATGGAGTTATTGATAGTGAAGACAAATGCCCTACTGTGGCAGGATTGGCAAAATTACAGGGATGTCCGGATACTGATGGAGATGGAGTTACCGATAGTCAGGATAAATGCCCTACTGTAGCGGGGTTGGATAAATTTCAGGGTTGTCCTGACACCGATGGGGATGGTATTCCAGATAACATTGACAAATGTCCTAATGTGGCAGGTATAGCTGCCAACAAAGGTTGTCCTGAGGTAAAAGCAGAAACAAAGAAAATTTTTGCTCAAGCATTGCAAGGAATTCAATTTGAATCTGGAAAAGATGTTATCAAGAAAACATCAAATTCTATTCTGGATAAAGTAGTAACCGTGATGAAAGACAATGCATCATATGAACTTGAAATTAATGGTCATACCGACAATCAAGGTGAAGCAACTAAAAACTTAGTACTTTCTCAAAAACGAGCAGATGCAGTTAAAGCATATTTAGTATCAAAAGGAATCAATGCATCAAAACTTACTGCAAAAGGTTTTGGTGAAACAGTTCCTGTAGCTGATAACAAAACATCTGCCGGAAAAGCAAAAAACAGACGTGTTGAATTTAAAGTTAATTTTTAATTCCACTTTTTTATGATATCGAAGTCCCCGCTACTTAATTGTAACGGGGATTTTCTTGTTTTTGATTGTCAGAAAGCCTTGTTTGTAGGAGACGTGGGCAGCACATGAACAATTCAACACATTTGAGTCTATTTTTCTTTTTTATTTGACAAAAAAACACTACTTTTGCGGTCAAATTGTCAAATTATTAAACTCACACAAAATGGTAAATTACAAAGATCTAGGATTGGTGAATACCAATGACATGTTCAAAAAAGCGATTGAAGGCAAGTATGCAATTCCTGCATTCAATTTCAATAACATGGAACAATTACAAGCAATTGTTGCTGCTTGTGTTGAAACAAAATCTCCGGTTATCTTACAAGTATCGAGTGGCGCACGTAACTATGCTAACCAAACCTTGCTTCGTTATATGGCTCAAGGAGCTGTTGAATATGCAAAAGAATTGGGATTGAACATTCCTATTGCTTTACACTTGGATCATGGCGATACGTTTGAATTATGCAAAAACTGCGTAGATTCAGGTTTTTCTTCAGTTATGATTGACGGTTCACACCACTCTTACGAAGATAACATTGCTTTGACAAAAAAAGTGGTTGAATATGCTCATGCTCACGGTGTAAGTGTAGAAGGCGAACTTGGTGTTTTGGCTGGTGTTGAAGACGACGTTGTTGCAGAACACCACACATATACCCGTCCTGAAGAAGTAGTTGATTTTGTAACCCGTACAGGTGTTGATTCATTGGCTATATCTATTGGAACTTCACACGGTGCTAACAAATTTACTCCGGCTCAATGTACTCGCGACGAAAATGGTCACTTAGTACCACCTCCATTGCGTTTCGACATTTTGGAAGAAATTGAAAAACAAATTCCCGGTTTCCCTATTGTACTTCACGGCGCTTCTTCAGTTCCACAAGAATATGTTGAAAAAATCAACAAATTTGGTGGTAAATTGGTAGATTCAATCGGCATTCCTGAAGAACAATTACGTAAAGCTGCTACTTCGGCTGTATGTAAAATCAATATCGACTCTGACGGTCGGTTGGCTATGACCGCTGCGGTTCGCGAAGTTCTTGCAACAAAACCGGGAGAATTTGATGCTCGTAAATACCTTGGACCAGCTCGTGACGAATTGAAAAAACTTTATTCTCACAAAACTGTAAGTGTATTGGGTAGTGCTGGTAAAGCATAAGACCATTTAAGATTTATTCATTTACGATTGTATTGATAAAAATCTGCATAAAAAGCAGGCTGTCCAAATTGTCGGACAGCCTGCTTTGACTTTGAATCAGCCTAATTTTTATCACTTATTTTCCAAAAACCAGAATTCAGCTACTATTTTTTCTATGAATTTTGCTGAAAGACGAAACGTGGAATAGTATTTGAAGTGGAATATTAAAATCATTAAACCGGACAAAAGCGTGTTTTATCGATTTATTCTAGCATCTCACCAAAATTAACTTTATGAATAAGTAGAATATAAATACTTTTGTGCATTATTTAAATTTATAACACATAAAAAAAATGAAAAAAATTTTATTGGCGGTACTTTTAATGGTACCGTTATTTTTGAGTTCCCAAAATACTGCAATAAAGTATTGGGTAAAAGGACAAGCGATCGATTCGGTTACTCAGGAGGCAATGCCTTATGCTACCTGTACAATAGTTCAGGAAAAAAATCCTCAGCAAGTTCTCACTCGCTTTGCAGCCGATGTTAATGGTAATTTTAGTGGAGGATTAAAAATTCCCGGAAGTTATATATTAATTGTTTCGTTTACTGGTAATGAACCAGCGAAAAGGCATTTCATTATAGATGCCCAAAATAATCTGATTCAGCTCGGAAAAGTAGGACTAGCAAACAACCGGCAATCGCTAAAAGAAGTAAGTGTGGTGGCATTAAGACCATTAATAAAAGCCGAAGCTGATAAAATTACATATAATGCCGAACAAGATCCCGAAGCTAAATCTTCCAACGTGCTTGATTTGATGCGTAAAGTGCCCATGGTAACGGTTGATGGTCAGGATAATATCCAGCTGAAAGGTTCGTCGAACTTCAAATTCTTTTACAATGGTAAACCCACCAACATGTTTAATAACAATCCGGGTTTGATTCTCAAAAGTATGCCTGCCAACATGATTAAAAATATTGAGATAATTACTCAACCGGGGGCAAAATACGATGCCGAAGGAGTCGGAGGTATCATCAACATTGTCACTTTTCAGCAGTCATCGGCTCAGGGATATTCAGCTACAATAAATACTCAGGCAACTTCGCGTGGTTCGTACGGTGCCGGTTTAAACTTTATGATACAAAGTGGAAAATTTGGTTTTTCGGGTAACTACAATTACAATTATAACAAACAATTTCCAATAACAACCACCAGCGAAAGATATTCTTATGTTACCGGTGCTCCATATCCATATGGACGACAGGTAGCTACAGTAGTAAATCCAACCCCAATGCAGTTTGGAAGCGGACAATTGAGTTATGAAATTGACACGCTAAATCTTCTAACGTTTTCGTACAATCGACGTTTTGGTCGCCCCGAAAGCACATCAACTGCAACAACTGAAGATTTTGATGCCGGAATGAACAAATTATTTGGTTATTCGCAAGAAAGCACACAACGTCAGAGTTGGGGTTCAACCGATTTAGGGCTTGATTATCAGCACTCATTTAAAAAGAAAGGAGAGAACCTTACCCTATCGTACAAACTAAGTAATACGCCTAACAGCAGCGATTATGAAGCTACGAATACAATTGACCCATTATATATAACATTGCCACAACAAGGTTTGGCGCAATGGAGCAAGAGTAACAACATTGCTTCGTCAAACGAACATACGTTTCAGGCGGACTATGCAAATCCGGTAGGTAAAGGTCAAACGCTGGAGATGGGTGCAAAATTTATTGTTCGCCTCAATAATAGTGAAACGGATGAATATTATAAGTATTTTGACTTTACTCAAGCGTATCCATACACTCCATTTATTCAAACAGACAGCACGTCTAATTTTAATAATGATCAGGATATTTTAGGCACTTATGCAAGTTATACCGGAAATATAGGAAAATGGAGCTTAAAAGGCGGTGTGCGCTATGAATATACCTGGTTGAAAGCAGGTTTTAGCGATGCAACCAGAGACTTTTCTACTGACTATGGAGCTTTAGTTCCGTCGGCTATTATCACTTATCGGCTTACTGAAATGAATAGCCTTAAACTGGGTTACAACAAGCGTATTCAGCGTCCGAGTATTGCGTATCTCAACCCTTATGTAGATCGCCGTGACCCTAACTATATTAATTATGGAAATCCTAACCTTGCTCCTGAAAATAACCATAATATTACTTTCGGATACAGCAGTTTTGCAGCAAAATATAATTTCAGCACCGAACTTGCTTACACTTTTGTGAATAATGGTATTGAACAATATTCTTTTATCAAAGAAGGAGGCACCGTTCAAGAAATAACCTATGGAAATATAGGACAAAAGAAACAGTTGGGTCTGAATGTATTTGGAAATTATCGTGGAATAAAATGGCTTAATCTTTATATGAACGGCAACGTGAACTATGTTGATATGAAGAGCGTTGATTATAACTTATCTAATAGTGGTTTTACCGGTCGGTTGTTCTTGGGAGGAACTTTTATGTTACCCAACGATTTCCGCATTAGCACCGGTGGTGGTGAAAATTTGCCACAAGTTAACTTGCAGGGAAGCCAGTCGGCATTTTACTTTAGCTATATGGCTATCTCGAAAGACTTCCTGAAAAAACGTCTTAATGTTTCTCTAAGCGGTGTATATTTGCCTCATTCACATATAATTATCACTACCAAAGGAATCAACAGTACAACAGGTGCAACAACCTTTGATCAGCGTACCGATGTGCATCTGACCAGTAATACAGAGCTTAGATTAAACATTTCATATCGTATAGGGAATATGAATGCACAGGTGAAGAAAACCAAAAAAACGATTTCTAATGAAGATCAAAAAGTGAAGGATAATAGTAGCGTAGGCGAATCGCCAATGTGATTTATTTTTAATCGTTGAGAATTTACAATAATAAAGGTCGTTTCTTAATTGAAACGACCTTTATTATGGCTAAGCCGTTGCTTTAAATTTTAATTCTTATTTCTTCACCAACTTTC
>Ga0302288_1002152_pt1 | contig 11853 bp, 11 predicted proteins | sample III_Fen_N1_1_FD_194549 | JGI IMG/M metagenome (GOLD analysis project Ga0302288, IMG submission 194549) | Peat permafrost microbial communities from Stordalen Mire near Abisko, Sweden - III_Fen_N1_1 | ecosystem: Environmental > Terrestrial > Soil > Wetlands > Permafrost | place: Sweden: Abisko...
CATGATGGATCGTTTGTCGAATCCTGCTAAAATTGAAGCATTCAATCTGGCTGCCGAATTGAAAGACATTATGCGTCCGCTGTTCATCAAACACATGGACGATATTTTGTCGGCCGAATTCTCAATAACCATGATGGAAGACTGGGCAGCCGGTGATAAAAACCTGTTGACCTGGCGTGCCGAAACAGGTGAAACTGCGTTTGAAAAAACACCTGCCGGAGATGTAGAAATCTCTGAACAAGAATATTTTGACAATGCCGTATTGATGGTTGCTTTTGTAAAATCGGGAGTTGAATTGGCTTACGAAACCATGACTTGCTCGGGTATCAAAAACGAATCGGCTTACTATGAATCATTACACGAAACGCCGCTTATTGCTAACACCATTGCCCGCAAAAAATTGTTCGAAATGAACCGCGTGATTTCTGATACAGCCGAATACGGTTGCTACTTATTCGATCATGCTTGTAAACCGCTGTTGGCTGATTTCATGAAAAAAATCGATACCAACGTGATTGGTAAAAACTTCGACGCAGGTAAAGATGGACATGTTGATAATTTTGAATTGGTAAAAGTAAATGCTGCTATCCGCAACCACTCTATCGAAATTTGTGGAGCTGAATTGCGTGCTGCCATGACTGCCATGAAGAAAATTGTGTTTTAATATAGATGTAGAGACGCAAGCCCTTGCATCTCTACATTATTTATAAAACAAATAAGAGCTGCTTCCGTACGGAAGCAGCTCTTATAGTATTACAAAATTAGATCATGCTTTAGTTGTTGTCTAATAGAATTGATATTCTATTGTTTGATAATGGTAATTTTACCATTACCAGGTACAATATCAAATGTTACATATTTAGAAGTCCCTTTTGCAATAACCTGATGTGTTAACTTTCTGCCATTTTGTACAATAGTGACAGATTTCCATGATTTTGGTAAAGTACGTTTGATTGTTAATGGAAAATTGTAGACTGTATTGTCCAAATTATCTGTGGCCTGGAAAGATATACTATTTTTGCTGTTTGTCGTCTCTTTTATATTAACGGAGTTGCGTTCTTTAATGTACTTTGCCACATCTCCAAATGGTGCAATCCAGAATTTATCATCGTGTTGTTTCATATATTCAAGATGCGACTTAAGCGCAGTTGATTGTGTAGGTGAATAACCTCCATCATTATCAATTCCATGAATCAAAAATACGCACCAGCCATTTATGGAATCAGTTTTCGCTACTTTATCATTAAAATTTTGAGCAGTCTGAATTTTTGAAACAGCTCCGGTAACCATTGAGCTTATATTCATAAAATCTGCCGGGGTTTTTGACTCAATAAAACCCTGACATCCTCTGGCAGCAATATAATACCTGGAACACAACGAGTCATTTCCCTTTACGCAATAAGGATATGCTATTGTAATACACGAGTGTCCTTTTATCTGTGCATTAATATCCTCCTGCGATTTTTGTAACTCTGGTAATTGCTGTTCTTTAGTTAAATTTTTGAGATTTACATGAGTGACAGTATGACTCGCAATTTCGTGACCTTTATCAACTGCAGTTTGTAAAGCCGCCCAGTCTTTAATCCACGATGATGGAACAAACATAGTGGTTTTAAATCCAAAATCATTAAATATGGGTATTGCAATTGCCAATTGATTAGAACAATTGTCATCAAACGTGTAACTTATTGCAGCAGATTTAAATCCCTGCCAAGTAGCAACTTCATAGGAGTCTGAACTCATTTGTGAAAAGCATTTGTTGCCCAACACATTTAAAACTGAAAGTAGAATTATGATATTAATTTTTTTCATTGTGTTATGTTAATTGTTTTTAAATAACAAATATAGGAAAAAGAATCGTCAGAATCAAAATTTTGTAGTTGCATTGAATTTAATTTTGAATATAAAGTGATATTTAATTAGATAAATTTTGTTCCATGAGCAATAATTCAAATGTTGTTTTTAAAAATAAATTTGCGAATGACTTATTGATGCAGACTTCGCGAAATAAAAAACCACCGGGACAATTATTGTCCGGTGGTTAAAAAAGAGTTAATTATATATCCAGATTGTAAGTCCTACTTTTAGTAATAAAGTTCAATTTCCACTCCAGGAGTTTTAGCAATTAATCGCTCTACTTCAGTCCAGTTTACAATATTCCAGAATGCTTTTGCATAAGCAGCTCTTTTATTTTGGTATTTAAGATAATATGCATGTTCCCACACATCAAGTGTCAAAACAGGAATGCCTTTAACTTCTGAATTCTCCATAAGCGGATTATCTTGATTTGGAGTCGAAATTATACGCAATTTACCAGATTGCTCTTTGATTAGCCATACCCAGCCTGATCCGAAACGACCTAAAGCAGCTTTTTCAAATTCTGCTTTAAAAGCATCAATACTCCCGAAATTATTATTTAATTGTTTTTCTAATGAAGTTGACATTGGTTGAGTTCCTGAAGGAGCCATAATATTAAAGTAAAAATTGTGATTATAAACTCCACCACCATTATTCCTGACTGCAGTTTGAACATCTAATGGCAATTTACTGATATTCTTAATTAATTGTTCTAAATCTTTTTTGTACAGTTCAGGATATTTTTCCAGGGCTTTATTTAAATTAGTTACATATGTGGCATGATGCAAATCATGATGAATGTGCATTGTTGTACTATCAATGTAAGGTTCTAAAGCATTGTACTTGTAAGGAAGAGAGGGGAGCTTAAATTGTCCGTAACTGAACAGTGAAAAACCAAGTAGCAAAAGCGTAATAGATTTTAGTGTTTTCATAACATTTAATTTTTAAGAGGTTAATGGATCAATTTTAATTATAACACTCTTTTGTTTTAGTTTGTTTTCTATATTTTATTTTTATTTGATATAGATAATTAAAAGCAAAAATTATTTCATTCAATTGTGAATAATTTGTCAACTAGAAGTTAGCTAAATGAAAACCGACTAAATTCGATTTGAAATTTAGCCGGTTTGTTTTTAATTAATTGAAATTCGATTCTCAATTTGATTTTTTGTACCAAAGAAACCATGCTGGATTGTAATATCCAGAAATATCTGTATTTTGACCATTCGAATCGGTTTGTTTTGGTGGAACCTTAACTAATACATCTTTTCCTACAGTCCAATTAACGGGCATCAAAACCTTATCCCTGTCCGAAGTTTGTAAAGCGGTTACCATTCTTAAAAGTTCATCAGTACTTCTGCCTAAATTCATAGGGTAGAATAATACAGCTTGAATTACATTGTTAGGATCAATAATAAAAACTCCTCTCACACTTTGTGTGGAATTGGAAGCAGGATGAATCATGCCGTATTTTTTTGAAATAGCAATATTTTCATCGTCTACCAAAGGGAAATTGATTTTTACCAAATCACAGTTTTCAAGTTTGACATTTTCCATCGCTTTTTTCCATTGTACATGCGTGTCCAATCTATCAGTTGAAACTACAACTAGTTTTACTCCAAGTTTAGCAAACTGATCCTGTAACCTGCCAAGTTCCATAATTTCTGAGGAACAAACGGGTGTAAAATCTTTTGGGTGGCTAAATAAAACTTTCCAGTTATGACCTAAATCATCTGGAAAGTTAATTGTACCGTTCGTTGATTCAGCGGTAAATGAAGGTGCTTTTTCTCCAATTAGTGGTATTCGAAAGTTACGATCTTCATTTGAATTCAAGTCATTTGCTTTTATTGTAGCATTTTGCGACCACAATTGAGTAAAAGAAAAAGCAATTGCACATAATAATAACATCTTTTTCATAATGATTCAATTTTAAATTAATACAAATTTTTAAATAAAAACTTCTGATAATATAAATGTGAATCAAAAACGCTATATTCTTTTATAAGTTTCTGTCTAAAAGATATGTTGTATATAATTGCATTAATTCTCCTAATAATTTTATTTTTGGAACATTATGAACTATGATAAATTGTTGACTAATAAACGAATAAATAACTTAATTCAAGTGCGGTTGTAAGCAATTTAGTTTTATAGTATGCATTTGAACTAAAATTTCATTGTTTCTTACACATAAATCTCCACAACTTATTTTTCCATTCATCGCCGGCATAATCAATACCAATTCTTGGAGCTTGTTCAAAATTATCAATGTCTTCGGCGTTTTCAATCCAAATCTGCCCGGAAATAATTAAATTCTCGCCATACAGGCTTTTGTCGATTTTTAATTCACGCCCGACTTTTCCCGAACCAATAATCTTATCAATTCCACGAATCAGAACAGCTTGTGGATGATTTTCGTCGCCGGTTACCACATTCAGCATCCAATACATGCCATAAATAAGATAAACGTAAACATGTCCACCACAGGAATACATGATTTCAGTTCGCGGAGTACGGCCTTTGCTGGCATGACAGGCTAAATCTTCTTCTCCTAAGTAAGCTTCTGTTTCATTAATTTTATATCTGCATTCGATTCCGTCGTCCCATTTTCGAACCAACGTTTTTCCTAACAGTTTTTGAGCTACCGTTACTGCATCTTGTTTGTAAAAGTCAATTTCGAGTTTTTCCATGATGCAAACTTAATGATTTTTCTGTTTCAAAAATTGCTTAATAAGCCAGAAAATCATGGTTTAAAAAAAAGATGTTCAATTGTTTGGTATTCCAAAGAAAAAGAGTATTTTTGCAGTCCGTTTATTATCCCAGTGTAATAGTCCGTTCATTCGAGTGTAAATATCCTATTTTGTGCCGATTAGCCTCCTCAACATGGTGATTGAAACTGAAAGAAACGACTGATTTATTAATTAAAAACATTTTTAAAAAGTGGATACGTTAAGTTATAAAACCATTTCTGCTAATAAAGCTACGGCGCAGAAAGAATGGGTAGTTGTGGATGCTACCGATTTGATATTGGGACGTATGGGCACCAAAGTTGCAAAACTTTTGCGTGGAAAATACAAACCAAGTTTTACTCCTCACGTTGATTGTGGTGATAATGTGATTATTATCAATGCAGAAAAAGTTCAATTAACCGGTAACAAATGGAATGACCGCATTTACCTTAGCCATACTGGCTACCCAGGCGGACAACGTGAAATTACTCCGGCCAAATTGATGGAAAAAAGTCCGGAAAAACTCCTCAAAAAAGTGGTTAAAGGTATGTTGCCTAAAAACCGTCTTGGAGCTCAATTGTTGGGAAATTTGTATATTTTCGAAGGATCGGAACATAATATGCAGGCTCAACAACCAAAACTAATCGATTTAAACTCACTCAAATAATCAGTATGGAAGTAATAAATGCCTTAGGAAGAAGAAAAGCGGCAGTTGCTCGTGTTTTCGTAAGCGAAGGAACCGGACAAATTACGATAAATAAACGCGACATTTCCGTATATTTCCCTTCTCAAATTTTACAATACGTAGTAAAACAGCCACTTGCAAAATTAGGTGTAGCTGAAAAATACGATATAAAAGTAAATCTTGATGGCGGTGGCTTTAACGGACAAGCTGGAGCTTTACGTTTGGCAATTGCTCGCGCATTGGTAAAAATCAATCCTGAAGACAAATCTGCTTTAAAAGCAGAAGGATTCATGACTCGCGACCCACGTGAAGTGGAACGTAAAAAACCGGGTCAACCAAAAGCTCGTAAAAGATTCCAGTTCTCAAAACGTTAATATCGATTTGCCAATTTATCAATCTGTCAATAAGCCAATTAATTGGAAAATTGACTTATTAGCACATTGGCACATTAGTTTAGTATCTAAATTGTCGCGACTCATAGTACACTGGATGGCTACCCGACAATTGATTTCACACAGAAAGTAAACAAATTAAAAAAACAAAATGTCTAGAACAAATTTCGAAGAATTATTAGAAGCAGGTTGCCACTTTGGTCACTTGAAACGCAAATGGAATCCGGCAATGGCTCCATACATTTTCATGGAACGTAACGATATTCATATTATCGATTTACATAAAACCGTTGTGAAAATTGACGAAGCGGCAGCAGCCTTGAAACAAATTGCAAAATCAGGACGTAAAATCCTTTTTGTAGCAACTAAAAAACAAGCTAAAGACGTTGTTTCCGAAAAAGCATTAGCTGTCGGAATGCCTTATATTACTGAACGTTGGGCTGGTGGAATGTTAACTAACTTCCCTACGATTCGTAAAGCGGTTAAGAAAATGACCACTATTGACAAAATGGCAACTGATGGTACTTTTGATAATATCTCAAAACGCGAAAAATTGCAAATCACCCGTCAACGTGAAAAACTAGAAAAAAACTTAGGTTCAATCGCTGATTTAACTCGTTTGCCTTCTGCGCTTTTCATTGTCGACGTAATGAAAGAACACATTGCCGTTTTGGAAGCTCAACGTTTGGGTATTCCTGTTTTCGGTATTGTAGATACAAATTCCAATCCAATCGGTATTGATTTTATTATCCCTGCAAATGATGATGCTACTAAATCTGTAGATGTGATTCTTACTGCAATGGTTACTGCTATTCAAGAAGGATTGGAAGAAAGAAAAGTAGAAAAAGTTGATACTGAGGCTGTCTCTGAAATTCCTGCTGCTAAAGACAAGAAATCAAGAATTTCAAAACGACCAAGAACTCAAAAAGAAGATGAAGAAGCATTGAACGCTAACGTGGTTAAGAAATTCATCAAAGAAGAAGAATAGCCCTTATATCCCCTAAAGGGACTTAAAGACAATAATCTTTAAAACGAGTTACCGGTTATAATTATTGTAGCTTGTAACTCGTTTTTATTAGAATTCAGAACAGAAAATATAAACAATAAAAATATTACAATTATGGCAGTAACAATGGCAGAAATTTCAAAATTGCGCACCATGACAGGAGCCGGTATGATGGATTGTAAAAATGCACTCATCGAAGCCGAAAATGATTTTGAAAAGGCAATTGAAATTATTCGTAAAAAAGGACAGGCTGTAGCTGCAAAACGCAGCGACCGTGAAGCTTCTGAAGGATGTGTTTTGGCAGCTACCAAAGGTGGCTTTGCAGCTGTTTTAGCATTGAAATGTGAAACTGACTTTGTGGCAAAAAATGCTGATTTCGTGGCTCTTACACAATCAATTCTTGATGTGGCCTTAGAACAAAAACCAGCTACAATTGAAGCTCTAAAAGCTTTAAAAATAGGAGAAAAATCTATTTCGGATTTAATTGTTGAAAAAATCGGTATTACCGGTGAAAAAATGGAGTTGGATTACTATGAATTCGTTCAGGGAGGTTCAACTTCGGCTTATATCCATCCAGGAAATAAGTTGGCAACTTTAGTTGCTTTTGCTGAAGAAAACGCTGAATACGAAACTATACGTGGCGTAGCAATGCACATTGCGGCAATGTCGCCTGTGGCTATTGATGAATCCGCAGTACCTCAAAAGATAAAAGATAACGAGCTGGCAGTGGCTATCGAAAAAACCAAAACCGAACTTGTTTCAAAAGAAGTTGAAGTCGCATTGAAAAAAGCGGGCATCAACCCAGCCCACGTTGATAGCGAAGACCACATTGAATCAAATATGTCAAAAGGCTGGATCACCGCAGAAGTTGCTGCAAAAGCCCGCGAAATAAAGACAACGGTGACTGAAGAAAAATCTGCGACTTTACCCGAACAGAAAGTAAACAGTATTGCCGCTGGACGTATGGCAAAATTCTTCAAAGAATATACACTTTTAGAACAAAAGTATGAAGGAGGAAGTGAAGAAGCTGGAAAAATAACTGTAAAAGAACTGCTTGCAAAAAAACATTTAACTTGTGTCGCCTTTAAACGCGTAACATTGAATCAGGAATAGACTCCTAAATCCCCTAAAGGGGACTTAAAGAAAATAAAACCTTCCGATTTTTATCGGAAGGTTTTTTGTTTGACATATTCTGCCTTATTGTCGTCAAAATTTCTTATTTTTGCATTTCAAATAAAATAGACTTCAGAAAGTAAATATCATATTAAAGAATGAGAAAAGTGAGAGTGCGATTTGCACCCAGTCCAACTGGACCGTTACATATTGGCGGAGTTCGAACCGCATTATACAATTATCTTTTTGCAAAAAAACACGGTGGAGACATGTTGCTCCGTATTGAAGATACCGATTCTGCTCGTTTTGTCCCCGGTGCTGAAGAATATATCGTCGAATCGCTCAATTGGCTGGGAATTCATATTGACGAAGGAGTAGGAGCAAAGTCACAAGGAATTCATGCACCGTATCGTCAAAGTGAGCGCAAAGCTATTTATCGAAAATATGTTGACCAATTGCTTGAAAAGGATTTGGCTTATATTGCCTTTGATACGCCTGAAGAATTAGACGCGAAACGAACAGAAATTGCAAATTTCCAATACGATGCTTCTACGCGAAGTCTAATGACCAATTCGCTGACTTTAGATGCACAAGATGTAAAATTAAGAATCGAAAATGGGGTACAATATGTGGTTAGAATTAAAATTGAGCCAAATCAGGAAATAAAAGTGCAGGACTTGATTCGTAGTGAAGTGGTTGTGAATTCATCAGTTATTGATGATAAAGTTTTATTTAAATCTTCCGATGGATTGCCAACTTACCACCTTGCCAATGTAGTTGATGATTATTTAATGGAGATATCGCATGTTATTCGAGGCGAAGAATGGTTGCCATCTGCGCCTTTACATGTCTTATTATATCAATATTTGGGTTGGACTGAAGTGATGCCCGAATTTGCACACTTACCTTTATTACTTAAACCTGACGGAAATGGAAAACTCAGTAAGCGCGATGGGGACCGGCTTGGTTTCCCTGTATTTCCTTTAAACTGGAAAGATCCTAAAACAGGCGAAACTTTTTCAGGATATCGCGAAGCAGGATATTTTCCGGAAGCGGTTGTAAACTTTTTGTCTTTGCTCGGCTGGAATTCGGGAACTGAACAGGAGATTTTCTCAATGAATGAATTGATTGAATTATTTTCACTCGAAAGGGTAAGTAAAAGCGGTGCAAAATTCGATTATGAAAAGGGTAAATGGTTTAATCATAAATATTTGCAGTCAAAATCAAATCATGAAATTGCTGAAGTTTTCCAACAGATAATAATCGAGAAAGGAATTACTGAAGATTTATCCAAAGTGGAAAAAATCGTTTCTTTGGTCAAAGAACGTGCTAATTTTGTGAACGAACTTTGGGATCAATCAGCATTCTTTTTTGTAGCACCAACTGAATATGATCCCAAAACCGTTCAGAAACGTTGGAAAACAGAAACGCCAGCTCAACTTACTGAATTGATTGATGTACTTGAAAACATTGATGATTTCTCGCCTGAAAATATGGAAGAAATTGTGAAAGAATGGATTACAGTAAAGGAATACAATTTGGGAGGAATTATGAATGCATTCCGGTTATCAGTTGTAGGAGAGCCAAAAGGTCCGCATATGTTTGATATAATTGCAGTTATTGGAAAAGATGAAACTATTGCAAGAATCAAAAGTGCGATAAATAATATAATCGTTGTTAAGTAATGCAAGAACGCCATACCGATCCGCTTCGCTATATCAACGAACAAATCTCGAGTACTCAAAACTATATTCTGCCGTTTATTCAACAGGTAAAACCGGTCGTGTCTGGAATGCAGGTGCTCGAAATTGGTTGTGGTGAAGCAGGTAATTTGAAACCTTTTTTGGATTTGGGCTGTATTTGTACCGGGGTTGATTTTAGTACTCATAAAATTGATCGTGGAAAGGAATTTTATTCAACGCATCCGCTTTCCAGAAATTTGACACTAATTAGCGAAGACATATATAAAACGAATGAGTTTCATTCTAAATTTGATATTATTATCTTGCGCGATGTGATTGAACACATTCATGATCAGGATAAATTCCTCAATTTGATGAAAGATTTGATGGCGCCCGATGGTGTGGCTTTTTTTGCATTTCCACCCTGGCAAAATCCATTTGGCGGTCATCAACAAATTTGTGAAAGCAAAATTTTATCGGCATTGCCTTATTATCATTTGCTTCCAAAATTCATTTATAAAGCCTTTCTAAAACTTTTTGGCGAAAGTAATGCTAAGATTACCAGTTTGTTGGAAATTAAAGAGACCGGAATTAGCCTTGACCGTTTTGAGCGATTAGTTGCAAAAAATGGTTATGTTCAGGTTTTCAGAATTTTATATTTTATAAATCCAAATTACGAGGTGAAATTCGGATTAAAACCAAGAAAGTTATTTTCTGTTTTCGCAGCGATTCCTTTTTTGAGAAATTTCCTTTCGACTTGTGGTTATTATCTCATTAAGCGAAAATAAAAGAGGAATATTAATGTGAAAAAGGTATTAATTGTAACATATTATTGGATCCCGAGTGGCGGTGCAGGTGTGCAACGCTGGGTGAAGTTTACAAAATACCTTCGTGAATTTGGCTGGGAACCAATTATTTACACGCCTGAAAATCCGGAATTTCCATCAATTGACCATTCCTTTGAAAAAGATATTTCTGCTGATATTCAGATAATTAAAACTCCGATTTGGGAACCCTATAATATTTACAGAAATCTTTCCGGTAAAAAAAACGAATCGATTAATGCCGGATTTATTTCGGAAAATAAAAAACAAGGTTGGAAAGATAAACTATCGATTTGGATTCGTGGAAATTTTCTGATTCCGGACCCGAGAAGATTTTGGATTAAACCTTCTGTTCGTTATTTGACTAATTATTTGCAAAACAACGAAATAGATGCAGTCATTACTACCGGACCGCCACATTCAATGCACATGATTGGACTCGGTTTGAAAAAGATTTTTCCGGATTTGAAATGGATTGCAGATTTTCGTGATCCATGGACGAATATAGATTTTTATAAAGACTTGAATTTAAGTTGGATTTCGGATAAAATTCATCATCGTTTGGAAAAAAAAATTATACAGCAAGCTGATTCAATAGTTGTTGTATCGAAGGGAATGAAAGAGGAATATGAACTATCGAGTCCAAAGCAGATTCAGGTTATTTCGAATGGTTATGATGAATCTGATGTTCAAAAAAACGAATCGGAATTAGATAAAAGGTTCACAATTTCCCATATAGGAACATTGAATGCAGCCAGAAATCCAAAAACAGTTTGGAAAGTTTTAAGCGAATTATGTAATGAAAATCCTGAATTCAAATCAGATTTGATTATTCAACTGATCGGCAAAGTTGATTTCTCGGTTTTGGAAGATTTAAAACTTCTAGATTTGAATGATAACTTACATAAAATTGATTATTTGTCTCATCATGAGGCTATTGAAAAACAACAATCTTCACAGGTTTTAATGTTGCTGATTAATAATTCAGGAAATGCAAAAGGAATTCTAACCGGAAAGTTTTATGAATATTTGGCCGCAAAGCGACCAATATTAGCTATTGGTCCAACCGATGGTGATGCTGCTACAGTTTTGCGAGAAACAGAAGCAGGGATTATGGTTGATTTTCTGGATGAAAAAGGTACTAAGAACGCAATTTTAAATTATTATAATCGTTTTAAGAGTAATTCATTGAAGGTTCAATCAGATTCAATTGAGCGCTTCTCACGACGTTCGTTAACGGCAGAATTATCAAAGCTATTAAACTCACTATGAATAAAATAATTACTATAGTTGGTGCCCGTCCGCAATTTGTAAAAGCGGCAACATTGAGTCGTCAGTTCAACTTACTGGGAATTGAAGAATTGATTATTCATACCGGACAACATTTTGATGCCAATATGTCGGAAGTGTTTTTCGAGGAAATGGAAATACCTAAACCAGCGTACCAACTTGATATTCACGGTTTGACACATGGTGCCATGACTGGTCGGATGCTCGAAGGAATTGAAGAGATTTTGATACAGGAAAAACCTGATGGCGTACTGGTTTACGGTGATACAAATTCA
>Ga0302288_1002154_pt1 | contig 11827 bp, 11 predicted proteins | sample III_Fen_N1_1_FD_194549 | JGI IMG/M metagenome (GOLD analysis project Ga0302288, IMG submission 194549) | Peat permafrost microbial communities from Stordalen Mire near Abisko, Sweden - III_Fen_N1_1 | ecosystem: Environmental > Terrestrial > Soil > Wetlands > Permafrost | place: Sweden: Abisko...
ATACGAAGTATTATACCAGGATACAAAGATGATCCATGTCAGGGCAAATGCAACATAATTAAGTGATTTCCAGTATTTCCTGAATGCCAGTGCCAGTATGCCAATGTTGATAATAGCCATATAGGTAAAAAGCACGACCACTTTGCCGGAACCGTCACTCAGCAAAAATGGAACTGCATACGCTCCTACAAGACCGATATGGGCAATCACAGGTTTGTTGTAATTCAATGACGCTAAGACCGTAAAAACGGTAAAAACAACCATCAGGATAAAGGCAGGTACCTGTGGGATGATACCGAAAAAATTATATGCGGCAAAAGTAATAAAATACAGGATTGCCATTGCCCCACTGAGTAATACCGCACTGAAATTGTCGTAATTTTTTTTTAGTTTAACTGCAAAACCAACTAACACGAGTCCTACCAGATAACCCATAATAATACGTGTTATCGGACTGATAAGATCATGTTCAATGGCGTATTTCGTACCTATTGCTACACCTAAAATTAAAATGGCAATCCCGATTTTGCTTATCAAATTTTCACCGATCATTTTCTCCAGATTCCTGCTATTGTGTGCGGGATTCTTCATTTCCTTCTTTGAACCGGTAGCAGGTTGCCTGTTTGATAAAGTGGGTTGATAATATTGAAAAGGTTTTGCAGGTGCAATCAGTTCTTTGTCTTCATCCGCTTTAATTTCTGTCCATGATGATGGTACATTGACCGGTTGATGTGACTCTGCCTGTTTAGAAGCGATGGTTATTTTACGTATTTCATCGCGTAATTCATTGATCTCTTTTGCAAAATCTTCCTGCTTACGGGTGATTGAATTGAGACGTGCAAGTAAATTGAGAAGTTGATCCTTGTCTTCAGTCATAGTTCCAAAAATAAAAATTAATTTAATTCTTTCGATAAAATGAGCCGGAATAATGATTTCTGCCGGATAAATCTGATGAACGATACAGTCAGATTTTCAGCATGCTAAGATACAATTTATTCTTAAAATAATGAATCATTCCTGACATGCTTTATTTTTTCAGTTCAAAGAATAAAAAAAAGGATAAATAGAATTTTATTTGACTAAAAAAGAATATCTTTGAAACGGAAATTCCGGAATAATATTTTCTAACTCCGACATATCCCACACACATTTTTCTTTCCCTTTACTTCTTACCTCTTGCACCTTTTTACCGCCTTACAGCCGATACTCTACTTCTTGTGACACTCCCCTGACACTCCCATCACATTCCAAAAAGAATATTGTACTATTTTAGTAATATTACAGATATAACAAAGCCATATCATAGTCCTATATAGGACTATGTCATCACTATGTCATCACTATGTTATCACTATGATATCACTATGATATATATGGAATGTGATTGGATGTAGACAGGATGTAGACAGGAATGTCTGAAAAGAATTTAAAAGCTGATCAGGATGTTTTTTTTGAAAGAAAACGGTTATGTAAAACTTTTGGAAGACCATTTGAAAGTGTACATTCGATCTGAACGAAAGTGTACAGCTTTTACAGGAGGTTTTATTGACTACAAAAATAAAAAGATTTATTTTATTTTTCTCAAAAAATTACTTTTTTAACTTCAAATATTGCACATTTGTTTTCATCATTTGAGTTTCGATCTTAATTCTGTTTGAAAAATAACTTTTAGATCCTACCACTCGCATTTTTGGTCTTTTAACTGCGGATGTAACTTTTTTACGACTTTTAAAATTATAAACAATATTTTTTAACCCGTTAAATACAATAGCTTTAAGTACATTTAGTAATTACCTTTTGTTTATTTATCTGAAATGAAAAAAAGTTTTAATAAAAAAATAAACCTGTGAATACAGTATTGCAGGATCGAATATAATAAAGTAACTTTGCAAAGTAAACTTAGTAAGTAACTTTAGTAAATAAAGTATGATTGACATAAATGATAATGAACTGGCCTCACGTTTAAGAATGTCGATAACCCGGTTAGTTAAAGTAATAAGGACTGAAGTAAGGAGTGATGAAGTGCTTTCATTGACAGAACGATCCACTTTGTCAATGGTTTGTCAGTATTCGGAAATCTTGCCATCCGAATTGGCTGCCAAAGAAAAAGTAACAAGCCAGTCGATGTCACAAATCATTCGGAAACTTGAACTGAATGGGTATATTGAAAAAACACCTTCAACCGAAGATAAACGAAAAGTGATTATCTCCATTACTACGAAAGGGAAGGAATTCATCGAATTAAAAAGGAGTAAGAGTCATGAATGGTTGGAAAAAGCAATTTCCGAAAAGACGTCGGAAGATGAAAAGAGAATATTACTGAGCGCCATTACTATTCTGACAAAATTAGTTGAATAAATGAAATTAAATATATTCAGGGCGTTCCGAAGCCGCAATTACTGCCTCTATTTTTCAGGACAATCAGTGTCATTGATCGGCACATGGATGCAGCGGACAGCCATTTACTGGTTGATTTATACACAGACCCATTCAACATTTATGCTGGGACTGGCAGCCTTTGCATCACAGTTTCCATCATTTGTTTTTTCTCCGCTGGGTGGGGTTGTGTCCGACAGATATAACCGTTACAAGGTAACAATTATTACGCAGATAGCTTCCATGATTCAGGCCTCCCTGCTTGCCATACTGGTTATTTTTACCCGGTATACAGTTTGGGAAATACTGGCACTCAGCATTGTGCTGGGTATTATCAATGCTTTTGATGTTCCGGCCAGGCAATCAATGGTGAATGAAATGGTAAACAATAAAGAAGATTTACCCAATGCCATTGCCCTGAATTCTTCCATGGGAAAACTGGCATGGTTGATAGGACCTGCCCTGTCGGGAATAGTGCTCGAAAAAGCGGGTGCCGGAACCTGCTTCTCAATCAACGCAATAAGCTATGTGGCTGTAATTACATCTTTATTGCTGATTAAATTCCCGGCATATATTCCGCAACCCAGTTCTCAAAAAGTATTGACCGAATTTAAAGAGGGATTTGTTTATTTAAAAAAGACTCCATCCATAGGAATAATAATTTTAATGCTGGGATGTGTAAGCTTACTTGTATTGCCGTTCAATACATTGCTTCCTGTTTATGCAAAAGTGATTTTCAATGGAAATGCTTCAACTTTCGGATATCTGAATAGTTGTATTGGATTGGGGGCATTGATGGGTGCTATTTTCCTTGCATCCCTGAAACCTGATGTAAATCTGTATAAAATATTAATTATCGATTTATTCATCTTTGGGGCAGCATTAATATTTTTCTCGCATATGACTAATTTACCGGTAGCCTTGTTATTTGCCATGCTGGCGGGTTTTGCCATGATGTCACAGACAACCATTTGCAATACCATTATTCAAACCAAAGCTTCACATAAAATGAGGGGAAGGGTCATCAGTTTCTTTGCAATGGCATTCTTTGGAATGCAGCCAATAGGTGCTTTACTGATCGGATTTGTATCCCAGTATGCCGGAGCTCCTGATACTATTTTGGGCGAAGGAATTGCTGCTGTCCTGATTGCTGCAATATTTCTGCCTTATTTCAGGAAAGAACAAAGAATCATGACTTAAGAACCAAGATCAAAGAACAAAGAGCCAAGATCAAAGATCAAAGATCCAAGAGCCAAGACTTAAGATCCAAGAGCCAAGACTTAAGATCAAAGATCAGGGAGTCAGGATGTCAGATTAATTTGCTCGTCGGATATATAATTATTTCAGGTAAATAATAAATAGAATAATATCAATTTAAAATATCAAAAAGATTTATGGAATTAAATAACAATCAAAACACTGCGCTGTTAGTAATGGATGTTCAGGGAGCAACCATTAAAATGTTTGAAGACGATACCCCCTATGTCAACTGTGTAAATAAGGCCATACAAAAGGCCAGGCAACATAAAATTCCTGTCATCTTTGTTGTTGTCGGATTTAGAAAAGATTTTCCTGAAGTAAGCCGGAATAACAGATTCTTTGCAGCGATGAGGAATGGCAAAATGAAACTGGATACGGAAGATGCATATAAAGTTGTTGAATCGGTTTTACTTCAACCGGATGATATTATTATCACCAAACGACGAATGAGTGCTTTTACAGGAAGTGATCTGGAAGTAGTATTACGATCATTTGGAATCAACCATCTGGTACTTACAGGTCTTTCAACAGGTGGAGTCGTATTATCCACTTTACGCGAAGCATATGACAAAGATTATTCTCTTACGGTACTTTCCGATTGTTGTGCCGATCGTGACGTAGAAGTACATCGTGTACTGCTTACAAAGATATTTCCACGTCATGCAGAAGTGATGACAGCTGATGAATGGTATTCTTAATATATTTACAATTTACAATTTACAATTGGTCAGTATCAGAAGAGGTTAACATATAATCATTTACCATTTACTTTTTAAAACTGGTTGATAGCTTTTACAACTAATCAACCAATTAACCAATTAACCAATCAACCAATTAACCAATCAACCAGCTACTGCAACATGTCAATTGTTTCAGCAGGATCCTCCATATCATTAGTCATTGTTACCTTGTTGTGATTACCATCTTTTTCCCTTCTTTCATTTCCTGCTGTGAGATAAAATAGCCATTAATTTTTCGATCTCCATAGCGAATGGTACTTATTTTTCTACCTGAATTCTTTTTTAGAATCGTAAAAGTGGTGTTTTTGTCCATTTTAATTTCTATTTTGTCAAAAACCGGAACTGAAATAATATAATTTGTATCTGCAGGGGAAAAAGGATAGATTCCAATGGCATTAAACACATACCAGGATGACATTTCGCCTGCATCATCCATTCCGGCGTATGAGAGCTTTTCTTTTCCCATACCATAGAAATGATTCAGGCAGCTATCCAGAATAACCTGTGATTTCTCCTGTTTATCCACAAAATAGTACATAAACGGAAAACTGTGATCGGGTTGGTTGCCCTGGCAGTATTGCCCGATAAAGCCCGAAATGTTATAGGCTTCAATTCCATTCCAGGGGATGGAAAAAAGCGAATCCAGTTTAAGTTCAAAGTTAGCTTTACTTTTATAAAGTCCAACAAGCCCGTAAGGATCATGAGGAGCAAAAAATGAAGATTGCCAGGCATTTGCTTCACGGTACATATATTCATAATAAGGGTATTCCGGATTGAAATTCTTTACCCAATCTCCGTTTGCCAGTCGTCCCCTCATGAGACCTGTTGATTTGTCAAACATGTTTTTATAATTTCCGGTACGTTTCATCAACATATTGTAATTGGCAGTGTCTTTCAATTCCTTAGCCAACAGCGCTACTGCATAATCATCGTAGGAATATTCAAGTGCCTTTGTCACCCCTGCTTTTGCTTTTGTCTCAATAACAGGGTTCTCCACATCCGGATCCGATATATAACCCTTCTCTATATATTCAGAGATATATGGCCGGGTTCCGCCTTCAATAGTTGCATTTCTCAACAACAAATGATAGGCGCTTTTTATATCATACCCTCTTAATCCTTTCAGATAGGTTCCTGCAATGAATGCAGCTGCATGATCACCATGAAAAAATGTAGGCATAAACCCTGTTTTTTCCCCTTTATCGATTAACGAATTGATTACATCAACTGTAACCGAAGGTGCTAACATTCCAAGCAATACAAGTTTATTCCGGTAATCATCCCATAACGAAGGTTCTGTATAATACCTGAAACCTTTATTTACTACATTCCCCTTTATGTCGGTATATTCTCCGTTCAAATCACTTCGTAAAGCCGGCCAGAGAAAAGAACGGTACAGGGTGGAATAGAAAATTCCACGCTGCTTTTCCGAACCTCCCGTTACTTTTATTTTCGATAATAATTTATCCCAGGTTTCGGTTGCTTCTTTTCTTACCTGAGTAAAACTCTTTCCCAGTATTTCTTTTGTAAGGTTATCTTTTGCATTTTCAATACTTACAAATGAAAACCCGATTTGTATTTCCAATGGCTTTGGTTCATCTACAAAATTAATCACCGATAATTCCTTCTTATCTTTTTTCAGTGATTCGATATTTTTTATTTTATGATTGGTTGTGGCATAAAAGTACATCTTTTCACCGGCCTGTTGGAACCCTTTAAAAATATGGTCACCTTCCTGCTGAATATCCCAGTTCCTGACCCTTTCATTTGATACCGAAAGATTGGCTATAAGTTTTTTATGTTCACCTGCCCTGAATGTATACTTATGGAATGCGCACCGCAGCGTTGAGGTTAATTCGGCATTAACAGCATACCTGTCCAGAAATACCTGATAATAACCGGGATGGGCAGTTTCGTTTTTATGGCTGAATTTTGAACAATAATCATCCGGTGAAAATGTGCCTGTTGCAGGCAATAATGGAATGTAACATAAATTCCAGTGTCCCTTGCTGGTATGTATGAATGCATAGATAACGGTGTCTTCGTACTGATAACCCGAACCACTGCCAAACTTAGTCACTGGACTTAGCTGGACCATGGCATTTGGAAGTGATGATCCGGGAAATACTTCTGCACCCCAGGTCCTGTGGGTGGGTATAAATCCCAGGTCTTTGCTGTCCCATAAGGTGGCAGTTCCTAATAATGGATTTACATAATCAGTAAGTCTTTTTTGAGCTTGTATAAATACTGTTCCAACTAAAAACAAAAAGATAAAAACAAAATTCTTACGCATGCCATTTCTATTTTAAATATATTGTACAGCCTTTTGAAGCATTGAACTACTTAAGAACGGCAATTAATGGTTAAAATTATAAATTTTCTTTTTATGATGTTGTTTTTCCTGTTATACCCTGCATAACAACATAATTATACATCAGTCTACTCTGTTCAACCTATTAGTATGACGACAGATTGAAAACAGATGAATATCCTGATTCATAAGTGAGTGATTTTTTAAAAGATGAGAATAAGGATGGTATTGATATGTGACTATATCAATATTAGGGTTTAATTACTGGATATGAGGTCTCTAAACGATAATAAATTATTCCGTTATTCCAATTTCCAGTTTCATTTCGAAAGTAATTGACTTATTTTACTGAATCTCCATACAAGCAAGGGAAGAAATAAAAAATCAGTCTGTGTGATGTGCGTGATACTTTATTCAGGATAATTTGTAAATGTAGTGTACCGGCGACGTATTTTTATTCCTTTGTGAGTTTCATTTTTGCAAAGGATTGCCATTTACCGTTTTCTTCATCATCCATTGTCCATTGCCATGAATCCTCCTGAGGGTTGTATGTGAAAGTAGTATGAAAAATGCTGTTATCAGTAATCTTAAACTGGAATTCAAGCTTGTTCCCGTTCCTCTTTGCATGTCCAAAAGCCTGTGCATTAAGACCATTGCTTCCGGTGTTATCAAGCCAGAGGCAACTGTATTCGGTTAAATCCTTGTTTAGTCCGATATAAACTATGGCATCATATACCGGTTTACCATCTGCATTTTTCTCCCTAGACACTTCTTTTATCTGAATGTATTCATGACCCAGAACCCATTCTGTTACAATGTCGTGTGTTGTTTCTTTTCCTTCAATGGTACCTTTAGGAAGCCACTTTCCAGACATATGTCCGAGTAAGGAATCCTGTATAAGTTGTTGTGAAAAAGCCGGGAATGGAGTAAGTGACAGTGATAGTAACACTAATATATTTAAGAAAATAGTTCTCATAGTCAAATCCTATTATAATTAAAGATAAATAAATAACAAAACATTGAAATTAAAAGTTCTGTAGATTAACGAACAGACCATTTAATTATATATAATTATTTATCTACAGTGATAGTATTTTTTGTAACTTACAAGAGTATAATATATTACAGGTTTATTCTTTAATACATTGACTTGGTGTCACTACAGAAACCAGGTTAGTTCATGATTACTCATCTTTTATCAACAAGGTATATTGAACCCATTGATAGGGTCTCATTATTGGCATTGGAGAGAAATTTCCTTCAGGCTTCATACAGGGCATATTATATTCGAAATGATGGTAATTGAATTTTCGGGCTGGTATCTGACCAAAGAATATATGCGTATCAGGTATTCGGGGTATAAATAGCTTTTTAGTAAACACCGAATCATTCATAAACGATGTGAAATCAAAAGATTTAGCAGAATAAAATGGAATTTTATTTTCAAATGACGAAATGCTGTAACCCTTATCGTTTAGATTCAAACAGGGATTTGCTTGTGAAAAGACAGGCAGGCATAGTAAGGAAAGGAAAGCTGTAAATAAAATAATTTTCTTCATAATCTGAATTTGTTAGTTATCATTATATTATTGTAATAATGCTTCAAAAAAACCAAAATTCAAAGAGGTTGAACTATCAATATCTTGACAAAACATACTATAAAATAGAATGTCAGAAGGTATTATTTTTATTGTAATCAGTACTATTGATAAGGGAGGCAGAAAATAAAAAATATATGCTGCCAATTATTTTTAATCAAAAATCATGCCTGAATGTTAAAACAAATAATTAAATACTTTAAAAGTATTTATAATTAAATACGTGATTTTTGACCTCTTGACTCAATTAGAAGAAGCAGAACCGTCTGTTTTCCACCATATCACGTCATCAATTCCTGTAACCACCTGATAGGCATCAACAGGTACATTGAAGATAGCGCAATCAGAGTTTAATATAAAACTCTCCAGTTCAGGATGTCTCAATAAATGGAGATGCCTGTATCTTTCAGCCTCTTCAGTATTAACTTCTGAAGCATATCCAAAAGCTGTTAATACATGTATTTCATTTTCGTGTGTATTGATAATGTTTCTGTTTTCAAAAAGGATAGCTACTTTACCATTATGAATAAGATTGGTATACTTTCGGGTGCTACGGTAGGTGGCAAAGATCAGATTTTTATCATCTTCTGCTGCTGTAACTGCCACCAGGCTTGCATGAGGCTGGCTATCGCTTTCAGTTGCTAATACGGCAAACCTGTTGGCTTCAATTATATCTCTGATGAACTCGTTTATAGGTTTTTTGTTTTTCATGAATTGATTAATCCGGTTTCTGAGAATTGAGGTGTTGTAATTTTGACTTAAATCAGGAACATTAATTTATTCCGGCTATGGGGTTGATACTTTCTAAATTCTGTTTAATAATGTTTTTATTATTAACTGTTCGTTTTGAGTTTTTTCAAAAACTCATAGTTTGGTTCGTACAGTTCAATTTTATTTCCTTCAATGTCCATGATATGAATAAATTTACCGTATTCATCGGTTTCCATTTTGTCGACTATTGTGACACCTTCCTTTTTCAATTGTTTTACGAGTCCGACCAGATCTTCTACACGATAATTTATCATAAAGTCTTTCGTTGAAGGTCCAAAATACGTACTTTTTTCAGAAAAAGGACTCCATTGAAGGGATTCTGTTTTGCCGGGATTATTGCCTTCCTTCCATATAAAACTGGCCCCGTACTTGTCGATATTCAATCCTAAATGTGTTTTATACCATTCTTTTATCTTGATAGGGTCTTTACACTTGAAGAATATTCCCCCGATTCCTGTTACTCTTTTCAATTTAATGGATTGATCCGTTTGTGTACTATTTGTTTTGTCTTTGACTTTTTTTATTACGATCATATTCAAAAAGAAACCACAACAAAATGAGATCACAAGTCCTATAATTATTAATGCTGTTTTTTTCATTTCATTTTATATTTTTTGAGTTTCCGGAAATTGTAAATTATTTATTTAATTTCAAGGTTATGACAATAATAATTCTTTTAGAATCAATATCCAACCGGTTTTAATTCTATTTCTTTCTGTCTCTTGCAGACAGTATAAGCTCCCTGATTTCAACAGGTAACCGGTCATTTTGCCATTTTAGTTCATCATCAATAGAATTTCCTGCAAGTTGAGTGGCTTTCAATGCATACGTAGCAGCTACAAGGGAGTGATCTGCCATATGGGCCGTTGCAACTGCATGCCCAACCGCACGGACTACTGCTATAGAAACCTGATCAGAAGTCTCATTTGCTATAGTTATAGCAACCATTGATGCCTTTCGGGCATCACCTGTCGAAGCAATTCCATTTTTCCATTCAGTACCTACATTTAATATAGTTTTCAACCGTTCATTATTTCCATAATCAAATAGCGGCAAAATATGATCTACACAGTTGCAAGCCCAACTGATGATTAGCCGGTGTTGCTCTTTATTTAAAAGTCCACCCCGATGTTGAGTTATAAATCGTTTATCCCGCAATTTCCGTTGTTAAGGTAATCAGTTATAATCCTTAAAAAATTATCACAAATGAATATGTGACTTTGAGCTTTAATGCAGTATATAATTGTATTACAAAATACTCTTAGCTGCTTTTTCTCTTTTATCGTCAGTCTTTTGCATATTTTTTCTGCGTTCCTGATAATAACTGACTAGTTTGTTTAATTCTAAATCCTGATGATGTAAGTGGCGGTAATAACATTGGACAATGATAACAGACATATCATTCGGATGAAAAATTCCCAGATCATTAAAATACTTTGAAAGTTTACTCCCTTGCGATAAGCCCCAACGATATCGTATCCACAAACCAATGGAAAAACGACTTTTTGTAATGTACTCACTTTCGGACATTTCGAATATTTCAATTTTGTTTTTATCCGAATAGACTTTGTCAAGTTGCATCATCGCCTCAGTTATATTTTTAATGCTGTGTCTTCTATTAATTCTATTTGCTAATAGACTTGTTGATATAATTAATCCAAGCAAAATAACAGACCCTTTTTTTAAATACATACTCTTTAAAAATTTATTAGTGATTGAATATTTAGTATAAGTATTAACAATGCATCGATATTAACCTGTTTGTCGAAATAACAAGTCTCATTTGTAACTGTTTAATTTGAAGTTATAAACTTCTTTAATTTAAGATCTGATTGGGTATGGATTTGAAATTTTAAATCAAATCAAAATAAATGCTATCTGTTCATGATAAAAACAATATCCCTGTTATATAAGAAATGGTAATGGGGAAGCTGTTGGCTGGAATTGAATGAAATATTGACTATCCATTTTTCAACAAGTCATTCCCTTTCCGATAATATGTTTTTTTATAAACTAACTTTAATCAACAAAGTCCTTTGACTTTTGTCAGCTAAAATGAATTAAAAAAAATACAAATTAATATTAAACCAATTTAATACAATAAAGAATTTCATTGTGATATGTGTACTATGTTAATTATCAACAAAGATAACCGATTAATTTTAATTCCTGATGTTGTTATCCGATTATTTCAATTCAATCAGAAAATAGGAATCAGCAGTAAGGATTCAAGAATCAGGAGTGAGGAATGAGGAATGAGGAATGAGGAATGAAAGAAGAGGTGAGAAGTAAGAAGCAATAGGATAGAAATTGAAATATGAAATATAAGATAGGTGCTTACTTAAATGACAACTAAAATCAGGCATAAGAAAGGCTGAAATTTAATTTCTAATTTCAGCCGTAAGTATATTAAATCGTAAAAATAAGAGATTCATTTTTGGATTTGATTAATAAGAAATCAAAACTGTTTAATACTTTAGTTGATAATCTACAGAATCTTAGATTTCAATATCAATGCAATTATTCAGTATCAATTACTAAATACTTGTGTTATTAACATTCACTGCAATACAATCTCGGAAATCTCGGTTTGAAGTGATGTGTATTTTTATTCAAGACACATCTTGAACAGATGACATAATTTTATTGGGATGAAATAGTGCTATAAAACTGTAATCAATTTCATTCTTATTTATGAAAGATCGACATAACAATAATCAAAACCAACATGTATGTTGAAAAAAGAATTGCCATTGTAATAAAGGTTGAAT
>Ga0302288_1002158_pt1 | contig 11814 bp, 9 predicted proteins | sample III_Fen_N1_1_FD_194549 | JGI IMG/M metagenome (GOLD analysis project Ga0302288, IMG submission 194549) | Peat permafrost microbial communities from Stordalen Mire near Abisko, Sweden - III_Fen_N1_1 | ecosystem: Environmental > Terrestrial > Soil > Wetlands > Permafrost | place: Sweden: Abisko...
CCTGGGGCTCCGCTGATTATCATATAGAAGGTAATTGAGAAAACTGCCGCAACTGCAAAGAAAGCGCACACCATAAATATAAAGTGTGCAGCCTTCTCAACCAAGGTTTTATTTTTGTAATTTTGCTTTATGGAAAAGCTTTCTTTGTTTGCCATTCGATCACCTTTACGCTAAACCTTGAATTTATCTTTCTTAATTTCTTTTTTTTAAGTGATTAGTCTACTGTTATAAGACCAACGCTTTCAATAAGAGCTTTTCCTTCATCAGATGCAAGATAAGCGAATAATGCCTGTACGTTTGCATCCTGAGCTGAAATTTCACCCATGGTAGCCATTACGAATGGTCTGCTTAAGAAATATGTTCCTGCTTTGATATTCTCTACTGTAGGTGCAACTCCTTCAAGTGATAATGCAATAACTGTATCATCTACAACATCCAGTGAAACATATCCGATTGCGCCTGGTGTTGATGCAACTTTTGCTGCTACTGCTCCAGTGCTGTCTAATTCATTAGAGTAAACACATGTATCTTTAACTCCAACAAGTTCTTCAAATGCATCTCTTGTACCTGAACCAGCTTCACGTCCAACTACTACGATTGGTTCTGATGCTCCGCCAACATCGCTCCAGTTTTTAATGGTTCCTGTGTAAATCTGAGCTAACTGGTCTTTTGTAAGGTTGGTAACTTTGTTTGCAGGATCTACTACTACTGCGATACCGTCGATTGCTACGATGTTTTCTACGAGTCCTGCTGCTTTTTCTTCATCTTTTAAGCTTCTTGATGAATTTCCTATATTTACACTACCTGCTGTTAATGATTCAAGACCTGCTGAAGATCCTGTAAATTCTGCTGTAACGGTTACTCCAGGATTTTTTGCCATGAAAGCTTCTGCAACTGCATTAGCTAATTTTTCCATAGAAGTGCTTCCTGCCATTGTAATTGTTCCGCTTAAATCAGTTGTAGTGGTATCTGCTGCCGTGGTGTCGGTTGCTGTTGTGTCGGTTGCTGTTGTGTCTGTTGTTGCTGTGTCTGTTGTTGCTGTGTCAGTTGTTGCTGTTGTTGCTGCTGCTGTGTCTGTTGTAGATCCGCAAGCTGTTAAGCTGCCCACAACCAGAGTCATTGCTCCGATTAATGCCAATAATTTTTTAGTAGTTTTTTTCATAATCTTTTTTTCCTCGTTTTCTGTTTTTACACATCTTTTTCCTAATTTTGTTACAGGATGTTTTGGGTTCCCAACTCTCTTGTTTACAAAATGAAGTTTATCAGAGGAAAAAGAATCGTAATATCATGTTGCCGTAAGAGTTGTGTAAAGTTTATGTAAAACCAATTCGATAGGTAAACCCTTACACATGTAATAAAAAAAGTATGCGTAGTAACCGCATACCCTTTTCCCTGTTATATTTTATTCGTGCCTTTTATAATCTTTCATGTTTTCAAAGTATCCAGAGCATCTTCTTCTGCTGACATCTTAGCTTTCAAATATAGAATGATATCTTTTCTAGTTATGATTCCTATAAATCTCCCATTATCATCCGTAACAGGAACAAAATTCTGATTCATAACTTTTTCCATCATTTCTTCCATATCAGAATTTGCATTAACTGGTTGATTATCACGGCTTCTTTTAACTTCCATTAACCAGACATCTTCCGTTGCATATAAGGAAAAATCTCCTGTTTCTTTTATATACCAAAGGATATCTCCTTCCGTAACAGTTCCAATATACTTGCCACTTTTTTCTCCTATAATAGGAATAGCCGAATACCGGTGATTTTCCATTTTCTCCAAAGCCTGTCTCAAGGTGTCGGTATCATATAGGTAGGCCACATCCCCTTTTGGGGTAAGAAAAAACATTATATTCAAAATATTATCCTTTCCTGCTTTCACAACCAAGGTCTTTTATTTATAGATAATACCCTGGGCAATCTTTTTTGCTACATCCTCATTGCTAAAACGAGTAACAATGGCAAGTCCAAAATCCATTGCAGTTCCCATTCCTCTGCTGGTTGTAATATGGTCTGATATTTCAACCGATGCATTTGTTACTTCTACTCCAGCTTCTTCCAATTGATTTTCGACGGAAGGGTGGCTGCAGGCCTTGCGCCCTTTTAATATTCCAAGATGTGCCAGAATACTTGGTGCCGCACAAATAGCGCTGATTAATTTTTTTTCATGGTCAAATATTACTAACTGCTCTGATAACTTATTACATGTCTCCAGATTAAGTGTACCTGGCATTCCACCAGGAAGAACAATCATATCCACTTCTTCAAACTTCACTTCTTCAATAGTTTTATCTGTTTTTACTGATATTTTATGGGCACCTGTAATATAATTTTCTTTTGTAACCGAGACCATATCGGTTTCAATACCGGCTCTTCTAAGAAGATCTACAACGGTTAAAGCTTCAATCTCTTCAAATCCCTCTGCAAAAAAAACATCTACTCTACTCATGATCTGCTCCTTCTTGCTAAAAACAGTGACTAGTTTCCTAACAATCACATTCTAACAAATTTTACCTTTTTTTACTACTTAAGATTTGATTTAAATTCTACTGAAGAATATAATGAAGATGTTATCATAGTTTTACCGATATGTTTTTATGCCGGAAAGGAAACGTTTAAATGGAAATCGAAAGAAAATTTTTACTGCGTACTGTTCCTAAAGACCTGAACAGCTATCAATTCCACATCATAGAGCAGGCTTATTTAAATACAGATCCCGTCATCCGCATACGCAAAGAAGACGAAAATTATTATCTCACTTATAAGGGAAAAGGTCTTATTGCCAGGGAAGAATACAATCTACCGTTAAATGAGACCTCCTATTTCCATATGAAAGAGAAAGCTGATGGTAATATCATCAGTAAAAAAAGGTACCTGATCCCCCTCGAAAATCCGAAATTTGACACTTCTCTTGATTTAGATTTAAAACCGGACAACTTATTAATCGAACTGGACGAATTTTTTTCTCCCTTCGCACCACTTCTGATGGCGGAAGTAGAATTTGCCACAGAAGAAGCCGCTCAGGCATTCCTTCCACCAGAATGGTTTGGTGAAGAGGTAACAATGAATGTTCTGTATCATAATTCTAACATGTCAAAAAGAACAGTCCTGTAATTTATCACAAGACTGTTCTGCTGGAATCCCTTATAATAAGACTTCCTTCTAAAATACAATGTTTATGAACTTCTTTTCCCATTATTACCTGGAAGAGAAGTTTTGTTGTTTCAGAAGATATCTTTTCCATTGGCTGGCTTAACGTAGTAAGGCTAGGGATGAAATATTTTCCCATGTCGATTCCATCAAACCCTACCACGGAATAATCCTCAGGAATTTTTTTTCCTGATAAGGAAAGTGCTTTCATAGCTCCTATCGCAAGAGTGTCTGCTATTGCATAGACTGCTGTGAACTCTTCTTTGTCCTGTAATAGTTCCTGCATCATGGCAAAGCCATTTTCCATAGAATAATACTCTATCTCTTCTTTCATATTTCTGATTAGTCTGGGATTAATCTTTATTTTATATTTGGTAAGAGCATTTTTATACCCCTCCAGGCGAAGCAGGCCTATTCCTTCTTTTGATTCGTCCGATGTAAAAATAGCAATTTTACGATGTCCTGCTTTTATCAGATATTCAACTGCCTTATAGCTTTCCTGCACATCCCAGACTCCAACAGAGGAATATTTTGTCTTGTCCAGGTGTTCCGGTATCCCTCCAACAGTGCTTAAAACATAAGGAATCGGTATTTTTATAAGTCTATTTTCCTTTCCTTTAAAGTAACCACCCAGAAAAATAATACCTCGAAGCCGTTTTTCCTTAATAAGCTCCAATGCTACTTCTACTTCATCCTCTTCAAATTCAATATGATGCAATACCATGGTAAATTTCTTCTTGCGGATTTCGTCTCCCATATCTCTTATCATATTGCCAAAAAATGGATTGCTCATTCCTTTTACAAGGACTGCAATGGTTTTTGTTTCGCTTCTTTTTAAGTTTCGTGCGCTGTTATTGGGAATGTAGCCCTTTTCCTCTATCACTTTTAATATTTTTTCTCTGGTTTCCTGGCTGATATCAGCGCCGTTATTTATAGCCCGTGATACCGTACCAATTCCCACCTGACAGATTTTAGCTATTTCCTTAATTGTGATTTTTTCCATAAAAATTCCGTCCTTCGGAAATATTAACGGTTTTGTAAACGTCCATACAATTTTGTCAATTTCCTTATCTTTGTTGCAAGGTCGTCTGTCAGTTCATTTCCAATCAGTCTCCATTTCCAGTTATCTCCCAACGTGGAAGGAGTATTAATTCTTGCTTCACTTCCCAGTTCAAGATAATCCTGCAGTGGAATAATGGCTGTATCGGCCACACTGGAAAGAGCTGCACGTATAAACGCCTCTGGAACATCCTTATCGGATTTGATATTCAGGTAATTGTTTGCAAACTTTTTATCTTTTTTCCCAAACTTTTCATACCAGCCCAGTGTCGTATCATTATCATGGGTTCCTGTATATACCACACAGTTATTTTTATAATTATGAGGTAGATAATCGCTTTCTTCTCTGGAATCAAAGGCAAACTGTAGGATCTTCATTCCGGGATATCCTGTTTTTAAAACCAGACTGATTACGCTTGGCGTTAAAAATCCGAGGTCTTCTGCAATTACGGATTTTTCCCCTAGTTTTTCCTTCATAGTTTTGAAAAGCTGATAACCTGGTCCTTTTTCCCATCGGCCAAATTCAGCCGTTTTATTTCCATATGGAATTGCATAATATTCATCAAATCCTCTAAAATGATCTATTCTGACTACATCATACAGTTCATAGCAATGCTCAATACGCCTCATCCACCATTCAAATCCAGTTTTTTTATGGTATGACCATCGATAAAGAGGGTTTCCCCATAACTGTCCGGTTTTAGAAAAAGCATCTGGCGGACAACCTGCAACCTTAATGGGATTACAGTTTTTATCCAGTTGGAATAATTCCGGATTTGCCCAGGTATCTGCACTGTCAAAGGCAACGTAGATTGGAATATCACCAACAATTTCCACTCCCTTTTTATTAGCGTATTTCTTAAGGTCTTTCCATTGTTTCTGGAAAAGATATTGCTGAAACTTATAAAATTCTATATCTGATGCATAAGTTTCTTCATAGTGTTGCATAGCTTCCGGTTTTCTAAGTTTGATATCCTCATCCCACTCATTCCAACCTTTCTGATTAAAACCTTTTTTTACGGCCATATATAAGGCATAGTCATTCAGCCATTTCCTGCTTTTCTTTACAAATTTCTGATAGCGGGTATCCTCCGCAAGGTTAGCATTCTTATAAGCTATATGAAGTACGTCCATACGGGCATTGTATATTTTTTCATAATCCACATACTGATCGTTGTCACCGAAGTCACATTTACAGTCTTTCTTTTTTAAAAGACCATCCTTAACCAGCAAATCCAGATCAATAAAATATGGATTTCCGGCATAAGTGGAAAAAGACTGGTATGGCGAATCTCCATATCCGGTTGGCCCAAGTGGTAGTATCTGCCAGTAACTCTGTCCGGCTTTATTCAAAAAATCCACAAATTCATAAGCCTTCTCAGAAAAAGACCCAATACCGTAATTGGAGGCCAGACTGCTGACCGGTAACAATATTCCACATTTACGCATACTTAAATACCTCCGATTTAAAATGATGTTAAATGCCAGATATCCCTGTTATATTCTGCTATAGTACGGTCTGAGGAGAAAAATCCGGCTTTTGCGATATTAACAAGCATCATTTTTTTCCATTTTTCCTGATCCAGATAATCTTCGAACATTCTGTCTTTCACTGCAATATAATCTTCCAAGTCAAGGAGGGTCATGAACCAGTCTTTGTTAATCAGTTCTTTATGAAGTCTTTCCAGATTTTCTTTTTGTCCTACTTTCAGAGCCTGTTTGCTGACAATAAAATCTACTGCCTCTTTAATTACAGGATCACTCTTGTAAAATTTCTTTGAAACATAATCTGCTTTTTCATAATGAGCAATGACCGTATCTGATTTTACACCAAATACATAGATATTATCATCTCCTACCAAGTCGTTGATTTCAACATTTGCACCATCCGAAGTACCAATGGTAACGGCACCATTTAACATGAATTTCATATTTCCAGTACCACTGGCTTCTTTGGAAGCAAGTGAAATCTGTTCTGAAATATCGCAAGCTGGCACTAATTTTTCTGCATAACTTACATTATAGTTTTCTACCATAAGAACTTTCATGTAAGGGCTGACATCCGGATCTTTATTTACAATATCCTGTAAAACAAGAAGCAGGTGTATAATATCCTGAGCAATAATATAGGCTGGAGCAGCTTTTGCACCAAAAATAAAACTGATTGGAGTAGTTGGTTTCTTTCCACGCTTGATTTCCAGATATTTATGAATAATATAAAGTGCATTCATCTGTTGGCGTTTGTATTCATGAAGTCTTTTAATCTGAATATCAAATATAGAGTCAGGGTTAAGAACTACCCCTTCTTTTTCTTCTACATATTTTGCAAGATCAAGCTTCTTCTGCTTTTTAATGTCAGAAATTCTATCAAGGACCTCCTGGTCATCTTTAAATTTCAGAAGTCTTTCCAATTTGAAAGCATCTCTCTTATATCCATCCCCTATGGTTTCTGTTAAAAATGAAGCCAATTCCCTGTTACAACTAAGGAGCCATCTTCTAAACGTAATGCCATTCGTTTTGTTATTAAATTTATCTGGATAAATCTTATAAAAAGCATTTAATTCAGTTTCTTCCAGAATCTGAGTATGTATGGCAGCTACGCCATTTACGCTGAAACCATAATGAATGTCAATATGAGCCATATGTACTCTTTTATCTTTATCTATAATCTGAACTTTTGGATCCGAATATTTCTTCGCTACTTTTTTAGCCAGCACTTTTATAATTGGAACCAGTTGAGGAACTACTTTTTCCAGATATTTTAACGGCCATTTTTCAAGAGCTTCAGCCAGAATGGTATGGTTGGTATATGCACAGGTTTTGCTTACCACTTCAATTGCCTCGTCCATGGTAAATGCCTTATCCTCTACAAGAATTCGGATTAATTCAGGAATAATCATTGTAGGATGGGTATCGTTAATCTGAATAACTGCGTACTCGTTCATTCTGCGTAAATCATATTGTTTTTCTTTCATTTCTTTTAGGATGAGCTGTGCTGCATTGCTTACCATAAAGTACTGCTGGTAAATACGAAGCAAGTTTCCTGCCTCATCCGAATCATCCGGATATAAAAATAAAGTCAGATTTTTCTCAATATCAGTTTTGTCAAAATCAATTCCTTCTTTTACAATGCTTTCATCAACAGATTCAATATCAAAAAGACGTAATTTATTGACCCCTTTTTCATATCCCACTACTTCAATATCATATAATCTGGACTTTACCAGACGATTTCCGAAATGTACATCAAAAGTAACATCTGTTTTAGTCAGCCAGGAAGGTTCTTCAATCCAGTCGTTTTTTTCTGCAGTCTGTAGTTTATTCTTAAAAACCTGTTTAAATAATCCGTAATGATAATTTAAGCCTATTCCTTCACCTGGAAGTCCAAGTGTTGCTATTGAATCCAGAAAACATGCCGCAAGTCTGCCAAGTCCGCCATTGCCTAATGAAGGTTCTGGTTCCATCTCTTCTATTCTATTTAATTCTTTTCCATTTTCTTTTAATACTTCTTCTAACTGATCGTAAATGCCCAGATTAATAAGATTATTAGATAACAACTTTCCAATTAAGAACTCGGCTGAAATGTAATAAACTTTTTTATCTCCACTGATTGTTTCTGTGGTATCCAGCATACCTTTTGTCATTACTATGATACTGTTATATACTTCCTGGTCTGTACATTCGCTTATGCTCTTGGAATACATTTCCTGCGTAAGTTTTTCAAGTGCGATTCCAACACTGTTTTGAAACACTTCTCTTGTCATCTTAGATTGTAAAGTCATATCTTTTTCCTCCATAAAATACATATTTGTATATGTTATTTGAATATTTAAAACAATAACCGCTGAAATAAACATTATCACAGGAAAACGTTTTCCGCAACTATTTCTTCAAATATTTTTTGTCTGGTATTATAGATTTTTCAGCAGATAATATCCTCGTATTCCAAGCGTACCAATTGATGTTCAAGTACCACATTACGTCCGATTCCTCCATTTAAAAGTTGATAAAGTTCCTTAACAGCTTCTTTACTGACTCCCGAAAAATTCTGCCGCACAGTATTCATTTGTTTTCCTACATATCCCATCAGAGTAATGCCATCAAATCCACAGACAGGTCGGAAGATATCCATTTCTATCAGAGCTTTCATTGCGCCGATAGCCATTAGATCCGAAGCGCATACTACGATATCTTTACTTTTGGCAAAGGAAAAAGTTAATTTCCGAGCAATCAGTTCTGAAAATTCACCGTTTTTTATGGTTAGGTTCAGTCCCAGTTCCTTAACTAGATCCTGCATTCCAAGAATACGTTCCTCGGATACATATCCATTGTTTTTTCCCGCTATATAGAGAACTTTCTTGCCTTTATTTTCCAGAATCGTCTTTTTTGCTACATCGTACTGTGCCTTACGATGATTTATCCAGACCGCTGATGTTTTCGCATTTACTAACGGTGCATCTACCACTACAATTTTAAATTCCATGGAACTTATCAGTTGCTGCAAAACCTTATCATCTTTTGAAATACCATAAATAATAATGCCTTCAATATTCTGGGATTTAAAATAGCGGGTGATTTCTTCAACAGTTTTGTTTTTGATCATGGAAAAAAAAACTGTTATGACATCCATGTTCAACTCCATGGCTTCCTGCATAGCTCCTGATAAATACTGCATATCAATTTCATCGATTGCCTGTGTCTGAGTAATGAGATTTATCAAAATTGCAACTCTGCCTGACTGTTTTGATGACAAAGCTGCTGCAACGGCGTTTGGCACAAAATTAAGCTCTTCTATAGATCTTTGTACACGGATTCTTGTCTCCTCACTAATATTAGGGTAATTATTTAACACTTTGGAGACTGTTGAGATTGCAACGCCTGCATGCTTTGCTACATCTTTAATCGATACCATTTAAGCACCTCTTTTTCTGCAAGAAATCATATCTGTATTATATCGCTTTTTATTCCATTAAGGAACGTATTCCATAATTTATTTATTGATATTTCGAAAAAACTTTGTAAAAAAGAAAGGAAATCGTTTTCATAATTGTACAATAAAGGAGAGGTAGTTGTCTACCTCTCCTCATTCATAAAAATATATAGTTTATTTTCTGTAAAATGTTAATTGTTAAAACATTTTTTATTTACGTACTAAGTGACGTGGAAGTCCATTAATCATTAAAGGTGTTAATTCTCCCATGATTAAAGGTCTTGCATATTTTTCATAACCTTCATTTAAGCCACAGCCGTCTTCTGTAATCCATTCTGCTGGAACAGGTCTTTCAACATTAGCGATTGCATGAATGTCATAAGCGCTTGTTCCACACTGGTAAGGAGCATCACCATTTCTGTCAAGAGTAATCATCATACCTGTTTTTCCTTCTTCAGCTGCTTTTACTGCATCGTAACCAACCTGGAAAGCTTCGTTGATATCTGTTAAAGAAGCTAAATGTGTTGCTGCACGCTGTAAAGTAGAGAATTCTACTGCACGAGTCTTTAAGCCTGTTTCAGCCGCTACCATATTAGCAAGAGTAGAAGCACAGCCTGATAACTGTTTGTGACCAAATGCATCTACAAAGTCAGAAGCATTGCCAAGTTCACAAACAAAACGTCCGTCAGCAAGTGAAACGCCTTCAGAAACAGCGATAACTACAGAATGTTTTGTTGCAGCCAGATGTTTTACTTTTGCCATGAATTTATCTACATCAAAAGTTACTTCTGGTAAATAGATAGCATCAACGCCTTCACAGTCTTCACCTTTAGCAAGAGCTGCTGCTGCTGTTAACCAGCCTGCATGACGTCCCATGATTTCAACGATACAGATGGTAGGTTTTTCAACACCAAAAGATGCATTGTCACGGATAATTTCTTTTAAGGATGCAGCGATATATTTTGCTGCTGAACCATATCCAGGGCAGTGATCGGTAATTGGAAGATCGTTGTCGATGGTCTTTGGAACGCCCATAAATCTCTGTGGTTTGTTATGTGCTGCTGCATAATCAGATAACATTTTGATGGTATCCATAGAGTCATTACCACCACAATAGAATAAACATTCAATATCATATTTTTCCATGATTTTGAAAACTTTTTCATATGTTTCTTCGTGTCCTTCGATTTTTGGCATTTTAAATCTGCATGATCCTAAAAATGCGGAAGGTGTTCTTTTTAATAATTCAATACCTGTTTCGTCATCTAAGTATTCACTAAGATCACACAAGTTTTCTTCTAAAAATCCCTGAATACCATGAACCATACCATAGATTTTCTTAACGCCAAATTTTTTCGCTGCGCTGTATACACCAGCTACAGATGAGTTGATTACGGCTGTAGGTCCGCCAGACTGTCCAACAACAATATTACCTTTCATTCTGCATTCTCCTTTTTATCTTTTATTGTTTATACCATTTTACACATTCCTGTAACTACATGAAATATGATGCGTGAAATAAGTAATCAAGCATCTTGTTCTCACGCCACAACGATTATAACAGATAAAAACCCCTAATGCAACTGGATTATCCTGTTCTTTCCTTCTCTTTTTGCCTGATACATAGCCTGGTCAGCTTCTTCAAATAGCTGACTCATGTTTTGCCCAGGTACATACCTGGCCACTCCTATGCTGATGGTAACGTGAGTTACTTTTTCACTGTTGTCTAACTGAAATGAATGTTCCGCCAGTTCTTTTCTGATTTTTTCAATTTTTGCCATAACCTCACCATATTGTGCATCCTGGAATATAATAGCAAATTCTTCTCCACCAAATCTTGCTGCAATGCCAGCCTTTTGTGTATTTTTTTTCAAAATATGCCCCAGATAGATAAGTACGATGTCTCCTTTTGCATGACCAAAAGTATCATTTATACTTTTAAAATTATCAATATCAATGATAACCAGATATAAGTTCTTTTCAACATCCACATCAGTTGTAAATTCTATATTTTTACCAGTATCTTTGTACTGACTGCTTTCTTTGTTCTGCAACCCATTTTGTTCTTGTATATTTATTTTTTCTGATATCTGTTGTTCAAGTTTTTCAAATAAAACTTTTCTATTAAAAAGTCCTGTCAACGTATCTCTTCGAACCTGTTCCGATAACTGTTTCTGGCTGATATAATTTGCCACCATCTCATTGGAGCGGTCAGTCTCCAATTGAATAAGAACCCGGGCAACGATATAGCTACAAATGGTAATGACAAATGCCACCACTGCATCCAGAATAAGCTGCGGATCATCTTTTCGAAGCTCTAACGAAGCAATAAAAGTTGCCAGGAATAAAGTGACGATACTTAAATACATCATCATTCTAGTAAGTTTACGGCTGTTAAATATAATCGACACAAATATTGAAACGCCTGTTGCGCAGAAAATCGGTGCAAACACATAATGCGTAAGTTCTACACATGCGCAAATGAGAAAAAAAGCCATACAGGACACTATGTTTTTAACATCATCCGAATATTTGGGTGAGTAAATAATTTTATATCCCATAAAAACTACAGAAAAATTAAAAACAGTTGGCACAATAATGAATCGCATTATATAGACTGGCGCAGATAAAAACATCAGTCCTGCCCAGTCATCAAAAAAATACATGATA
>Ga0302288_1002159_pt1 | contig 11810 bp, 4 predicted proteins | sample III_Fen_N1_1_FD_194549 | JGI IMG/M metagenome (GOLD analysis project Ga0302288, IMG submission 194549) | Peat permafrost microbial communities from Stordalen Mire near Abisko, Sweden - III_Fen_N1_1 | ecosystem: Environmental > Terrestrial > Soil > Wetlands > Permafrost | place: Sweden: Abisko...
CATGATAACCCGCAAGTATTAGAAACAAAGCGATTTTTATATACAAAGTAGAAATGCTTAAATTTGATGCCATGAAACGTAACTTATTAGTAATATTATCTGTCATATTAGCTTCTTTCGCACATTCTTTAAACCCAAGATTTCATAGCATAAACGAGACATTTGGTATATCTATGCTGAATGTTTCTTCTGTTTGTAAAGACGACAAAGGTTTTGTGTGGACATCCTCACGAAGTGGTGTTATGCGATTGACTGACGATAGCTATCGTATATACAGTCTGCCATTTGAAAAGCATAACGCAATAGTAGTAAAACTAATCCAGCATAATTCAGAATTGCTTGCTTATGCCAATAGTGGCCAGATATTTCGATATAATACAGTGTCTGACAAATTTGACACGTTGGTTACCATTCGTAAATTTAATATCGGTATTGCTAAAATAGTGTCAGACAAAAAAGGTAATTATTGGATAGGAACCAACGCCGGACTATTTAAATTTTCCGGAGGTGCTTTGAGTAGTCAAATTCTCGATGTCGATTTTAGGGATATCGCATGGTATAATGATTCACAGTTAATTGTTGCTACCAATCAAAAACTCATCCTTCTTGATGTCCGTACGTTGAAAAGTAAAACTCTTTACGAATATCCTTCCAACCAATCTTTTGAAGTTTCAAAATTGTTTTATGATAAAACTCGTCGCAAGTTGTGGATAGGTACTATATCCAACGGTCTTTGTTATTACGATTTCAACCATTCTAGTTTTACAAAATCTGCTATCAAGGGTTTACCAAAACAGCCTATCCTGGCCATAGAGGCTAACTCCGACTCAACTATGCTAATTGGAATCGATGGACATGGAATATGGAAGCTTGATAATCGTTATGACAAGCTTTTAGATGTTTATCTGGAAAATATGGACGATCCTTTGTCATTACCAAGTAATGGCGTTTATGATATATACTGTGACAAGCAAAATGGGCGGGTTTGGGTTTGCACTGTATCTGGCGGCATTTCTTTTTTTGAACAAACACCATTGTCAATAATTTTAAAATCACATCAGATTAATAACGAGAACTCTTTATATAACAATTGTGTAAACAAAATCATCAAAGACAGTAATAGCAATCTTTGGTTTGCCACAAATAATGGTGTCAGCTGTTGGGATGTGCATACCGATAAATGGCGGACGTTTTATAAAAACAAATCGGAACAGGCTCAGGTCTTTCTTTCTCTGAGTGAAGACAATGAAGGACGAATTTGGTGCGGGACCTATTCATCAGGGATATATGTTATTGACAGGCAGTCAGGAAGAGAAATCGCTCATTATACCGCCAGCAATACAAATGCTATAACAGACTTTGTATTTGATATTTACAGAGATACTCAAGGTGATATATGGATAGGCGGTAACAGAGGCGACTTGGGTTGCTATTTGTCTAAGGAAAAGAAATTTCGGACTTATTCTCTCTCAAACATTTATACCATCACTGAATTATCGCAAGGCAAAATGCTGTTTGGCTGTGCTCACGGTTTATCTATATTAGACAAAAAAACCGGTAAAATAGAGACATTTGGAACGAATAGTCCCTGCCAAGATATGGTAGTGCATAAAGGCTTTGTATGGCTTTGTACAAGCGGCGATGGTTTGGTGCGATTTGATATGAAAAAAAAGATATATCAAAAGATACCGAGTCAATTAGGATTACCCTCAAATTTCGTGACCAGTATTATGGAGGCAGGAGGTTTTTTGTGGGTGGGAACAGAAAATGGGTTATTTAGATTTAATCCCGAAACTTATACAACTAGCCATATTCCAGCAAGGTTTATGCCATCAGGAGTTTCTTTCAATAGAGATGCTCATTGCGAGTTGATGAACGGATATCTCTTATGGGGAACCAATCGCGGAGTCATTATCATTAACCCTGATTTACTTAAACCAAAATCATTGTCTGGAAAGATATTTATTCAAGACATTTTAGTTTCTGGTTCGTCAATTCGTGACAACCAAGTATTTAAATTGACAACTCCGTTAGATAATCTTCGGGAAATCTCTTTGCCATATAATCAGAATAATCTGACAATGGAACTTCTAACACTGGGTCATGTACAAATTAAATCCAAATTCTCATGGATTCTTGAAGGTGTTGACGACGTGCCAACCACTCCATCAGATTACGGGACTTTGAATTATTCCAATATTCCAGTTGGAAAGTTCGTATTAAAGATTAAAATGTATGATAATTCCTTGTCACAATTAATTGCTGAACGGAGCTTTATTATTCGAATTACCCCTCCATTCTGGGGGACGTGGTGGTTTCGTATTTTATTATTAGCAACTACTTTGTGTCTTTTCTATCTTTTTATGCGTTTTTATATCAATCGGTTGAAACAACTTCATACGGAAGACAAGATACGTTTCTTTACCAATATAGCGCATGAAATCCGTACCACCATTACACTTATCAAATCGCCTCTGGAGGAATTGAATAAAACTAAATTTCCTGTAAAAGAGCAGTATTATGTCAATTTAGCTACAGAACAAGCCAGACAATTGTCCACTACAGTAACTCAGTTGTTGGATTTCCAAAAAGCAGATATTGGGAAGGATCAATTATCCCTAAAAATGGTTGATATAGTTGCGCTAATCCAATGTCGCTGTCAGATGTTCGAAGTGTATGCAAAAAATAAAAATATCAAATTGATATTTACTTCCAATCCGGGAAAATATCTGACTACTGTTGATGCATCAAAAATGGAGCAAGTGATGGACAATTTGTTATCAAATGCTATTAAATACTCATATTCAGACAGACCCGTGCATATCTTGTTTGAAGGAAACGCAACATATTGGGAGATGGAAGTAAAGGACAATGGCATAGGTATAAACTCAAAAGTACAAAGCAAACTTTTCAGGGAATTTTTCCGTGGAGAAAATGCGATGAATTTCAATAGTGTAGGATCAGGTATTGGTCTCCTTCTTGCCAAAAATTACGTAGCACTGCATGATGGAACTATTCATTGTATTAGTCAGGAAAACGAAGGTTCATCATTTAAAATAACCATTCCATTTAAAGAGACATCTGTTTCCGATGTTCAGTTACAAACTGAGAGTACACCTCTTCCAACATCATACGACTTAGAGCTTCCTAAAGATGATACCAAGAAAAAAATGCGTTTATTAATAGTAGAAGATAATACTGATTTGCAAAATTTCATGTTTAACGCACTTTGTGATGAATTTAATGTCTCAGTGGCGAAAGATGGTGAAATTGCTTGGAAAATAATCAAAAAACAAATGCCTGATATTGTGGTTTCAGACATAATGATGCCCAATATGGATGGTTTTGAGCTTTGTAGGTTAATCAAGTCAACCTACGAAACGTCTCATATACCGGTAGTATTACTTACGGCTCTGGCAGGCAAGGCCGAACAACTACAAGGATTGGGATTGGGGGCAGACAACTATCTGACCAAACCATTCGACATGATACTGGTTACTCAGCGAATAAGATCTATCATTCAAAACCGCATAGTAGTAAGAGACAAGGCTCTAAAGCTAATCAGGGAGGGAAGTGATGAAGTCCTTTATTCGAATGAATTTAACGACAAGTTTATAAAAAAAGCAACTGAAGTGGTGAGGGCTAATATATCAAATTCTGAGTTCGGAAAAGAAGAATTTGCTTCTGAAATGAATGTTAGCATATCACTTCTTTACAAAAAAATAAAGTCACTTACCGATAAATCTCCAAATGATTTCATTAAGACAATACGCTTGAACCGCGCTTTAGAATTGTTGCATGAACATGTGCTTAGCATTACAGAAATTAGTGAATTATGCGGTTACTCAAGCCTTGATTATTTTGGAAAAGCTTTTAAAAAGCATTTTGGAAAGTCACCCACCGAAATTGATTCCGATTAAATCAGTACACCTTTTAAACCAATAAAAGTAAAACAAAAGCTTCGTATTGCTTCAACTTCGATTTGCTTTTGCTTTTTTCTTTTGCATATTTTTTTACTCTCAACATTTATTTGTCCGACTTTACTGTTGAAAAATGTAAAGTCTTAAGTCACTTTTATTCTCACCAAAACACCTGCCATTTGTAATTTGGGATATTCATTTCAAGAAGGATTTGATTAGTTTCAACTTAAAATAGCTCACGATCAACTCCAATATTTTTATTATATTAACCACCTTTAAATAAAGATGAGAACAGTCAGTTACTCTTTTTTGTTCACTCCTGGTTTCCGGCTTAATTTATATTATTTCTTTTTTTTTCTTCATTATATCGATTTATGTTACAGATATTCAGTTTATTATATTGAGTAATGGCTTTGTCATTTCAATCGAAAATATTATGACATATATCTAAAAAGCCGAATTAAATACCTAAAATGTCGATTCTGACTTCAAGCATCATTTTACCTTTGCTGCCGAGAAACAACAAATTAATGTTAATATTGATTTTCGCCTCAGTTAGATATCTGATGGCATTTATGGAATTTTAATTATCCTTCTTTTAGAATGCCGAAAAGTGGCTCATTTTAAAATGTAACGTTCCTTATAATTTTTTGACTAATTTCTCTTAATTCAAAAAAAAAATCAGGTATTGATAAAGGATGATTTTGTATTGCTAGGATTGTAAGGATTGTTGTACCTCTTGTTAACCGAATACATAAAGAACGAAAGACGTAGAACTTTAAAGTTTTCAACAGACTGACTTTAAAACAAGAAAAAAATACACATTGTATGATGTGTATCAATAAACACTTTTTATTAACTATATTTTAAATTTAATTTATGATGAGAAAACACTTTTTATTTTTGAACTTGTTTTTATTATTCCTCGTCGCTTGTAATAGCGGCTACGAAGTAATAGAAAAAAGACCTACTCTGGTGAATAGGTATGAAGCAAGTCTGGGGACAAAGGTTGATTCTATTACTCCTTCTTTTGGAGTTATTGATCAGACCTTTATCATTAATGGGAATTTTCCCGGCCCGATTACGAACATGAAAGTTTATTTTGGTAAAAAAAGAGCTGTTCTTCTTGCTACCGACGGCAAGAGTATTTCCGGGCTTGTTCCCAAAGAACCTAACGGTTATAATCAAATATCCGTAGTAATAGGAAAAGACAGCATCGCACCTGCCAAGATGACATTTAAGTATCGACAAAGCAGATCAGTTAAGACCATTTGCGGAAAGTTAGGAAACATGACATGGATGTCAGATGCCAGTTATGCCGGAGCAGCTCTTGACGCTGTAACTCTTGGTGAAACCCACTATATCCAAACAGTTGCAGGTACAAAGGCTGACAACATAATGTTGACAGAATCCGGATGGGGTAATAAATTGTTCATACTTTCGATTGATGATAACAAAATCACCAAACTCTCAACTCCATCGGCTTTATGTAAACCGGCAGTTCCTACCTCTCGGGACAAGTTTTATGCTATGCCATTCTGGAATGGGAATCGCTCTATCTATCTGTATACCAAAGAAAACAGTTGGACATACGTCAACACAGGTATTACAATTTCATCTTCCGACTATCCGGGTGATAAAGTGTGTTCTATGACATTTGCCGAAGATGATAATATATTATACTCCGTGGATTCTCAAGGACGTATTGCTGAAATCAACTTAGCTGATAAAAGCTACAAAATATACACCACTGCTTCTCAGAAACCAGGAGGCATAGCTGCAAGTAATTTTGGAGGTCTTATAATTCCAAGTACAGCTCCGGGCAGACAAGCTCCTACAAGTTTCGACACTTGGGAAGGTTCTTTCATAACGTATAGTAAATACCATCATTGCTTCTTTATTTCTTATACGAATGAAAATGCAATTTATAAATATGTGAAGAATGCTGACAAAACTTGGACTTGCTCCTTATATGCCGGAGGCAACGGTGCGGGTGTCACTGTAGGTGACAGACTTGCCGATGCTCAATTCAATGCTCCTCATGGTATGGTTGTCACTACAGAAGGAGATATTTTTGTTACCAGTAAAGGTTCCAACTATTGGACTGTAGGTGGACAAAGCCGTGTTCAACGGATTTCAGGAGATGCTGTGGAAGTAGTGGCAGGTAACTCAAGTGGATCGTTAACAAATGGCACTAATCCGTTGGAGGCTACTTTTCAGTATCTACGTGATTTAGCCATTGATAATGATGGCAACTATTACATTTCCGGCGGTAACGATGGTTGCGTAAGGAAACTTTCCATCGAATAGAAAATAAATGTAAAACCATTAATAAAAATTCAATGAACAAATATATAAAATTTGTACTTTTTTTCGTGGCTGTCTTCTGTCAGATGCCGATTTTTGCGCAGTCTGGTTTGACTGCCGGCGGTACGGTAATGTCTGAAAATGGAGAATCGCAGGTTGGCGTAAGCATTGTGATAAAAGAAAACCCCAGTAAAGGTACAGTAACAGATTTAGACGGTCACTTTAAGATAACCGGTTTGCAAAAAAACCAAACACTGGTTATCTCTCTACTTGGATTTGAAAAGAAAGAGATTAAAATACTAAAGTCAGAGGAGACCTTGCGTATTACCTTGAAAGAATTAGTCAATGAACTGAATGAAGCTGTTGTTACGGGGCGTGGTACGCAACGTAAGATAGCTATTACCGGTGCAATTACAAACGTAGATGTTAAGGATTTAAAGGTTCCGGCTACATCTGTAGCTAATATGCTTGGTGGTCGAGTTCCCGGTATTCTTTCTCAGCAGCTAAGTGGAGAGCCTGGAAGAGACAATGCTCAATTCTGGATTCGTGGTATCAGTACATTTGGCGCAGGTTCAAGTGCCTTGGTTCTTATCGATGGAGTGGATGGAAACTTAAATACTGTTGATCCTGAAGATATTGAGAGCTTTACGATATTAAAAGATGCAGCGGCACTTGCTGTGTATGGAACCAGAGGTGCTAATGGAGTAGTGCTTGTTTCCACCAAAAAGGGTGTTGCCGGAAAAATATCAATTAATGTAAAAGCGAATGCAGGTGTATCGTATTCTCCCCTTATGCCTAATTACGTGGATGCCAATACCTATGCCACACTGGCTAACGAAGCTTCAATGTCGAGAGGGGCAGATCCTATTTACAGTGCTGTTGATCTGGCCTTGTTTAAAAGTGGGTTAGATCCCGATCTTCATCCAAATGTAAACTGGAGAGATGCTATCTTAAAAGAAAGTACCTGGAATCAGCAATATCATATCAATATTTCCGGAGGAGCACAAGTTGCCCGTTACTATATGAGTTTGGGAGTCATGAATAAAGACGCTCTTTTCAAACAAGATCAGGGTGTTAATAAATACAGCACAAACGTAGCGTATAAACAATACAATTTCCGTGCGAATATAGATGTGAATCTGACTAAGTCAACCATCCTGACGTTGGGATTGGAAGATATTATGGTAGATCAGAATTCCCCTGGTTCAGGAAGCGGTACTAGTAAGGATCTGTGGGCTTCACAAGCTAATATCACACCTGTAACCACACCGATAGTTTTTACAACCGGAGAACTTCCTGCCTACGGCCCGAATAACGATCAGATAAATCCTTACGTGTTGCTAAATTATTCGGGATTTAAAAAATTATATCGAAACACAACCAGACTCAATCTTCAGTTTCAGCAAGATTTGAGCATGATTACAAAAGGGCTTAATTTCTCCGTTCTTTTCAATATGAACAGTAACAGCGAAATAACTACAACCAGGTCAAAAACTCCGGCATTGTATTATGCCCGTACAAGAAAACGCGATGGATCGTTGGCAATGGAAAAAAAACAAGATTCGAAAGATCCGGTGTTTTCTGTAGGATCTTTTGCTGACAGAAAATATTATGTAGAGGCACGTGCCAATTACGAACGTGTATTTAATCAGAAACATCGGGTTACGGGGTTGGCTCACTACTCCATGGAAGATTATATCACTTCTGGTAGCTCGAATGATTTGAATGCGATTCCAAAACGATATATGGGATTCTCCAGTCGCGTAACTTATTCTTTCAAAGACACCTATTTTATTGATGGAAACCTTGGTTATACAGGTTCGGAAGCATTCGAAAAAGGAAAAAAATTCGGTGTCTTTCCTGCCGCTTCAGTGGCATGGATTCCAACGCAATATGAATTGGTTAAGAATGCCATTCCGTTCGTTGATTACTTTAAATTCAGAGGATCTTACGGATCTGTTGGTAATGATCGTATGGATACCCGATTTCCATATCTGACACTGATGGGAACAACCGGTGAAAGTTCATGGGGAAATGGTAATGGTTACACGGAAACTCAGGTAGGTTCCAATAACCTGCGATGGGAAACGTCAACCAAAGCCAATTTTGGTATCGATGCTAAATTCTTTAAAAATGCGTTTGACTTTTCGGTTGACTTTTTTCAGGATATTCGTTCCGGAATTTATCAACAACGTGCGAGTATTCCTGACGAAATGGGATTGGTTACCTTACCTTTTGCGAATGTCGGCAAGATGAAGAGCTGGGGTGTAGATGGTCATCTTTCCTTTACTCAGAATATTAATAAGGATGCTTACTTTGTGTTGCGTGCCAATTTTACCCAATCCAAAAACGTAGTGTTGGAATACGAAGAATCCATCGTGCGTTATCCTTATTTGTCAACTGTCGGATATACATATCAAGTCAACAGAGGGTTAATTGCTCTAGGATTGTTCAAAGATGCAGCTGATGTTACAAACAGCCCGAAACAGACTTATAGCAATCAGGTATTGCCGGGTGATATCAAATACAAGGATGTAAACGGTGACGGTCAGATTAACGATTATGATAAGGTTCCATTGGACTATACCACTACACCGCAAATTCAATATGGTTTTGCCACCGAATTCAAATATAAAAATTGGAATTTAAGCATACTTTTCGAAGGTGTAAGCCGTATAAAATATTTTAGCGGTGGTAATGGATACTATCCTTTCGCCGGAAAAGAAGTAGGTAATGTACTGGATATTGTGGTAAATGATCGTTGGACTTCGAGAGAAATTTCCGGAACAGCTGCAACTGAAAATCCGAATGCTAAATTTCCAAGACTTACGTATGGCAATAATGCAAATAATAACCGTGCTTCCACTTTCTGGCTAAACGATGGTAGTTATTTGAGACTAAATAATGTACAACTATCTTACCGTATGAACGCCGCGATTATGCAGAAAATAGGGATTAAAGGTACCACATTCAGTTTAATCGGCGAGAATTTACACGTTTGGTCTAAAGTAAAAATATTTGATCCGGGACAGGCAAATGCTAACGGTTCGGAGTATCCTAAGCAAAGAGTTATTACATTTCAAATGAATATGCAATTTTAAAAAGAAACACAGAATATGAAAATAAAAAAATGGATTTGCATTAAGTGGTTCTCGGTGCTGTTTGTAAGCGTTTTAGCGTTTACATCCTGCGAAAGCTACTTAGATATTGACAAGTATGTATATGATAAAATGACTATTGACTCAGTTTTCTTGAATAGAACGAGAATTCTGCAATATATTAACGGAACATCATCCTATTTGAAAGATGAATCAAAATTCCTTAGTGACTGGTATGCCGGTGCCTATACATTCTCACCAAGCGGTGGAGGTTCTGATGAAGGGATTCTACCGTGGGCTGATGATAATCATGCAGGCTCTAAATTTATAGTAGATGCTATTACACCAATGAATACGGCTCATGTTAATCCGTGGCCTGATTATTACAAAGGTATCCGTAAGGCAAATATTATACTTGAGCGAATTGGCGGAAAAAATGATTTGACCGAATCGGAACGGCAGGATTACACCGGAATGGCCTATTTTCTCCGTGGCTATTTCTACTATAGCTTAGTAAGACTTTACGGTCCGGTACCTATTTTGCCTGAAAATTCATTTGCTTCGGATGAGGAGGTAGCGAATGTTTCTTTTGAACGCTCCTCTTATGACGATTGTGTGGAATATATTTGCACCAATATGGAAAAAGCGGCAAAATATCTTGCTTCTGACAGATCAGTTTCGTATCCGTATTTACCTACCAAAGGTTCTGCTTTGGCAGTAATAGCACGTATGCGTTTGTATTCAGCCAGTCCGCTGTTCAATGGTGGTACCGCTTCAATCGATGAGATAGCAAGCTGGAAACGTACGGATGGAAAACCGTTTATATCTCAAACATACGATCCTAAACGTTGGGGTAAGGCGGCAGCTGCTTTTAAGAGAATTATAGATCTGGGTAAGTATAAACTCAACACCTGGCCGATAATTGTATCTACTAAAGGAACCGGTACATTGCCACTTCCTACAACATCTGGCGATCCAAACTTGACGACAAAGGCTTTCCCTAATGGAGCAATGGATATTGATCCGTACAAATCGTATAAATCATTATTCGATGGAAGTTTACGACCTGAGAGCGTTAATGAATATATTTACTGTAGTATCAGAAGTACAGTTGATGATGGTTTTTACTTCCCTACAAAACAATCGGGTAACAGCACATACAGTGTTACTCAGGATATGATTGACCAATACCGTATGGCTGATGGAAGACAATACAGTGACGCTACCGCAGCTGAAAAATCGAGCAATCCTGTGGGTTCAGCTCTTACTTTTTCGGATGATTATGCGCTTGCTGCTGATAGAGCAATAATGCACGATAACCGCGAACCCCGTTTCTATGCTTCCATAGGTTTTAATTATTGTATCTGGCCTGCTACTTCGTACAGAGGCACCGATAATAGTATTAAGAATCTGATTGCAACTTACTATAAAGACGGAACTGCTATAGGTGGAACGCAAGATAATACGAACCTAACCGGTTATACTAGTCGTAAATATGTTCATCAAGAAGATAACCTTAGTTGGGATAGTAGCAGAAAAACGAAGTATTATCCTATGTTCCGTTATGCCGAAGTTTTGTTGGGTTATGTAGAAGCTATGAATGAAATGACAGATTCATATACGGCAACAAATGATAATGCAGAATCAGTTACAATAACCAGAGATCCTGCTGAAATGGTGAAGTACTTCAATCAAATCCGTTACCGTGCAGGTCTTCCGGGTATAACATTGGCCGAAGCATCGAACAGAGAAACCATGAGAAACATTATCAAACAGGAATGGAGAGTTGAGTTTTTCAACGAAGACCACCGTTATTATGATCTTCGCCGTTGGTTGGATGCACAAAATGCTTACCAAAGACCTATTTACGGCTTAGATGTAACTGCTAAGACTGCTCAGCGTGAACAATTCTACACAGTAAGGGTTTGGAATACCTTAGCATCGATGAAACGTACCTGGAAAGCTAAAATGTTCTTCTTCCCTATTGATCAGAGTACGATGGATAAAAATGGAAAGTTGGTACAAAACCCGGGTTGGAAATAATAATTAAAAAATTTTAGAACATAATGAAAAATATAATATTATTGCCTTTAGCACTTCTGTCGCTCTTGTTTGTAGGATGCGATGTGGAATCTCCAATGAGCAAAGATTTGTATCCTCAACTGGTATATATTGTAGGAGCACCAGATAAAATTATCGATAGGGACTTAAATATTGGGCATTTACCGGCTGATACGGTTTCTATTTCAGTGGCTGTAAGCGGTTCGCGTCCTACTTCTCAGGATGTAACGGTTACTCTGGGTGAAGATAGTACAGCTATTCAAACGTACGATACAAAGAATCTTTCGGCTTTAGTTACTCAGTATAGAAAATTAGCAAACGGTATTTATTCTTACCCGTCTACTAAACTGACTATAAAAGCCGGTCAAGTGTATAATACATTTCCTATTTACATCAAACCAACCACTTTTCATTGCGACTCGCT
>Ga0302288_1002161_pt1 | contig 11809 bp, 9 predicted proteins | sample III_Fen_N1_1_FD_194549 | JGI IMG/M metagenome (GOLD analysis project Ga0302288, IMG submission 194549) | Peat permafrost microbial communities from Stordalen Mire near Abisko, Sweden - III_Fen_N1_1 | ecosystem: Environmental > Terrestrial > Soil > Wetlands > Permafrost | place: Sweden: Abisko...
CTGCCGGCAATCGAATTTTCAATGGCCATCACGGCTATGCTAACCTGATCGGTATCAATCAGATTGCATACACTGGTGAAGGATTTGCATTCAATAACCTCTACTTCATCCTCAAAATACCTTCTTGCTGCATCTTCATGAAATGAGCCTGCTATCCCTTGTATGGCAATTTTCTTCATCTTCGTATTAATGTTAAAATCCCGGACAAAGCCGGGACAATTTACGCAAAATATCCTGATTTATCTCAGGAATACCAATTTGCAAATATAATAAACATAGCCAAATATCCCTTTTTACCCTGATAAGGAATCTGGAAAATCGCATTTACAGATGGAGAATTATTTGTTGATTGAACATTTTGATGTTTTATATTACCTCGGGGAGTCATCCACCAGAATACCACTTCAAAATATTTGTCTGCGTAAAGACCATCCGTTATAGGAACTAATCGAAGGAATGTCACCGAATATCAAGTTGGGTCCGGGATTGGTAAGGGAACGAGAGGGTATCCCTTGTCTATATCTGTACTATGACTGATCTGCATAAGTACTAAAATCGGGAAATTTATACAGTTGCAGATCAATCATAGATTAATTCATCCGAAGGAATCACGACGCAATCCCCTTTCGGATCCGTTCCGTGCAGGTCGAAATCAGTTTTGTGGCTTTCGTGAAAAACAGATGAATGGAGACAAATTCGGAATATGCAAAGCGATTTTCCCTATTGTGTTTTTATATCTTATACATCTCGCTGGCCTTTACCAGCTCCAGCTTATGTGCCTGAAGCACTTCGATACACTTCCTAATATTGTCAGGTTTCAGAACAATATTGGCCGACTTGTTGTCCATCGAGTAAGCATATAAATATTCAATGAAAACACCTTCCCCGGAAAGGATATCCAGTGCACGGGCCAGTGCCAGGGGTTCATTAGGACTGTTCAGGCAAATGACATCTGTAAGTCTGGCAGAGAAATCAGCACCTTTCAGAATTAAGAGCGCTTGCTCAGGATCTGAAACGATCATTCGCAAAATACCAAATTCGGATGTATCTGCCAGGCTGAGCGCGGACATATTGATGCCTGAATTTCCAAGAAGCTGCGTAACTTCATTGAGCCTTCCGGTTTTATTTTCAATAAATACAGTTAGTTGTTTGATGATCATAATGGTTTCTCCTACAATTTACGGTTGTCAATGACTCGTTTTGCTTTCCCGGCAGTGCGTTCGATCGTTTTGGGTTCAACCAGTTTTACATCTACCGAAATACCCAGTGTACTCTGAAGTTTATGGGTGATCTTTTTACGTAACGCTTCCAATTGCCTGATTTCATCCGAGAAGAACTGTTCCTGAACTTCGACCATGAGTTTCAGCGTGTCCAGATTCCCTTCCCGTTCTACAATCAGTAAATAATGAGGAGCCGTTTCGCTCATTTCAAGAAGGACGCTTTCAATCTGTGAAGGGAATACATTCACTCCACGGATAATGAGCATATCATCGCTGCGGCCTTTGCATTTTTCCATTCGTACCAGTGTCCTGCCACAGACACACTTCTCATAGTTCAGACGTGTAAGGTCACGCGTACGGTAGCGAATCAACGGGATTCCCTCCTTGGTGATGGTAGTGAATACCAGTTCGCCGATTTCTCCCGCTGGCAGAGGCTGCAAAGTCAGCGGGTCGATTATCTCAGGAATAAAATGATCTTCATTGATGTGCATGCCAGCCTGATGTTCACATTCGCAAGAAACGCCCGGTCCCATGATTTCACTTAACCCATAAATATCGATTGCCTTTATGCCAAGTTTGAATTCAATCTCTTTACGCATGTTTTCAGTCCAGGGTTCCGCCCCGAAAATGCCTACACGCAATTTCAGATCTTCTTTTTTTATTTCGGCTGCTTCCATCTCTTCGGCGAGATAGAGCGAATAGGAAGGGGTGCATGCGAGTACAGAAGTTCCGAAATCCTGCATCAGCTGGAGTTGTTTATCGGTATTCCCTCCTGAAATCGGGATGACAGATGCCCCAAGATTTTCACAGCCATAATGCAATCCCAATCCCCCGGTGAAAAGTCCGTAGCCATATGCAATCTGTACGATGTCTTCCCGGTGAACCCCAGCCATGCATAACGATCGGGTAACCACTTCCGACCAGGTATTCAGGTCTTTTCGGGTATAGCCAACAACGGTCGGCTTACCCGTTGTTCCAGAAGAGGCATGAATGCGTACAATTTCACTCATCGGGACGGTAAACATGCCGAAGGGATAATTGTCACGCAAGTCAGACTTGATCGTGAAAGGGAGTTTGCTCAAATCGTCCACCGACTGTATGTCGTCAGGAAGCAAGCCAGCTTCCTGCATCTTCTGCCGGTAACTGGGCACATTGTGGTAAATCCGGTTGACTGTTTCCTTCAGCCGTTCTGTTTGAACCGCTCTCATCTCGTCGCGGCCTGCGCATTCCATCTTTTCGTTCCAGATCATATTGGGATAGGATTGATTGCATTTATTGTTATTAGGAATTTCCGTTTCAGCGATTCCGAATATCTTTCTCTTACATTTCATAAGTAACTTGTCAACAGAATCTCCTGGCGCTTATTCCAATCCTCTTCGAAACCTGGTATTGTCCAGTCAATAGTCACCTGTAAAGTTCAAATTTAAAAGTTAAATCCTAATATTGCAAAAGTAAATAATGAACTACCTCAGAATAGCATATATTTAAAAGATAATTCACAAGTGATCTTTCAGTTTATGAACAAAATACGCAATAAAATCGTTATACCATTTTTAAATACACTGTTTTAATGTAAGCACGAACAAGACTGCCAATCAGAAAGAGGCATTGTCACATAGTATTAATGCAATTGGCGGCTGCTTAAGCATAAAAAATGAAATCTGATTGGTTGTAAATAATTCTGCACTAGGCTATTTAAATTATCAAAATAATTTGCTTTATCGAATAATTTCTTTTGCCAAATGTAATTTTGAATCAAAATATAACTACTTTTGAAGAATATATTTATCCATTAATTAAACAGTTATTATGAACATTTTTGTTGGCAGCCTTCCCTTTAAGATTGAGGAAAGCGAATTACAGGAAATTTTTGAAGAATACGGAGAAGTTACATCCGTAAAAATCATCACAGACAGAGCTACTGGAAGATCTAAAGGCTTTGGTTTTGTTGAAATGACGAACGAAGAAGAAGCTAAAAAAGCAATTGAAGAACTGAATAACGCTGAGATTGAAGGCCGGACAATTGTTGTAAATAAAGCTGAAGAGAAAAAAGAAGGTAGTCGTCCAAGTGGCGGTTTCCGTGGTGGTAACTCTGGCGGTGGCGGTGGCTTCCGTGGAGGCAATTCAGGTGGTGGCGGTGGTTTCCGTGGTGGCAGTACTGGTGGTAGCGGCGGTGGCGGCTATCGTGGTGGTGGTGCTGGCGGCGCCGGCGGCGGCTTCAACAAAGGTGGCTTCAACAAAGGTGGAAGTACTGGCGCTGGTGGCAACAGAAGATCTGAATACTAGGATAATTCCTGTTTTTAAAGTACTACTATAAATATAAAAATTAACTGGTTTAGTTTTTATAACTACATAAAGGCTAATAAACAGTGGAGAGTGAAATCTTCCGGTTTATTAGCCTTCGTTTTTTATTTGTGATTTAAATCCAGCTATCAGTAATATAGAGGATATGATATAAATTCGGGCTTCTTTCCCTAATGGCCCTTTGGAATACCCTTCTCTATTCTGATCCGGGCATCAACTGCAATCAGTTTTTCACCGTCGCCCAGCAGCGGATTGATATCCATTTCTTTTATCTCAACGGCAAAGCGCAGCAGAGTGGACAGACGAACCATAATTTCGGCAAACTTGCGTTCACTTACCCCGTTTTTTCCCCTGTAGCCTTTGATAATCTGATATGCACGGAGGTTCTTTATCATTGAAGCCGCTTCGCACATGGTCAATGGGGCAAGACCTGAAGTAACATCTTTAAATACTTCCACGAAAATTCCGCCAATGCCGCACAAAATAATATGTCCGAACTTGTCTTCGTATTTAGCTCCAAGGAAAAGTTCAATTCCTGAAGCCATATCTGCCATCAGTACTGCGGTTGTATCCTTTATACGGATGAGTCTCCTGAATTCGCGCTGAACGGTTTCCATATCCAGAACATTCAGTACCACTCCATTGACTTCGGTTTTGTGGATAGGGCCAACAACTTTCATCACCAGAGGAAACCCAAGTTTTTGTGCTGTCTCCATGGCCAATTCTTCAGTTGTAATTGTAACTTCCCGAACCATTGGGATTCCGGCAGCAGCAAACAATTTATGAATGATTTCGGGTGACTGGTAGCCATCTTCGGCCTGATCGATGATGCGTCGGATTTCAGGAATATCCACCTGATCAAATGTAATCTTTTCAATCGAAGGCTTCGGCGTTTTCAGGACGCTTGTAAGTGCTTTACCAAGAAGAACTTCATCCGGAAAGTATACATTGCCTTGCGAGATGAAGTAGGCGACATCCTCCTTTACATTGATGACTGAGGGTAGAATTGGGAAAATAGGTTTCCTGCAGGTCTGCATTTTTTCGTTAAGCAGTTGATAGACATCTCTCACAGGTGACAAACCAGGACTGCCAAAAATAACAGCCATCCCGTCAATTTCATCAAATTCATTTTCGCAGGCATCAATAATGACGGCTAGTTGTTCTGCATTTCCTGTAGCCAGGAAATCAATCGGATTCTCAACTGACGATCCGGGGAAAAGCTTGCTCTTCAGTCTCTTCTTTGCTTCTGAATCCTTGATAACCGGAATGTGCAGCCCGCCGTTTTCAAGGGCATCGGTCAACATTACGGCAGGACCGCCGGCATGGGTAATGATGGCCAGGCGTTTGCCTTTCATCGGATTGCAATGGAAAACATTGGCTACAGTAGTTAGTTCCTCCCGTCCAAAACATCGTACAATGCCTGCCTTGCGGAAAAGTGCCTCGACGGCCAGGTCGGAGCTTGCAAGTGCCCCGGTATGAGAAGAAGCTGCCCGGCTTCCGGCCTGACTGCTTCCCGCTTTTATGGCGGCAATCTTACAACCTTTGCGGATGAGTGATGTGGCATGCTTCAGCAGTTTATCGGGATTTTTAATACTTTCGATGTACAAAAGTTTGACCCTTGTACTGGTTTCCGGGTTGAATACATCATCCATAAACTCCAGAATTTCTTCTACTCCATTCTGTGCTGAATTACCGACTGAAAATACACTGGCAAAATGCAGTCCTTTTGGTATTCCCGATTCCATAATGAATACTGCCGTGGCACCTGAACTCGAAATCAGATCGCAACTCATCTGCACCAGCTTGGGGATGGGGGTCGTGAATACGCTGGTATGGGCGTAGGTGATAATTCCAATGCAATTTGGACCGATGAGACTTCCTTTATTGGCTTCAATAATCTTTACAATCTTCTGCTCCAGGACTCTTCCTTCTTCGCTTTCTTCACTGAATCCGGCCGAAATAATGATAAACCCCTTTGTCCCTTTTTTCGTCGCCAGTATTTCAACTGCATCCAGACATGCATGAGCAGGAATAGCCAGTATTGCCAAATCAACCTGAGGTAACTCTTCGGAACTTGAGAAAGAGGTAATACCCTGAACAACGGATTCATTCGGATTGACAACCCACAATTCACCTTTAAAATTATTGTCAATCAAATTTTTAAGGAGTTTTCCCCCTGGCTTTGAGGTGTTGTTTGAAGCTCCAATAACCACAATACTCCTGGGAGAAATCAATTCTTTTGTTATCATCGGCTGATTTTTATATTCGGAATCAAAGTTAGTAAAAGCATTTTCAGGAGGACCTGACTTTTATCCGTATTTCTGCTATGTTCATCATTCATAAAAATCAGCTAAGTTTGTGTCGGGTTCAACATTACAAATTTAGGGCTGATGCCAAATAATTCCGAACAAAAAGTTGTGGTCCTTTGTGATTTCTCTGAGCAGATGAAAGATGTTATCGTTCATGGTGCACGAATGGCTGATATGCTGAGAAAGGAACTGTGTTTGCTGGCTTTTTGGAAGGATAAGGCTCATCGGAATCTAATCCTGGAAAAGATTAGCCTGACTACCCGAAATTTAAAGTCAAATCTTCCTGCGCTTCCGGTTTCAAGTCTGACATTGGCAGGTTCGCTTAGGGATAATATGGACAAACTGGTCAACGAATATGAGGCAGTCCTTATGGTTTTGCATCAGGCCCATATTAAAAATTTCATGCGGGCTTTCAGGGAAAGCAGTATTCCATTTTTGTTTGTGAACGGGTCTGATACCGAGTTTTTAAGGTATAAAAATGTACTGGTTCCGGTCGACTTTCGAAAGGCATCCAAGGACACATCGCTTTGGGCATCCTATCTGGGGCGGTTTAATAAATCCCAGATCCACGTCATTTATGCTCATGAAAAGAATGAGTATGAGGCCAGCAGGGTAACCATCAATGCAAATTTCTTTAAGAAATTTCTCTCCAGTCTTTATGTCCGCAACCAACTGATCGCCGGCAGAACCTCAAGCTGGGGCATCGTCAATGAAACACTTACCAGAGCCAGCGAGTGGGAGGGTGATTCCATGATCTTTTCGGGAAGCAGCTCCATCACACTGATTGACCTGATTATCGGACTTCCTGAGAAAAAGATTGTCAGCAATGCCGGCAATTTACCCGTCATGTTGATCAATCCGCGCAAAGACATTTGCATGATGTGTGATTAAAGCCTCATCCCCAGCCCCTGCCTCGCCGTCAGGCGGGCTTCCACAAAAGGGAAGGGAGTTTCGGAGTAGAATATTCAGATTGATTGCCCGATGGAAACAATCATTAATAAAACGAACATTTAAACACAATACAATATAGTGTGGGTTCTTTCTCTCCTCCGTTTGGAGGGGTTGGGAGAAGCTCCCTATTTCACCACCACCATCTCATCAATCAAATAGCTTGCTCCGGCCAGTTTGTCGATGATAAAAAGGGCATAACGTATATCCAGTGAAATATTACGGCAGCGGTCCGGGTCAAACATGAGGTCACTCATGGTTCCTTCCCAGGAACGGTCGAAATTTACTCCGATTAAGTTTCCATAAGCATCAATAACCGGACTGCCCGAATTACCACCCGTGGTATGATTCGAAGCGGTAAAGCATACATTCATTTTTCCGTTTTCCCCGTATCGTCCATAGTCTTTCTTACGGTACAGCTCACGCAGCGCCTGTGGTACGTTATAATCGTAAATGGCCGGATTGTCTTTTTGCATGATGCCGTCCAGGGTAGTGTAATAATCGTAGCTAACGCCATCCATGGGTTCAAAACCTTCCACTTTCCCATAAGCCACCCTGAGTGACTTGTTCGCATCTGCCCATAACGGTCTGCCTTCATGCATTTTCATGATCCCGGCAACATAAGTTTTCAGGTTCCCGTCAATTTGTTTCTGGAAGGAATTATATTCCTTTTCCACATTCTTTTCGTAACAGGTTTTTAAGCTCCTGAATAGTTTAAATGCCGGATCCTGACTGATGATCTTAAGCTTTTTAAGATTCAGGTCAGTCGTCAATGCCTTAACTTTTATGGAGTCCGAGAATATCGATTTACAGTATAACTTGCTGATCAGTTTTTCAGGACTTGTCTTGCGCATCAGCTTTTTGAAATCCTTAGGCAGGAACCGGGGATCCACATCGTTGTAATACATGGGAATCAAAGCTGCAAATACCTTCTCGTCAGTTGCCTGATTATATTCTTTGAAGTGATCTGCAAGCCTTTGCTGAACAGGTTTCAGAGCCCTGGCCTGTTCTTCTGGCTTTAATTTGCCCCAGCGTGTTTCAAGTGATTCAAGAACTGAAACGGCTGTAAACAGATCAGTACCTCGCTGAACGATCTCACTGTAATAGTCATACGCTTTTGCATAAGGAGCAAGCTGTCCATACAACTTGTCAAAATTTGTAAGCACCTCGCTGTATTTGTTCTTCCGGTCCAGATCGGCAGCAATCCAGGTTTTAAACTCATTTTCGAAGTTTTGCTTGGTTTTAACTGCATTTAGTCGTTTGAGTCCTTTCACTTCGCCCTGCCATTTTTTCCAGGCATTGCTTGTATTTGCATATTTGGAAGCATACTGAATCCGCACTTTGGGGTCTTTATCCATATCGGCAGCAAGCAGGCTGAGTTTGATATCCCTGATTCGGATCTTATCCGGATCTCCCTGTTCCATAATCTGACTGATGGCCTGCGAAGGAAGGAACTCCTGTGTACGTCCTGGAAACCCAAACACCAAGGTGAAATCTTCGGGATGTACCCCCTTAATAGATATCTTGAAAAACTTCTTTGGTTTATAAGGAATATTGGCTGTTGAGTATTTAGCCGGTTGATTGTCCTTGCTGGCATAGATTCGGAAGAGCGAAAAGTCTCCCGTATGGCGCGGCCACATCCAGTTATCGGTATCACCGCCAAACTTCCCGATAGAAGTTGGTGGCGCTCCAACCAACCGGACATCTTCGAAAACCTCGTAAACGTAAAGGAAGTATTGATTTCCATAAAAAAGCGGCTGAACCACTGCCTCAAATCTGCCTTTTCGAGATGCTTCGGCAGTGATGCGTTTGGTGTTGCGAAGGATAATGACAGGAATCGAATCCTGAGGTTTTCCCTCGCTGCCTGCAAAAACCTTATTTGAAACATCTTCCATCCGGTCGAGAAAACGTACACTCAATTGTGTGTTGGGTAGTTCTTCCTTATGGTTTTTAGCCCAAAACCCATTGGTCAGATAATCATGCTCAACCGTACTGTGGTTCTGGATGGCATCATACCCGCAATGATGATTGGTAATCAGTAATCCCTCATCCGAAATCAGCTCACCGGTACAGCCGCCGCCAAAGATTACTACGGCATCTTTCATGCTTACCTCGTTAACGCTGTAGATGTCCTCCGAGGTAAGTTTGAAGCCCATTTGCTTCATTTCTTCGATGTTGTATTTATTAAGCAGGGTTGGAATCCACATGCCTTCCTTGGCAAACAACGTAGTAAAGGCAAGCAGGATGAGTCCGGTTACGAACAAACGATTTCTGATCATCAGGTTAGTTTTTAATATGCGTTGCAAATGTAATAAACTGTTTTAACCCTATATCAGAAAGCCTTAAGATGTTCGTATAAACTCTGAACGGGCAGGCCCATAACATTAAAAAACGAACCTTCAATGTGATGAATACCGATGTAGCCTATCCATTCCTGTATTCCATAGCCGCCGGCTTTATCGTAAGGGCGGTAATTCTGAAGGTAATAATCGATTTCTTCATCGCTCAGTTCCTTGAACCATACGTCGGTGGAAGCATAAAACGATACTTTCTTTTCGGTTGACAACAGACAGATTCCTGTCAAAACCTTGTGTTTCTCACCGGATAAGGCTCTGAGCATCCTGAACCCATTGGCATAATCGGCTGGTTTGTTAAGCACCTGCCCATTGAGCCAGACAATAGTATCATCCGTAATGACCAGCTGATTTGCTTTTAAATGCGGGATAAAGGCATTGGCCTTCAGCTCAGCCAGGTAGATGGGTATTTCACTCATTCCCATCCCTTCAGGAATATCTTCGGGAATATCCATCGACTTTACCCTGAATTTTATTCCAAGCTCACCTAACAATTGCTTCCTTCTGGGCGATTTAGAAGCCAGTATAATTCTGTATTTCTCAAGATTCTGAAGAAAAGAGAAGCCCCTCCCTTCCTCCCCCGAGGGGAGGAGAGAAGAATCTAAATTACTTTTTTTAATGTTTCCCATTTCCGGGTTAGATGTATATTTCTACTAGCTAATTTGAAATAATCATTTTCTTAATCAAACACTTTAATGTATGCAGAGAATATTCGAGATTCATTACTACAAAAGTAAACAATCTGCAATTTTGCTTTTCAGCCTCCCTTCCCTTTTGGGGAAGGGCTGGGGATGGGGCTTTTAGTCTGCCTTTATCCCGCTGATTTCCTGACCGAACCATTTCTGCTGTGAGCGCATCACCTGTTCAATCACATCGCGCACACAACCCTGGCCGCCTTTTTTGTCTGAGATATATTGCGAAACCGCCTTGATTTCAGGAACTGCATCCAGCGGACAAGTGGGCATACACACTTCCTTCATGATCTCGTAATCGACCAGGTCATCGCCCATGTATAGGATTTCATCCCTGGTAAGTCCTGATTTTATACAGAAATCAGCCAGGCATTCGGTCTTGTTGAACGAATTCATATAAAGATGTTCAATCCCTAACTTTTGGTAGCGAAGTTTTACCCCTTGAGTGTTTCCACCGGTAATGATAGCTATTTGGAAGCCGCTTTGAATGGCGTATCGAATGGCGAATCCGTCTTTGATATTGGCAGTCCTTACTGGGTCTCCGTTTTCGTCGAGCGGCGATGTATCCATCGACAATACACCGTCTACGTCAAAAATGAGTCCCTTTATTGTTAATAGTCGTTCTTTAAAGAAGGTCATGGTCATGTTGCTTGTGAACCTCAAAAATGCTTTCGGTCACAAAGCTATATATTTTCTGAAACTCAGGTCTGTCATGCAGCATTTTTAATTGCGCGTTTATGGTGGATTGGTCATTTCGTTTGGCTGGCCCGGTCTGGGCTTCAATTGGAGTGATCTTCTCAATCTTGGCTGCCGTCTCTGTGATCAGTGGCTTCAGTAGATCGAAATTAAGCTTTTTATCCTGAAGTATCTCCGCACCGATGGTGTAAAGATGATTCACAAAGTTATTGGTAAACACGGCTGCCAGGTGAAGTGTTCTACGCTCATTGGAATTAATCTGATGCACCGAATCCGAAAGCCGGCTGGCAAATTCCTGAAGGGTAATCAGGGTTGAAGGGTGATTAGCTTCAATACAAAGGGGGATCGATGAAAAACTTATTTTCCGGTTTTTTGAGAAAGTCTGCAAAGGATAGAAAACGCCGTAATTGATTGTAAATCCGTCTAATACATTCATCGGAACTCCTCCGGCGGTATGCACAATCAACTTGTCTTTATCCAGATAAAGGTTTTCGAGAATTTCCTGTATGGCTGAATCTTTAACTGCAATCAGGTAGATATCGGCTTCTGTGATTAGTTTGGAGAGGTCATTCGTATACTCACATTTTAATTTCCCGGCAAGTTCCTTGGCAGACTGTATCGTCCTACTGTAAACCTGTTTTACCAGTATGCCATTTTCGTGCATAGCCAAAGCCAATTGTGTGGCCAGGTTCCCGGCTCCGATGAGGACTACATTTTCAATCATAATCGTTTTATTTTGAAGCTGAAAGTTATAAAAAAACACGAAAGTACAGATTGAAAAACATAGTGAGCGGGTGACACCAAGTCACCCGCTCACTACTGAGATTTTATGAGTTGAAAACGCTTACCTGTTTTCGTAACGTTTATTTACCGTGTCCCAGTTGACCACCTTCCAGAAGTTATCCACATATTCGGGTCTCCTGTTCTGGTATTGAAGGTAATAGGCATGCTCCCACACGTCGAGGCACAGCAGTGGCGTCCCCCTCTTTTCCATTACATCCATCAACGGATTGTCCTGATTCGGGCTGCCGGTAACAAATAAGTTTCCGTCTGCTCCGACCACCAGCCATGACCAGCCGCTGCCAAACTGTTTCTTTCCTGCATCGGCAAACGCAACCTTGAACTTATCCATCGATCCGAAGCTTTTATCAATAAGTCCGCTTAATACAACCGATGGGGCAGTTTTATTTGGGGTCATGTTTTCCCAGAACAACATATGGTTGTAGTATCCTCCGCCGTTGTTTCTCACTGCAGGAGGAAACTTGCTTATTCCTGCAAACATAGTC
>Ga0302288_1002164_pt1 | contig 11806 bp, 7 predicted proteins | sample III_Fen_N1_1_FD_194549 | JGI IMG/M metagenome (GOLD analysis project Ga0302288, IMG submission 194549) | Peat permafrost microbial communities from Stordalen Mire near Abisko, Sweden - III_Fen_N1_1 | ecosystem: Environmental > Terrestrial > Soil > Wetlands > Permafrost | place: Sweden: Abisko...
ATCCTCGTTTTCAAAGAGAATATACGCAAGACTTGTTGAACGGAATTCAACGAATGAGTTCGTATGCCAAAACTAACCCGTTCAATGTTGGAGTACCGTTTATAAGAAATTCGAATAATCTGGTTGTTGCCCTGGCAACTCAATGTCGATTATATAGAACTATTTCTGGTGATTCTACCTATTTCGAGATGGAAACTGCCTTGGTCGATTGGCTTTTTGGGCGAAATCCATGGGGAACGAGTATGATTGTGGGGCTGCCAAAATTTGGTGACACACCTTCTGATCCTTATTCTGCCTTATGGCTAAGTAAACATATTCCACCTTCAGGTGGTTTGGTAGATGGTCCTGTTCAGGCAAGTACTTTTAAAAATCTAACAGGTAATCGTCTGTCAAAGGCTGATAAATATGAGCAGTTTCAATCTAACTGGGCGGTTTATCACGATGATGTTACCGATTTTTCAACAAACGAACCAGCTATTGATGGAACCGCTTCACTCACCTATCTGCTTTCGAGTAAGCAATTTGAAGGTGTACAGGAAAAGACAGCCGACAAAAATCAATATACTTTTGGTGGAATTACCAGAACAGATAACGATAAAAAACAAATATCCCTTGTATTTACCGGTAACGAATATGGTGACGGATATAATACGATTCGCAAAACATTAAAAAAACTCAATATTAAAGCATCGTTCTTTTTTACAGGTGATTTTTATCGCAGACATAAATTTAAACATGTAGTAAAAGGTTTACTGAAAGACAAACATTATTTGGGAGGAAATTCCGACAAGAATTTGCTTTATTGTTCATTGCAAAAACGGGATACTTTACTTGTTACAAAAACTGAATTTTTGAATGACTTGAAAGCTAATTATGCTGCGATGCAAAAATTCGACATAGATAAAAATCAAGCACCTTTCTTTTTACCTTCCTACGAATGGTATAATGACAGCATAAGTAGTTGGTGTAAAGAAGTTGGAGTACAGTTAGTGAATTTCACGCCAGGAACACTTTCTACAACAGATGCAAGTACGCCTGAAATGCGTGAACAATATTATTCCAGTACTGAAATTTACAATAAAATTTTATCGGTTGAACTGAAACAAGGGCTGAATGGCAATATTTTGCTTTTCCACATTGGTTCGGATAGACGCCGGAAGGATAAATTCTATCCAAAACTTTATTCGTTGTTATCAACATTAACAAAGTCCGGTTATAATTTTGTGGATTTGTATCAGGCTACAGATGTTATTGACAAGGATAAACCCGAATCGGATAAAAAACAAAAAAGGAAGAACTAATTTGTTCTTCCTTTTTATTTGCAAAAATTAAATGGGTGGGAGACGGGGCTCGAACCCGCGACTTTCGGAACCACAAACCGACGCTCTAACCAACTGAGCTACAACCACCGTGTTTTGCGTGTGCAAAGATAATACAGCAATTGATTTTCTGCAACTATTTTTTTTAAAAAATCAATCTATTTTTTCAATAACCTAATTACCAACGAATAGCAATTAAAACTAAATGACATTTTACATATCAAATCCGAAATTAGATGATCAGATTACCGAAATAAGACGAAAAATACGTCTTTCGATGAACGGAATTGTGTCTGAAAAAATGACAGCAAGCGGAATTATCTACAAAAAAAACTACGGCGTTACAATTCCACGCATCAAAGAAATTGCCCAAACTTACATACCTAATCACGATTTAGCACAACGACTTTGGTTGCTCCAGATACGTGAAACCATGATTATGGCAACTCTGTTGGAACCAGTCGATAAATTCACACCAGAATTAGCTCAAGAATGGGTTGAGAGCTTTCATCAGATAGAAATCATTGAACAAGCGTGCATGAATTTGTTTTGCAAATTGCCTTTTGCCACAACACTTGCAACACGTTGGATTTATTCGGAAAAAGTATGGATTCAGATAACCGGATGTATTTTGGCTGCACGCATCCCAATTAAATTTAATCAGGATGAAATAATTGAATTTGTAAAAAAAACAATAAACTTATCAACAACTGAAGAGATGCATCTTTACAAATCGATAGCGCTTTGTTTAAGTCGTTTTTGCAGAAGAAACAATAAAACAGCTACTTACATACAGAAAGAGATTGATAAATTCGCAGAAAGTTCTATTATAGGACATCAATTTATTTGTAATGAAGTGAAACAAGAAATATTATTTTTGGATATTTTATAGCAAAAAAATGAGGTAAAAGTTGTACTTTTGTTGGTCTCATTTTTACTCAATGAAAGAAGAAAATTCCTACGAATCTATTAAAGAGGTTTTCACCGAATATCTCAGAAAGCATAAACATCGGAAAACGCCCGAACGGTATGCTATTCTACAGCACATATATTCGTACGATGGACACTTTAATGCCGATATTTTATTTAACATGATGCAAGATGACTACCGTGTTAGTCTGGCAACTGTTTACAATACTCTTGAACTTCTTCTCGAAGCCAAACTCATTATCAAACATCAACTTGGAGGTCAGTTTGCCCAATACGAAAAAGCGTTTGGGAACAATACACACCATCACTTGATTTGTACGAATTGCGGAAAAGTAAAAGAATTTTCTGACAAACAAATCCGTACGTCTATTCAAACAAGGGGTTTTGCTCATTTTCACATGTCACATTATTCTCTGTATTTGTTTGGTTTATGCAGCAAATGCAAGGAATTACTTAAAACCCATAATTAAAGAATTGCACATTAATATATTATAAAATGAAAGTAGATGTTTTATTAGGTCTCCAATGGGGGGATGAAGGGAAAGGAAAAGTAGTCGACGTACTTACCCCTAATTATGATCTTATTACACGTTTTCAGGGCGGCCCAAACGCCGGACATACGTTGGAATTTGAAGGCAAAAAGTTTGTTTTACGCTCAATTCCTTCTGGAATTTTCCAAGGTGACAAAGTGAATGTGATTGGCAATGGTGTTGTTCTTGATCCTGCTTTATTCAAAGCCGAGGTAGATGCATTGGAAGAATCCGGTCATCCACTTATCAACCGATTGAAAATTTCGAAAAAAGCACATTTAATCCTGCCTACACACCGTTTACTAGATGCTGCATACGAATCGGCCAAAGGAAGTGGAAAAATTGGTACTACCGGAAAGGGCATTGGACCAACATATACCGACAAAATAAGCCGTAATGGTGTACGTGTAGGAGATATTTTACATAACTTTGAAGAAAAATACAAAGTGGCAGTAGCTCGCCATATTGAAATATTAAGCCAATACGATTTCGAATACGATTTACCGACATTGGAAAAGGCATGGTTTGAAGGAATCGAATGCATCAAACGTTTTGAACTAATTGACAGTGAGCACTTTGTGAATAATGCTTTGAAAACTGACAAAAAAGTGTTAGCCGAAGGTGCACAGGGAACTATGCTCGATATAGATTTTGGTTCGTATCCTTTTGTTACATCATCCAATACCATTTGTGCAGGAGCTTGTACCGGATTAGGTGTTGCGCCTGGAAATATAGGTCAGGTTTTTGGAATTTTTAAAGCATACTGCACGCGAGTTGGTAGTGGTCCATTCCCAACTGAATTATTCGATGAAACAGGTGACCTGATGCGCAAAATCGGCTTTGAATTCGGCTCAGTGACCGGACGTCCACGTCGTTGTGGATGGATTGATTTAGTAGCACTGAAATATGCGGTTATGATTAATGGTGTCACCCAACTGATTATGATGAAAAGTGATGTAATGGATACTTTCGAAACTATAAAAGCTTGTGTGGCATACAATATTGACGGTCAGGAAGTGGAAAAATTCCCATTCGACCTAAACGACGGTGCAGAACCAGTTTATGTAGAACTTCCGGGCTGGAAAACCGACATGACAAAAATGCAAAGCGAAGATGAATTTCCTGAAGAATTCAATGCTTACCTCAGCTTCCTCGAAGAAGAACTGGAAGTCCCGATTAAAATAGTTTCGGTAGGTCCCGACCGTGCACAAACCATTATTAGATACGAAGAATAAAAGCCCCTCAATCCCCTAAAGGGGAAACAATAGATTTAAACTTTTTATAAAATATCAATCACGAACTGCCCCAAAGTTTCCCTTCAGGGGAATTTAAAGGGCTTTTTTCTGACAGAATGTCAACTGGCAAGGATTTTGATAGAAAATTGACTCAAACAATTTAAAAATTAAAATTATGTATATAGGTTATATCATCTTTGGTGTTTTTGCGTTGATTAGCTGGTTAATTTCCAGTAGTTTAAAATCAAAATTCGAACGTTACTCCAAGATTCCGATTCCTCGTGGAATGACAGGTAAAGATGTGGCTCAGAAAATGTTACGCGACAACGGCATTTTCGATGTGCAGGTTATTTCAACTAACGGTCATCTTACCGACCATTACAATCCGCTAACTAAAACAGTAAACCTGAGCGAAAACGTGTATGCATCAAACAGTGTTGCTGCCGCAGCCATTGCTGCTCACGAATGCGGTCATGCCGTGCAACATGCCGACGCTTATGCCCCACTTACTTTGCGATCTAAACTTGTGCCGGTGGTTAACTTTGCTTCCAGTTGGATGCAATGGGTACTTTTGGCAGGCATACTTCTGATAAGAGTATTTCCACAGCTTATGTTGTTTGGAATTGTTATGTTTGCCGCAACTACTTTATTTAGCTTTATCACCTTGCCGGTAGAAATTAATGCGAGCTCACGCGCATTGGTATGGCTTAATACCGCAGGAATTACGAACTACGAAACGCATGACCAGGCTAAAGATGCATTAAAAACGGCTGCTTACACTTACGTGGTGGCCGCTTTAGGCTCGTTGGCTACGTTGGTGTATTACATTTTAATTTTTTCGAGCGGAAGCAGACGATAGTTGACAGTTGATAGTTGACAGTTTATAATGAGGAGTTAAGAAATTAATTCCTCATTTTTGCGTTCTAATACCATTTTCCAAATGGGAATAATTTGCTACCTTTGCATCTCCAAAATGGCTTCGTAGCTCAGCTGTATAGAGCGTCAGATTCCGGTTCTGAAGGTCGCGGGTTAGAATCCCGCCGGGGTCACCATTACATAAAACGCAATTGTCTGTAAAATGGCAGTTGCGTTTTTTTTCTTACCACAATCACCGTCCATCTCTTATTATCAACTGTATAAAAACAAAAGGCGAGTTGCCCCGCCTTAAATGTTTTCACAACGGAATAATCCTTATTGTGATTTGCTTCAAAAATTGTACGACAAAGATATGTAAAAAAATAATTCAAACAATAGTTGGATATTAAAAATATTACATTTAACTTTAACGCCTTTAATTAACCGCTTTAAACATAGCATTATGAAGAAAATATTAGGACTGGATTTGGGAACAAATAGTATTGGATGGGCATTGGTAGATACCGATGAGAAAAAGATTCTGGGTATGGGAAGCCGAATAATACCGATGACGCAGGATGTTTTAGATACTTTTTCTGGTGGAAAACCTTTGGAAACACAAACAGCAGCCCGAACAAGCTATCGGGGAATTCGCCGCATTCGTGAACGTCATTTACTGCGTCGTGAACGATTGCACAGAGTATTAAACCTATTGGGATTCTTGCCTGAGCATTATGCGCAAGAAATTGATTTCGAAAAACATGTTGGTCAGTTTGTGGACGAATCCGAACCGAAGTTAACTTACAATAATCGAGATTTCATATTTACAAGCTCTTTTGAGGAAATGTTGAGTGATTTTAAGCTATCGCAACCTCAATTGTTTTATACAAAACCGAACGGGAAAGAGACTAAAATTCCTTATGATTGGACAATTTACTATTTGCGAAAGAAAGCTCTAAGCAAAAAAATAGCAAAAGAAGAATTGGCGTGGATAATTCTAAACTTCAACCAAAAGCGGGGGTATTATCAATTGCGGGGCGAAGATGATGCAGATGCAACAAGAACAGCACAAACAAGAATATACTTTGATACACAAATTATTAATCGTATCGTTGACACAGGTTCTGTTTACAAAGGTTTGAAAGTGATACAAATTACTCTCGCAAATGGAGATAGTGGCAAGTACTTTTCCAAAGAAATTCCTAATTGGCTTGGATTACAAAAAAATATTATTGCAACTGTTGACTTGGATAAAGATGGTAATGATAGATTTGAAGATGATGGAAGTCTAAAAAGAAGATTCTCAATACCAACTGAAGAAGATTGGGAGAAAAAATGGAAACTTATAAAAATTAAAACTGAGAAAGAAATAAAAGATGCTGACACAACAGTAGGTGCCTACATTTACGAAAACCTATTGCAAAACCCTTCGCAAAAGATTCGAGGCAAGTTGGTTCGCACCATTGAACGAAAATTCTACAAGGAGGAATTAATTGATATTCTTAAAAAGCAAATTGAATTGCAACCGGAGTTATTTACCGATGATTTGTATAACGACTGTGTGCGTGAGCTTTATCGAAACAACGACGCTCAACAGCTCGTTTTAAGCAAACGCGATTTTGTGCATTTGTTTGTTGAAGATATTATTTTTTACCAACGTCCGCTCCGAAGCCAAAAATCCTCTATTGGAAATTGCACATTGGAAAAACATCCGATAAAAGACAAAGATGGTAAAATTGTTAGAGATGATAATGGTAAGCCGATTTTAGTATCTTTAAAAGTTATTCCAAAATCGCACCCGCTTTATCAGGAATTTCGTGTGTGGCAATGGTTGTCGAACCTCAAGATATACCGAAAAGATGATGATGCAGATGTTACTACTAAATTTCTGAAAAATACGGAGGATTTTGTCAATCTATTTGAGTTTTTGATGACACAAAAGGAGGTCGGGCATAAAGACATTCTGAAACATTTGGTTATCCCAGCATTGAAAGAGAAATTTCCAAGTGCAAAACCAGCCACCTTCAACAAAGAAGTAGATAAAGAGATTGCAAAATATCGTTGGAATTATGTTTTTGACGATTCAAAAGAAAAAGAAGAAGACAAATCGAAAAAGTATCCGTGCAATACAACCGGTTACGAAATTAGGCGAAGATTGGAAAAAGCAGAAAATATTCCTGCTAACTTTCTGACTTCTGAAATAGAACTGCATTTGTGGCACATTATCTATTCAGTAACCGACAAGAAGGAATATGAAGCGTCATTGAGATCATTCGCAAATAAATATAAGTTGGATGAAAACTCTTTTGTTGAAGAATTCAAGAAGTTTCCGCCATTCCCAAGCGAATACGGAGCTTATTCCGAAAAGGCTATCAAAAAACTTCTGCCATTAATGAGGATGAGTAAGTATTGGTGTTGGGATGCTATTGACACTAAAACGCAAAGCCGAATTGACAAGATAATTTCAGGCGAATACGATGAAAGCATTAAAACCCGTGTCAGAGAAAAAGCAATAAATCTTACTGACAATAATCATTTTCAAGGGTTGCCTATTTGGTTGGCGAGCTATGTGATTTATGACCGCCATTCAGAAGCTGATATTACCGCAAAATGGAATTCTATTGCAGAACTGGAACAATATCTCGAAGATTTCAAACAACATTCTCTGCGTAATCCAATTGTTGAACAGGTGATTACTGAAACATTACGTGTGGTTCGTGATATTTGGGAACAATTCGGGCAAGGTGCGAAAGATTTTTTCAATGAAATCCACGTTGAGTTGGGTCGTGAAATGAAAAACACTGCCGATGACCGCAAATGGCTAACCGAACAAGTTACCAACAATGAAGCCACAAATCTGCGAATAAAGGCATTGTTAGCGGAGTTGAAAGAAAATTCAGACGGAAAATTGTTGGTTGAAAATGTTCGTCCTTTCTCTCCGATGCAGCAAGATGCATTGAAGATATACGAAGATGGCGTGTTGAACTCCACGATTGAATTGCCCGAAGATATTATCAAAATCAGCAAATCGTCGCAACCCAGCAAATCAGAATTGCAGCGCTACAAGCTTTGGCTTGAACAAAAATATCGTTCGCCTTACACTGGAAGTGTAATCCCGCTTGGACGACTTTTTACCGAAGATTATCAAATTGAACACGTTATACCAAAGTCCCGATATTTTGATGATAGTTTCAACAATAAAGTGATTTGTGAAGCTGCTGTAAATCAACTTAAAGACGCGCAACTTGGTTTGGAATTTATCAAAAACCACCATGGCACAAAAGTGGAATGCGGAATGGGGAAAGTGGTGGAAATTCTATCCGAAGAAGCATATCAATCTTTTGTAAAAGAGCATTACTCAAAAAGCAAAACGAAGCGACAAAACCTATTATTAGAGGAAATTCCTGAAAAAATGATTGCCCGGCAGATGAATGATACCCGCTATATCAGTAAGTTTATTTCATCGTTGCTTTCAAATATCGTTCGTGCCGATAAAGAAGACGATGGTATAAACTCTAAAAATCTGATTCCGGGAAATGGAAAAATTACCACAGTATTGAAAAAAGATTGGGGATTGGATGCTGTTTGGAATGATTTGATATTGCCACGATTTGAAAGAATGAATAAATTGAACAATACCGATGCTTTTACGTATTGGAACGGACAATATCAAAAGTACTTACCGGTAGATTATTCTCCTGCTAACTCGAAGCGAATAGAAAAGAAGCGTATTGACCACCGTCACCACGCAATGGATGCGTTAGTTATTGCGTGTATGACGAGAGACCACGTGAACCTGCTCAACAATCAATCGGCCAAATCGGAAACTTCACGTTACGATTTGCAAAACAAATTGCGGAACAAAAGCAAAGAAACATGGATTAACAAGAAAGCAGACACACAGGTAGAACGAGATGTTTTCAAGGAATTCAAAAAACCATGGGACAATTTCACCATTGATGCACGAAATGCCTTGGAAACAGTTGTGGTGAGCTTCAAGCAAAATCTTCGTGTGATTAATAAAGCAACCAACAACTACGAGAAATGGATTGATAAAGACGGCAAGAAGGTGAAAGCTAAAATAAAACAGGAAGGAACGAACTGGGCGATACGGAAACCGATGCACAAAGAGACAGTTTCCGGCAAGATTGATTTAATATGGTTAAAAGCACCCAAAGAAAAGATTCTTACTGCTTCCAGAAAGAGTGTCGATACCACTTTCGATTTGAAAACGATCGATTCAATTACAGATACGGGGATTCAGAAGATCCTTAGAAATTATTTAGCATACAAAGGGAATAATGCGGAAATCGCCTTTTCGCCTGAAGGATTGGAAGAAATGAATACCAACATTAAAGAATACAATAATGGTAAATTTCACCAACCAATTCGAAAGGTTCGAATTTTTGAATTGGGGAGTAAATTCTCGTTAGGAGAAAGTAATAATAAAAAAGATAAATATGTTGAAGCCGCAAAAGGAACAAATCTCTTTTTTACCATTTACGAAAATAAAGATGGCAAACGCAATTATGAAACAATCCCTTTGAACTTAGTTATTGAGAGGCTAAAACAAGGATTACCACCCGTAGAACTTAAAGGTGAAAATGATTTCTTTCTTACACCCAATGATTTGGTCTATGTGCCAAATAAAGATGAACGAGAGAGTTTTCCCGTACGGATACAATTCGAAGTGGATAAAGATAAGAACAGGAATATTTACAAAGTTGTAAGCTTCAGCGGAAGTCAAATTTTCTTTGTAAGACACGAAATTGCCACATCTATAATTAACAAAACTGAGTTTTCAACTCTAAACAAAATGGAACGAGCAATTGATGGAACGATGATTAAAGACGTTTGTGTAAAGTTAAAAATTAATAGATTGGGAAAAGTGGAAAGGCATTCCTGTAGAAATACATTTTAAAATACAAGAACTTGTAAAACAAAAATTATGAAAGCAAATCACAACCCATTCTATATTTCAATAATTTTTCTGTTTAGGAATGCCTTTTGCTTGATTATATTCCCTTATGAGAGGAATCAAAGTGCAACAAAATAAATTGTGATGACAATTTATTTCGCCACTACTGATTTAATTAAGCACAACAAAATTAAGCACAACAAAGGTAATATAAAATTATTTATATAGAATGGTAAAATATAAATATTATTAATATAAAATATAAATATTATTTATTTTTTATATTAAATAAATTATATTAAAATCGTCAAAGCGCTAATAATCAGACATTAAATCATCTTTAAATCAGAAGCTCTATGTCCAAACCAGCCCTAAAAAATGAACTTCAAAAACTAACCAAAGAACAATTGATTGAACAAATTCTGGATTTGTACGACAAAAACAAATCGATAAAAGAATTTTATAATTTCTATCTTAATCCTCGCAATGAAAAAGAGTTGGTGGAAAAGTATAAAAAAATGATTCGTAAAGAGTTCAATGTGGAAAGGCCGGAGCGTGGAAGCGAGAAATTTTCGGTAGCTAAAAAAGCAATCTCGGAATTTAAAAGCTTACAGACTTCGCCCGAAGCATTGGCTGATATAATGCTCTATCTGCCCGAAAGTGCCTGTGAACTCACATATTGTTATGGTGATTATTCAGAACAATTTTACGATTCGGCGTATAATAATTACAAAACTGCTTTGGAGTTTATTGCAAAAAATAAATTACTCGATGAGTTCAAGCTCCGTGCTGAGCAATGTGTAAAATGGGCATCTCCTTGTGGGTACGGGTTTGCAGATGATATTGCCAGCGTTTTTTACGATTATTATATGGAGTAATCGTTTATTTATATGGAGAAACTTGTTCCAAATAAAACCTATCACATTTTTAATCATGCCAATGGATTTGAAAATATATTTACCGAGGATGAGAATTATCGTTTTTTCCTCGAAAAGTATCAACAGTATATTTCTCCCATTGCCGAAACTTACGCCTATTGTCTAATGCCAAACCATTTTCATTTGGTAGTTCGAATTCGCAAGCGTGAGCAACTAGAAGAAATTATTCAAGCCAAAAACCACTTCGCTGCCACTCCCTTTTCCAAAGTTTCTTTCGACTTTGGAAAAGTTCCGGTAGTTGATAGCGATAGAATAAGCGATGATAATATTGAAAAATTTCTCTCTAAACAATTTTCGAATCTTTTCAGCAGTTATACTCTATCCTTTAACCGAATGTATAAACGCATGGGGTCGCTGTTTATAAAAAATTTCAAACGTGAGGCAATATCCGATAAAGAGTATTTTTTGAATGCAATAGTTTATGTACACCGCAATCCAATTCATCATGGTTTTTGTACACGCTATACCGATTGGAGTTACACATCGTATTGCGAAATTACTTCACTGAAAAGTGAAATGGTAGAAGTAGATAAGTTAGTAAAGGTTTTTGAAACTAAAGAGTCGTTTGTGAAAGTACATCGACAAAATCTGGATAAATTTAATCAAACAACGGAACTGGAAGCACCTACAATTCAACCTTTTGCAAAATAGAATTCTATATAACTTTCCCATACAAACCAAAGTCGAAAGAAACTTTGGGAAAGTAAGGGAGGAAAAAACATTTACCACCATGATTAAACGCACACTTTACTTTGGAAATCCGGCATACCTGAGTATGCGTAATGCCCAATTGGTTATTCATATACCCGATGCCAATGGTATAGACGATAAAGCAGGAAACAATACGATTGCGATAGAAGATATAGGGGTAGTTATTCTCGATCATAAACAAATAACCATTACACATGGACTTATGGAGGCTTTGCTTGCCAATAATACCGCCATGATAACGTGCGACAGTAGCCGAATGCCAGTAGGTCTGATGCTTCCCCTCAGCGGCAACACCACTCAAAGCGAACGTTTTCAGGCTCAAATTGATGCTTCACTCCCACTCCAGAAGCAACTATGGCAACAAACCATT
>Ga0302288_1002165_pt1 | contig 11801 bp, 15 predicted proteins | sample III_Fen_N1_1_FD_194549 | JGI IMG/M metagenome (GOLD analysis project Ga0302288, IMG submission 194549) | Peat permafrost microbial communities from Stordalen Mire near Abisko, Sweden - III_Fen_N1_1 | ecosystem: Environmental > Terrestrial > Soil > Wetlands > Permafrost | place: Sweden: Abisko...
CCCTGAGCGCTGGCACCGTTTATACCGCCAAAGTAAGTACCGGTGCAAAGACCTTAACCGGCAGTTCGCTTGCCTCTGATGCTACCTGGAGTTTCACAACCGGAGGCACCACATCAATACTGGCAGTGGTACAACTTGGAACAGCAACCAATTATGTGATACTGGCTAAAACTGCAATCAACAATACCTCAACGTCTGTTATTACCGGCGATTTGGGTTTGAGTCCTGCCGCTACATCATACATCACAGGTTTTGCCTTGACAAATGCAACCGGATTTGCAACTGCTGCGCAAGTTTCAGGAAAAATTTATGCTGCCGACATGGTGGCACCAACTCCAATTAACCTAACCACTGCAGTAAATAACATGAATACAGGATACGACGATGCAGCCGGTCGTACGTCACCGGATTACACCGATCTGGGCACCGGAAATATTGGTGGAAAGACACTGGCAGCCGGACTCTATAAATTTACGAACAACGTTACATTACCATCAGATCTTGTTCTGAATGGCGGAGCAAACGATGTATGGATTTTCCAGATCGGCGGAAATCTATCGGTAAGTTCTGCTGCAAAAGTGACTAGGATTGGAGGAGCACAAGCCAAGAATGTTTTTTGGCAAGTTGCCGGAACTGTAAGTTTAGGTACCACTTCTCATTTCGAAGGAATCATTCTATCGAAAACCAGCATCACTCTAAATACAGGCGCATCGCTAAATGGACGGGCTTTGGCGCAAACTGCTGTAATTCTTGAAAAGAATACGATTACACAACCATAAAACCTGAGGATATGCAGGAATCATGTAAATCAGGGTAAGAATTGTGTAACGTTATCAATAATAACTTACCCAATTTTAAACCGTGAAAATACATTCACAATTTAATTCAGAAACACATGAAAAAGTTAATTTTATTACTTGTAATTACAGTATTTATGGTGCAGGTACAAGCTCAGAAACTGGTTACAAAAGATGTTCCTGCTGCCACAATTGCAGCTTTTACCAATGCGAACCCGACCATATCGAATGCTGAATGGAGCAAAGCAGGAAATGATTATTCAGCAGAATTTACAGCAAATAATTTAGCAACAACTGCTACTTATGATGCTTCAGGAGTATTACTAAAAACGGTTGAGATTACTTCAGTTACCGAATTGCCTGCTCCGGCAACAGAATATTTGAAGAAGAGTTACAAGCTTGAAGAAGTGGAAAAAGTCTCTAAGGTTACTAGTGCAAAAAATGTTGTTTCCTATTTGGTAAAAGTAAAGGGAATTAATTTGACTTTTGATTCAAAAGGGAAATTTGTTAAGTAATTTAGTTTTTGTTGGTTTTAGTTTGGTTTAGCCCTGCTTCCTTAAAAAGGCAGGGTTTTTTGTGTTTCCTGATGTGTGAATGATGTAACTCTTATCTGGAATTGTGTAATGCTTACATATGGGGAGTTAGCGATCTTTGAGTAGTGAAAATGGTTTCACCAAATAAAAATCTCAATATGAAAAAATTTATGCTTCTTACCCTGTCAGCATTTCTGATGTTGTCGGTTATTCCAAGCCAGGTAAAAGCGGCAACTGATGCAAAGGTTGATAAAACGACAACAATATCAACCGAAACAGTAAACAGCACAGATCAGCTAAATGAAATTAAATCGATTGACCTCCCCGCATTAAGTACTTCTGAAAATAAAGAAGTTTTGAAAGAAGCAAGCCCATTAGTTAATGAGCAGGGTCGACACAATGGCAGATACAATAACCACCGCAATAGAGACGTTGACGTTACTATCCAGGGAGACGGGGGTTACAGGCACAATCATAGCGGAGCTTACATTGGAGGTGGCGGAGTTTTGGTTCTTATTATTATCCTCATACTAGTTCTTTAATCTGTACGAAACGAACAGTTTTTCCTAATGAACCAAATTTCAGCAAAACTATCCCGTTTTTGGCAAATTCTTGGTCCCGGATTAGTAACCGGTGCCAGCGACGATGATCCTTCAGGAATTGCAACCTACTCACAGGCCGGTGCAGCCTTTGGATTATCGACCTTGTGGACGGCCCTGATCACCTTTCCGCTTATGGCCTCTATTCAGGAAATGTGTGCCCGGATTGGACTGGTAACCTCACACGGGTTAGCCGGAACACTTCGGGCAAATTATTCAAAACCGATACTGTATCTGATGCTTTTATTTAGCTTCCCGGCTATTGTGATGAACATTGGCGCCGACATTGCCGGAATGGGAGCTGTTGGCAATTTGCTAATTCCATCAGTGCCATCAGCTTATTTCAGTCTTTTTTTTACCATCTTATTATTAGTTCTGATCGTTTATTTACCCTATCAAAAAATTGCTTCAGTACTGAAATATCTTTGTATTGTGCTTTTGGTTTATCTGATTATTCCGTTCCTGTACAAACAAGATTTACCCGCAATCGTAAAAGCAACTTTTATCCCAACCATTCATTTTGATAAAGATTTTATCAGCATTCTGGTTGCCATTCTCGGAACGACCATTTCACCCTATCTGTTCTTTTGGCAGGCAACCATGGAGGTTGAACAGCAGAAGAAAAAGCATTTGGTAGTCAATAAAAAAATTATTTCAGAGATGAAACAGGATGTCGATTTTGGTATGTTGTTTTCAAATGTAGTCATGTTCTTTCTTATCCTCACAACCGGAACTGTCTTATTTAACGGAGGCATCCATCAAATTGATACTGTTGAGCAGGCAGCCCAGGCCTTGAAACCACTGGCAGGAAATTCAGCTTATCTGCTTTTTGCAATTGGTGTAATTGGCACAGGACTGTTGGCCATACCCGTTTTAAGTGGTTCGCTGTCGTACATTGTTACTGAAACATTTGGCTTGAAAAATGGATTGGATAAAAAATTTCACCAGGCAAAAGTGTTTTATGTCATCATTGCCATATCTCTTGTTCTGGGCTTATTAATGAATCATGTTGGCATTTCACCAGTAAAGGCGTTGATATATTCGGCCATTTTATATGGCTTAACTGCGCCGGTTTTGATTGCCATTATCCTTCACATCTCGAACAACCCGAAAATAATGGGGAAATTTACCAATGGTAAAAGGGCAAATATCCTTGGATTTGCTACCCTAATTTTGATGACTGTGGCGGCAGTGACTCTGATTTATATGCAGCTTGCTGAATAGTAGAAATGCCTATTTTAAAGGTGTGAATGATGTAACTTATCGTGAAAATTATATAACAAATCTGATAACCGCGCAGATTACCTTTGAAAGCTCACTTCTAAAACTTATAAATATGCCACTATTAACCATTTTACTTGTAATAATTGTTGTGGGAGTTCTGCTCTGGCTGGTCAATTCGTTCCTCCCGATGGATAACAACATCAAAAAAATTCTGAATGTTGTCGTTATTATCATTCTGATCGTATGGCTGCTCAAGGTATTTGGAATATTCAACAGCCTGATGGACATACATGTTTAAACAATCACATATATGAATCTGAAAAGAATTTTTGGTGTCCTACTCACTTTACTCGGATCAGGAGGTCTTATTTATGCTGCCGTATTGTTTGTAAACGAATCAACGGGTAAAAATGAAACCAGAGCACTTGTTATTTACGGTATACTTGGTTTTATATTCTTTATTGCAGGTATTAACCTGATACGCACAACAAAAGATGCGGCATGAGTAGTACATTATAACTGAATATCATTCTGATTGGATCAAAATTTAGAATCGGAAATGCAACTCTATACAAGCACAAAAGTCTCTCCTGCTTTGGAGTGGACTTTTGTGCATTATAATGGTAGCATAAGATTTTTTTATAGCGGATTTTAATAACTCTATAAATGGCCAGATTGCAACTTATGAAACACTACCTTCGGTAAATTAGTACACAAAAAGTTTCCAATTTAAACTGAACCCCATGCAACTAGTAGCAGTCACAAGAAAAAAATTAATATTTTCCCCAGATCCTTCCAGAATAATTGCCCGTTTTTTGTATTTAGATGATGAAAGGTCAGCTAATATTATCCGGAAGGTGCTGGCAATGCCCGAAAAGGACGTAAATGTAGCTATCAGTCAGTTACTGAGAGGATATTCGAGGCGACACCGAAATATTTCGCGAATATTTGAGAAACATTTTGCCCGATTGGCACCCATATTTGATAAGATTGAAGTGAATGAAGAAGATTTGAGTATAGCGCAGAAAGCTTTGATTGGTTCGTATTTCACTATGGAATATTCCATAGAGTCGGCTGCTTTTTTTAATCCTTCAGTAGTAGAAGACCCCGACCAGTCGGAAATCGGACCGGATGAAAAAAGAGTCATATTTAGTTTTCGGGCAACCGGCGAAGGTCATATTTCGTCAATTGTTTTTCGAACCGGCATTCTCGACCGAAATAATAACCTAAGTATTGAACCAGTTGGTAAAATGCTGGCCGAAGCTGATGTCATTAAACGAAATTTCTACGACAAAAAGACTTTACAGGAAAAATTAGTTCAAATGAATGAAGCAGAAAATAATATTTCCCCTACTATCCTGGACAAACGAAATGAAGTGCCTGATCAGGTTGATATTATTCCTACTGTTATTATAGATCAACCAACAGAAATACTGAAACCTAAAAATATTATTTCTTCCGATTTCATTCTGGATCAACTTGGAGACAATTTTACCTATGGCGAATTGATGAGGAACCTTTCCCTGGCAATAAAAAACCCAAATATCACAGCCGATCAGATTAAAATATTAAACCAGTTAATGTGGCTGGCTTCCTCGCACTATGAGATTAATTTTTCAATTGATTCGGCCATTTCCGAAAGAGTCATTTTCCCGGTTTCGGCAACTGAACAAAAAGGTATTGAAGACGCCCGATTTGTCAAATTCACCGACGATAACGGAGAAATAACTTACTATGCCACCTACACGGCTTACGATGGAATAGCCATTCTACCTAAATTGATCAAGACAACTGACTTTTATAATTTCAAGATTTTGCCCATCAATGGCGAGCTTGCCCGCAATAAAGGGATGGCCTTGTTTCCCCGAAAAATTAATGGAAAATACGCCATGTTGTGCCGGATTGATGGCGTAAATAATTATATCGCATATTCAGATAGTATCAATATCTGGCGCGAAGCTAAAATCATACAACAACCAACCTATCCCTGGGAACTGGTTCAAATTGGCAATGCCGGTTCACCCATCGAAACAGCAGATGGCTGGCTGGTTATCACCCATGCGGTTGGGCCAATGAGGGAATATACCTTGGGAGCCTCTTTGTTTGAACTGGAAAATCCGGAGATTCAAATTGGCAGGCTGGAAAGGCCTTTGATGGAGCCCAATGAACTTGAAAGAGAAGGTTATGTGCCCAATGTGATCTATTCATGTGGTTCAATCATTCATAATAACGACCTGATAATTCCGTATGCTATGTCTGACCATTCATCAACTTATGCCACTATTAATTTAAAAGAATTACTGGAAGTATTAAAAGCTTCAGGCGAACAATTGCCCCCGAAGTAAGCAAATCCTATATGCCATCAAAGTTGATGGTTGCATCGTACCAGCAATGTGGGAATGATATAACTTTTCCACGGAATTGTGTAACAATTATTTGCATCAAAAGCTTCAAATTTGTAGTGTAAAAATGCTTTTACCATTAAACTCAAAACAAATGGAAACTTCCGAATTAATAGTAAATCTATCTGAGGAAAAAGGCAGGCTTAAACAAAAATTTGCAAGTCTGACTGATGATGACCTGCTGTTTGAAGAGGGCAAAAGAGAGGAAATGTTTGGCCGACATCAATTCAGACTTGGCCAAACAGAAGATGAATTAGACAGATTCATGTCATCGCTATAATCACTACACAGAGATCAACCTCAAAAGGTAGTTCAGATTATTTTATTGACAATAAAACACAATTGAGTTGTATAAAAAAGGGATCATTTCGATGTCCCTTTTTTCATTTTAAATTAGTGAGATTACTCACCACACAACAGATCCCGCAACCCATACTTTCCGGTTCAAAATAGTCCAGAGTTCAATAAAACCAGTTATAGACTGCTCATTTAATATTTAAATGTGTGAAAGATGTAACTCTTAACCGGAATTGTGTAATGCTTTCGTGTACCAGATGGGTGACCTTTGAGTAGTGAAAATTCATTCACCCACAGATTAAAATAAAGATAATGAATACAACAGAAGCTACCGGAAACTGGAACAAAACCAAAGGCAAACTCAAACAGAAATTCGCCGGACTGACAGAAAATGACCTGATGTTTGCTGAAGGCAAGAAAGATGAGATGATTGGACGTCTCCAGATCAAGCTTGGCAAAACCAAGGAAGAAATGCAAAAAATAATTGAAGGGCTTTAATTTAAAAACCTGATTCAAAATGGGAACAATAAATCTGAATACTTTGACAAATAAAATATTCGTCGGAGCTTTTGCCCTACTAATTCTCTTTTCGTTCGAAGCCTCGGCTAAAAAAGTAAAGTTTCTGACCTCAACGGTTGTTCCGGCAGCACGTGGCTATGTGAAAGTGACACGCGATAAAAACCGAAACTATGATATTAGTATCAGCATTTTCAATCTGGCAGAAGCTTACCGTCTTGAACCATCAAAACTGACTTATATCGTTTGGTTGGTAACCTCTGATGAAATAACCATGAACATGGGTAAAATTAATAGTACTACCGGATTTATGACAAAAAAACTGAAGGCAAGCTTTGAGACAGTAACCTCACTGAAACCGGTAAAGATATTTATTACTGCTGAAGACGACCCAAGCCGTCAATATCCCGGGAAAGAAATCGCGTTAACGACCGGCACATTTTAAGATTTGGGAACTTTAAAAATTCATATATAAAGAACATGAGCAATCTACTTTACTTAATTGCAGTGATCCTGATTATCGCCTGGGCGATCGGATTTATCGGCTACAACATTGGAGGTATCATTCACATTCTACTCGTTATTGCAATTATTGCAGTAATACTTAGAGTTATACAAGGAAGAAACATTCTTTAATACAATTGCATTAATAACAATCATTAAAACAGAAATCATGAGTACAGGAAAAGTATTATTAGGTGTATTGGCTGGCGCAGCCACCGGTGCATTGTTAGGCGTTTTATTTGCACCCCATAAAGGTTCGGTTACCCGCAAGAAAATATCGAGAACAACAGGTAATTACGCTGATGGGGTAAAAGATAAAATCAATGAATTATTGGAAGACATCACCGAAAAATTTGAAAAGGTAAAAGAAGATGTAACTGAATTTGCCGATCAGAAAATGCACAAAAATGGTGAAGCTAAAAAAGAAGTAAAAACAACTTAGCATTTAGATTTCACCAGATATTACAACACTTGAGTCCACTCCGGAAGTATCAATTATAGAAATCTTTCGTTGATCTTGGAGTGGCTCAATATTTTTACCCACTTAAAAGCAGCCTCAGAAATTATGGAATCAGAAACTAATATAATTGAAGAGCTAATTGAAAAGACTGTTGAATATGGAAAATCGAGCCTGGAACTAGCAAAACTTAAAACACTTGACAAAACATCGGATGTTGTCTCTTCGTTCATGGCCAATTCAGTTGTCATAGTCATTCTGTTTTCATTTATGCTTTTCCTCAATTTAGGATTGGCTCTTTGGATTGGCAGAATCCTGGGAGAGATTTATTTCGGATTCTTTGCAGTAGCCGGATTTTATTGTATTGCAGCAATTTTGATTTATTTTTTTATGCTTAAGTGGATAAAAAAATATGTTGGTAATACGCTTATTAAACTGATGCTAAAATAAACTCCATGGAACCGATAACTTCAAGAGACGAACTTAAAAATGTCATTCAAATTTTAGAATTTGATCATTCAATTAAAGAGCAACACCTTAAAGAACAGCTATTTATAATCCACGAGAGTTTAAAACCGATTAACCTGATCAAAAGCACTCTACACGAAGTTGCATCATCGCCATATTTAATCGATAATATTTTAGGAGCGACCGTGGGTTTGGCCTCAGGATATATCTCAAAAAAAATAAATGTAGGCGGATCGCATAAAATATTCAGAAAGATCTTTGGTTCAATCCTTCAGTTTGGGGTTACCAATGTTGTCGCCCAGCACACTGATCCTATTAAATCAGTGGGTCAGTTTATTTATCAGCATTTTCTCAAAAAAAAAGAAACAAATTCTGAAAAACTGTGATAACCAAGGAAATACAATTGCCATTTTTCGCAAAAGCATCACTCTTCTTTGTCGGTTTGTTTGCTTTAATATCCATGCTATACATTGCCCAGGGCATCATTGTTCCGTTCATTTTCGCTATCGTTATGGCTATTGTACTTCATCCGGTGGTTAACATTTTTGTGAACCGAAAAATAAACAGGGTAATCGCAATTATCATTACTTTGGTTCTAACCATTATTATTCTTGGCATATTTGGAGCCTTCATTATTACGCAGGCCATGCGGTTCAGCGAAACCTGGCCCAAAATGGTCGCAAAATTTACCGAACTATTCAACGAAGCCACGAACTGGGCTTCGGGCTATTTTGATATAAGCCCACAAAAAATTAGCGAATGGATTACTAAATCAAAAAGTGAAGCCATTAATACCAGCGGTACTGCCATCGGGCAAACACTTGTCAATGTTGGTAGTAGTTTAGTTGTTCTGTTTATCATTCCTGTCTACATTTTTATGCTGCTGTTTTATCAACCACTCCTGATCGAATTTATCCGGAGAGTGTTTGGAGATACTAACCGTAGTACCGTAAGTCAAATAGTTACTGAAATTAAAAAAGTGATTCAGAAATACCTAACCGGTTTGTTTCTCGAGGTTGTTATTGTATCGGTTCTTCATTCGATTGGCCTTTTATTGCTTGGCGTTCCTTATGCAATTTTGCTCGGTATCATAGGTGCGCTGCTCAATCTCATACCTTATCTCGGAGGAATTGTCTCAGTTGCTTTACCTATGATGGTGGCATTAGCCACAAAATCTTCACCATGGGTCGCCCTTTATGTCTTGATTGTATATTATATCATCCAGTTAATCGATAATAATTACATCATCCCCAAAATAGTGGCCTCAAAAGTCAGGATCAATGCACTGGTTTCCATTGTTGTAGTTCTGGCATTTGGCGCGCTGTGGGGCATTCCAGGGATGTTTATTTCCATTCCGATGACTGCAATTATTAAAGTCATTTTCGATCATATTGAACCATTAAAACCATGGGGATTTGTACTTGGCGACACCATGCCACCCCTGCTAAAGATAAAGCCATTAATAAATAAAATACTAAAAGAAACACGATGAAAGCTAAAAATAATATCCAAATTTCGCCTAAAACTGAGAGTATTTTCAATCATCGGATGGAGTTTTCCGATCGCGAAAACATATCTCCTTCGTTAATTCCTCAAAAGAGCAATAAAAAGGAAATACTGTCAGTGCCTATTAATAGCCCGACCGGAGTTTTAATTGTAACCTCCTACCCTCCCCGCGAATGCGGCATTGCAACCTATTCACAGGACTTAATTAAAACGCTCAATAATAAGTTCAGCAATTCAATATCGATTAAAGTTTGTGCATTGGAATCGGGCGAAACCAATTATCCTTATCCTGAAGAAGTAATATATATCCTGAAAACCTCAATTGCCACCGAATACCAAAGGCTGGCGTTCAATATCAATAACGATCGAAGTATCCAAATGGTTTTGATACAGCATGAATTTGGCTTCTATCATCATCAGGAACAGGCATTTCAGCAATTCATAACCGAACTAAGAAAACCGGTTATCGTTGTTTTTCATACCGTTCTGCCCAATCCTGATATAAGGTTAAAACTAAATATACAGCGTATTGTTGCTTTCAGCACGTCCATTATCGTGATGACCCATACTTCATCAAATATCTTAACCAGCGAATATAACATACCGGAGCAAATGATAACAGTAATTGCCCACGGCACTCATCTGGTTCCGCATTTGAGCGAAAAAATCCTGAAGTCGAAATATGGTTTGGATGGACGCAAGGTTCTTACCACATTTGGATTGCTCAGCTCCGGAAAGGGTATCGAAACGACTATAGATGCTTTGCCTGCTATAATCAGGCAAAATCCCGATGTTTTGTTTCTGGTTATCGGCAAAACCCATCCTGAAGTGGTGAAAAACGATGGAGAGAAATATCGTGAAATGCTCGGGCAAAAAGTCGCAGATCTTGGACTTCAGAAACAGGTTCGGTTTATAAACAAATATCTGGAATTGCCCGAATTGCTCGAATATTTGCAACTAACAGATATTTACTTATTTACCACCAACGACCCGAACCAGGCCGTTTCGGGTACTTTTGCATATGCCATGAGTTGCGCCTGCCCTATTATTTCAACGCCAATACCACATGCTAAAGAGGTTTTGACCGAGGATACCGGAATTATTTTTGATTTCCGCAACTCAAAACAATTGGCCGGAAGTGTCAACAAGTTACTGAATGACGATGAACTGCGAAAACACATGAGCACAAATGCCCTGCAAAAAATTGTTTCAACAGCCTGGGAAAACTCGGCTGTTGAACATGCCATGTTGATCGATCAGATTTCAGGAGAAAAGAAAACCATGGAGTATAACCTTCCGGAAATTAAGCTCGACCAGTTGAAAAAAATGACTACTGATGTCGGAATTATTCAGTTTTCGAAAGTAAATCAACCCGATATTAGTACTGGCTACACGCTCGATGATAATGCCCGCGCCTTGATAGCCATGTGCATGTATTACAATGCAACAGAGGATAAAAACAGTTTCCCTTCAATAAAAAAATACCTGAATTTCATCGGGCATTGCCAACAGCCTGATGGTGCCTTTTTAAATTATACCGATCAGGATAACCATTTTACCAATCAGAACGATGATGTTAATCTGGATGATTCAAACGGAAGGGCTATTTGGGCTTTGGGATATGTCATTTCATTAATTGGCATTTTGCCTGCTGAAATCATTTCAATAGCCGACAAAATCATTGAAAAAGCTTTTCTGTGTATCGATTCGATGCATTCCCCCCGTGCAATGGCATTCTCGATAAAAGGAATATGCTACTACCATAACACCATAAAATCGCCCGAAAACCTTGTACTGATTAGAACATTGGCCAATCGCATGATGCAGATGTATAAGCACGAATCGAGTAAAAAATGGAATTGGTTTGAAGGCTACATGACTTACGCCAACAGCATTTTGCCTGAGGCCATGCTGTATGCGTTCGTGGCGACCGATGATAAAACGTATAAAGAAATCGCCAGAACAACGGTTGATTTTCTGATATCAAAAATCTTCAATGAAAATGGAATTGAAGTGATTTCCAACAAAAGCTGGCTGCAAAAAGGACAGGAACCTGATCGTTTTGGAGAACAACCCATCGATGTGGCCTACACCATCATGGCATTAAGCAAATTCTACGATGTGTTTAAAGACGAAGAATACCGCCTGAAAATGGTCAAAGCTTTCAATTGGTTTTTAGGCGACAACCGTTTGCACCAAATCGTTTATAATCCTTGTACAGGCGGCTGTTACGACGGACTGGAAGAATCGAATGTGAACCTGAACCAGGGAGCCGAATCGACAGTAAGTTACCTGATGGCAAGGCTAACTATTGAAAAGTATGCTGGGTTGAATATCCCTGTTAAAACTCAATTTCAAAATCAAAACAGGTTATATTCCCATCAAAAAAGCAGCATTAATTCTGACATTACTGTATACAAGTACAGCTCATTGCCAGATAATTAGGATTAATACATTCAACTGAGGGCGGTCTGAATGTGGGAATTATGTAAATTTTG
>Ga0302288_1002167_pt1 | contig 11789 bp, 8 predicted proteins | sample III_Fen_N1_1_FD_194549 | JGI IMG/M metagenome (GOLD analysis project Ga0302288, IMG submission 194549) | Peat permafrost microbial communities from Stordalen Mire near Abisko, Sweden - III_Fen_N1_1 | ecosystem: Environmental > Terrestrial > Soil > Wetlands > Permafrost | place: Sweden: Abisko...
AAAGAACCTGACAAGTATATCAATGATTTAATGGATAAACTCATTCAGGGCATTCAAAAATTATAATTTATAAATCAGGTTTATGAAGAGTAACCCGCAAAAATCAATTATTCCGGTCATCGGAATAATGATTATTCTGATTGCCTTTTTATCAAGAAGACTCTATATAAAAAACCTGAATGTGGATTCGCTTTTAAGCTTTATAGCGGGGATTGCATTAGTGATTGTTTGCTTCGTGATTTTCAAGAAGGTATTAAAAAACAAAAAATAAAGCGGTTCTGTATTGAAACCTTTCACGGTTTAGTTGAACAACTTTTTTTATAAAATATTAATAGGATGGTCAAAAGCCGTCCTGTTAATATTTAATCAAACCTGAACATAATTTGGGTACTATTTTTTTGCATTCCATCTTTCTTTATATCTTTGCAATCTAACTTAATTTTTCGATGCAACAAAAAAAGAAAGTGCTGATTATTGGTGCAGGCGTAGGTGGAATAACTACTGCTATTTTTCTGGCACAAAAAGGTTTTTCCGTTGAAATATATGAAAAGAATGCAAATCCGGGAGGTCGTTGCGGACAAATGATTCAAGATGGTCATCGGTTTGATTTGGGAGCAACTATATTGCTTATGCCATCGCTTTACAGACAGGTTTTTGGAGCGTTGGGACTTGATATGGACAAAGAACTGGAAACAACATCGTTAGAACCAGTCTATAAATTGTTTTTTGGTGATGGAACTGATTTTGCCTTTACACGGAATTCGGAACAGATGAAATTTCAACTCGAAACGTTGGAACCAGGCAGCCACGCCCGTTACGAAAGCTATATAAAAGAAGGATATGATTTCTTTCATCAATCAATGGACGGTTTGTTGAATAGAAACTTCTATCATTTATTCCAATTTATCAACTTTAAAAGTATCCGCTTACTTATTAAATTGAAAACGTGGATAAAGCACACTGATTATGTTCGGCGTTTTTTTAAAGATCCCCGTCTGCAAAAAACATTTACGTTTCAGAATATCTACGTGGGGCAAAATCCATACAAGCAACCTGCTTTTTTCTCCATGCTTCCTGCTGCAGAAATTACCGAAGGAGCTTTATTTCCCAAAGGCGGTATGCACAGAATTGTGGAAAGACTTATTGAAGAAGCCACTAATAGTGGCGTAAAATTTCATTTTAAGGAATCGGCCAAACGCATAATTATTAACGGAAATAAAGTTGAAGGAATTGAACTGGAAAATGGAAAAATAACAAAAGCCGATCTGGTTATTGCCAATGCCGATTTACCTTATGTTTACGACAAATTGCTACCAGACAAATCAATTGCAAACAGATTAAAAAAGAAAGAATATTCCTGCTCTGCTATTGTATTTCATTGGGGTATGGACAAAATATATCCGCAACTGGATCATCACAGCATTTTTCTGAACGAACCATACAAAGAAGGTATGGAAAAGATTTTCAACGAAAAATCACTATCTACCAATCCAAGTTTTTACATACATGCTCCCGTTAGAACCGACACATCGGCAGCACCCGAGAATGAAGATACGCTGTCGGTAATCATTCCTGTTGGACGCATAGATGAACGATATGAGCAGGATTGGCAGACAATAAAACAATCAGCGCGCGAAGCAGTCATTCGCCGACTGAAAGAAGCTGGACTAACTGATATTGAAGAACATATCAAGTTCGAAATATGTTTTATGCCTAAAACGTTCGAAAGTTATTGCAACGTAACTCATGGTTCGGTATTTGGCAGCTTAAGTCACACTATTTTTCAAATGGGTTATTTTCGTCCGCACAATCAACACCGAAAGTACAAAAACCTTTATTTTGTAGGCGGAAGCACTCATCCGGGCAACGGAATTCCATTGATACTGCTTTCGGCAAAGCTGACAAGCGAGAAGATTTTCAAAATGCATAATGCATAATTCACAATGCATTATTAAGACATATATCTCATATAATTTATACGAACTCCTATTTATGAATTGTGCATTATGAATTATGAATTAATTTTTCGCTCTATTGATTTCGATAAAATTGTTGATCATCCAAACATCCTTATTGCCGCACACTTTTGGGATGACGAAAGGTACAACGCTGCAAAAGTTTGCTATAAATTTATGCGGGCTATCGACGATTTGATTGATGATTATAAATCGGAACACAAAACAATAGAGCTTACTGAAAAAGCACATTTCGAGGCAGATGTAAAAACTTGGATAAATACTGTTCTGAATATATTCGACAATAATCCTGAACATGCTGAACTGATAGAAACTATTCACCGTTTTCATATTCCTTCTTGGCCACTCGAAGATTTTGCCAAATCGATGGTGTACGATATTTACAACGACAGCTTTCCGACCCTACCTGCTTTTCTGGACTATGCTACAGGAGCATCGGTAGCGCCTGCTTCTATTTTTGTTCATTTGTGCGGGCTCACATGGGTAAACGGTGAATATCTGGAACCGACTTTTGATGTAAAGCGGGCAGCAACTCCATGTTCCATATTCAGCTATCTGGTGCATATTATCCGCGATTTTGTAAAAGATCATACACATAACCTTAATTATTTCCCCGACAATTTAATCTCAAAATATAGTTTAGACCGTGAACAGCTTTTGGCTATGGCGCATGGAGCTCAAATAAACGACGGATTCCGAGGTATGATTCGTGAACTATACACAGTAGCAGATGAATATCGACAACGAACCTATGAAATAATAGAGGAAATAAAACCATTGCTCGAACCTCGCAGCCAATTGAGTTTAGAGATTATTTTTGATCTTTATCTAATGGTTTTTGAGCGTATCGATATTGAGAACGGAACATTTACAACCCAAGAACTTAACCCAACACCAGAAGAAATTAAAAAAAGAGTGTGGGTGGTGATTGAGAACTTTGAGTCTATTTGAAAACAATAAGGCTAAAGCCATAATTCACTCTTCTCCCCCATTTCCCAATTCCCTCTTTCTTTGTATCTTTGCACTCCTTATTAAACAAATCACCAACAAACAAATCACCAATAAAAATGGCCGACGATAAAAAAGTTATTTTCTCGATGGTAGGTGTCAGCAAGACATTTCCACCACAAAAAAAAGTATTAAACAACATTTACCTTTCATTTTTTTATGGAGCTAAAATCGGTATAATCGGTTTGAATGGCTCTGGAAAATCTACCTTATTAAAAATTATTGCCGGTGTAGAAAAAAGCTACAATGGCGAAGTGGTTTTCTCGCCGGGTTATTCGGTAGGTTATCTGGAGCAAGAGCCCAAACTTGACGATACTAAAACGGTAAAAGAAATTGTGCAGGAAGGTGTACAGGAAATTGTAGATATGCTTGCAGAATATGAAAAAATAAACGAACAATTTGCTGAACCGGAAGCTGATTTTGATAAATTAATTGCTCGTCAGGGTGAATTGCAGGAACTTTTGGATCATGCTGACGCATGGAATCTGGATAATAAGCTGGAACGTGCAATGGACGCCTTACGTTGTCCTGACGAAGATGCTTTAGTAGCCGTACTTTCGGGAGGTGAACGTCGCCGTGTGGCACTTTGTCGCTTATTGCTTCGCAATCCTGATATCCTACTACTCGATGAGCCTACCAACCACTTGGATGCCGAATCGGTAGAATGGTTGGAACATTACCTGCAAAATTATGCCGGAACTGTTATTGCTATCACTCACGACCGTTACTTCCTCGACAACGTTTCAGGTTGGATTTTGGAGCTTGACCGTGGCGAAGGTATTCCTTGGAAAGGAAACTACACATCGTGGTTGGAACAAAAAACAGCGCGTATGGCCAGTGAAGAAAAGCAAGCCAGCAAACGCCGCAAAACACTGGAACGTGAGTTAGATTGGGTTCGTATGGCACCAAAAGCTCGCCATGCCAAAGGAAAAGCACGTATTGAAGCTTACGACAAATTGATAAATGAAGATCAAAAAGAAAAAGAAGAAAAACTGGAAATCTTTATTCCAAATGGACCACGCCTTGGTAACAAAGTAGTGGAAGCCATTGATGTTGCCAAAGGTTTTGGTGAACGTTCATTGTTCGAACATCTTAATTTCATGCTTCCCCCCAATGGTATTGTTGGTATTATCGGACCAAATGGTGCGGGTAAAACTACTCTTTTCCGGTTGATGATGGGATTAGAAAAAGCCGATAAAGGAACATTCGAAGTGGGCGAAACAGTAAAAATTGGTTATGTAGATCAAAGTCATGCTGACATTGATCCTGACAAAACTGTTTATCAGGTTGTTTCGGGTGGAACGGACTTTATCCGCGTAGGAGGAAAAGAAATCAACGCACGGGCTTATCTGTCGCGCTTCAACTTTGCCGGAGGTGATCAGGAAAAACTATGCGGAGTGTTATCGGGTGGTGAGCGTAACCGCTTACATCTGGCTATCACTCTAAAATCGGAAGCAAACGTGCTGTTGCTCGATGAACCAACCAATGATATTGATGTAAATACGTTACGTGCATTGGAAGAAGGATTAGAAGCCTTTGCCGGGTGTGCTGTGGTTATCAGTCACGACCGTTGGTTTCTCGACCGTATTTGTACGCATATCATTGCCTTCGAAGGTAATTCAGAGATTTTCGTGTTTGAAGGTTCTTATTCGGAATACGAAGAAAATAAAAAAATGCGCTTAGGCGACGAAGCACCAAAACGAATACGTTATAAAAAATTGATTGTATAAGACCACACAACCTCCAAATGGAGACTCGAAGAAATGCATTTCACCGATTATTACGGTGAAGCGCATTTTTCTTATTGAATAAGTCTCGAAAATTATTCTAAATCAAGGTTGCGTTACTAACGCAAGCGTGTTTTCATTTTATTTCTTACTTGCGTTATGGACGCAAGCATGAATTTAAAAAAATTGGAGGTTGCGTTACTAACGCAAGCATGTTTTCATTTTATTTCTTACTTGCGTTACGTACGCAAGCATGAATCTTAAAAAATTGGAGATTGCGTTACTAACGCAAGCATGTTTTCATTTCATTTCTTATTTGCGTTACGAACAATGAAGCAAATCTATCGCTTTTTACAGTTATATATAAAAAAATGCGCTTACCGACTTTTACACCGATAAGCGCATTTCCCATTTAATTGAAACGAAAAAATGTATGATTTTGTAGGAATAACCAATGCATTATTCCTACGTTTTTTTACATGCCGTCTTCTATATTCCACACAAAAGCCCGAATACCCATGCGTTCAGAAGTCACGTCCAACTCACGTAAATCTGCCAGAATCGGTTTTACCTTTTCATCCTCAACAATTGTGATGACGGCTGTATTCAATGATGGCCAGGCATGAGTTCCGTAATGCGGATCACCTGTTTTTGTTCCACGGCCTATAACCGATTCCCAACCACTAAAGCCACGAACATGATTAAATGTAAGAATCTGTTGAACTTGTTCGTAATAAGCCTGATCGAATGATATAAATATTGATTTCATAATTTTTACTTTTAAATATTAGTACTGTTCAAACAAGTTATTCACCAAGTTCTTTCAATAAAGCCTGTTTCTTATTCTTTTTGTGTTTGCGCTTAACACCACCTGCAGCAAAAAGCGTGTACATAACAGGAACCACAACCAGCGTTAGTATGGTTGAAACCGTCAGACCTCCGATTACTGTAACAGCCATTGGTTTCCACATTTCAGCACCTTGTCCGTGGCTCATTGCTAATGGCAACATACCCAAGATTGCAGTCAAGCTGGTCATCAATACCGGACGTAAACGTGATTTACCACCAGTAACCACAGAGCGAATAATACCAAAACCACGTTCGCGGTTCAGGTTGATATAATCCACCATCACAATACCGTTCTTTACCACAATACCTACAAGCATAATTACACCCACGAATGTCATTACATTAAAGGTAGTTCCTGAAAGCCATAATGCCAAAACAACACCTGAAATTCCAAACGGAACGGAGAACATGATAATGAAAGGATAAGTTACTGATTCAAATTGTGAAGCCATTACTACAAATACCAACATAATGATAATCAAGAGGAGTGAACCTAAATCACCGAACGATTCCTGTTGATCTTTAAATGATCCGGCAATAGTTGTTGTAATATCCGAAGGACTATCAATTTTATTAAGTTCTACATTAATATCTTTTACAGCTTTATCAAGTGTTGTACCTGAAACAGTTGACGAAACAGTAATAATACGCTGGCGGTTTTTACGCTCGATGGTAGGTGGAGTGTAACGTTCCACTACATTACCTAAATCCTTCAACCGTATTGCTTGTCCCTGAGGATTATAGATTATAATATTTTCAATCGATTCAATCGATTCTCGATATTTTGGAGCATAACCCACTACGATTGAGTATTCTTCACCATCTTCTCTAAAAAGTGAAGCAGTCATACCATTAATACGATTGCTCAGATAATTGGATGCCGTGGCAATATTCAATCCATTCAGAGCCAATTTTTCGCGATCAAAATCAACCTGATATTCTGGTGTGTATTCTTCACGACTAACCGTTGTATTTACCAACCCTTTAACTTTAGCCAATCTTTTTAATATTTCTGCTGCAACTTTATCAGTTTGATTAAAATCATATCCATAAATTTCAACATCGAGAGTTGACTGCCCCCCCATCATGCTCATACTACTACCGGCTGTTACTGTAGATTTACGAATTTCAGGGATACGCTTAATATCATTACGAATACTGTCTGTAATCGCAAAAGCAGAGCGTGTACGATCTTTCAGATTAACCAATCTTATTGTAAATGTTCCAACATTACTTTGATTTTTACTAAACAATGATCCGTAAACATTTTTACTACTAGCCTGTCCGACACTAAAGTTAATGATATCAATTTCAGGATATTTCTTTTTCCAATCGGTATTAAGTTTTTGACAAACATCTTTCGTAATTTCCATTCTAGTTCCCACGGGTAATTCAATTGTAGTAGAAATAAAACCACTATCTTGAGCCGGGAAGTATTCAGTTCCAACCCAACCTACCACCAACGGAATAATACTCAAAACAAAAAAGACCGATGCCAAAACAACAATTGATATTTTATGACGAACCGCCCAGTTTACCAACTGTGAATATTTCTCATCCAGTTTATCAAGGAAACGTTCAATCGGGCCATAAACTGCATTAAACCCTTTACTTCGGTTAGGATTAAGTCTTAGCAATTGTGACGCTAACATTGGAGTCAGAGTCAATGCACAAACCATTGATACGGTAATAATAATAGATACCATCCAACCAAGTTGAGCAAACATAACTCCAGCCATTCCCGAAACCATAGTCAACGGAAGGAATACAGCAATAATGGTAAGTGTAGAAGCAATAATTGACAAACCTACTTCGTTTGTTCCGTTTACGGCAGCTGTTTTAGGACGGCTTCCTCGTTCAATATGTGTTGTAATATTTTCCAACACCACAATGGCATCATCCACTACTAACCCTATAGCCAATGACAACGAACTCAATGAAATAATATTTAGAGTTCCTCCCGTCAGACCCAGATAAATAAATGCTGCAATTAACGAAATTGGAATGGTCAGAATAATGATTACAGTTGCACGCCAACGACCTAGGAAAAACAACACCACCAACATTACGAAAAGAAGTGCATAAATCACTGTCTCAGCCAAACTGTCAATTGTTCGTATAATATTGTCTGATGTATCATTAACAATAGTAAGTTTCACATCTGCTGGAAGATTCTTCTGAATTTCAGTTAGCATCTTTTTTACATCTTTGGCAATCTGAACCGTATTCGCCCCCGATTGTTTTTGAACAACGATAGATGCACCCTGTACTCCATTAGTAAAGCTTTCCTGCATGCGTTCTTCATGCTTATCACTAATAACAGCCACATCGGACAATTTTACTGTTTTACCATTGAAATTTCCAACAACGATATTATTCAACTCCGATGGATCTTTAAATTCGCCCTCAACCCGAAGTGCATAAGTATCGCTACCAACATCCATTGAACCTGCCGGAGTATTCACATTTTCCATACGAATATACTGAGCCAGAGCTTCAACAGTCAGGTGGTAAGCTTCCATTTTAATGGGGTCAACATAAACCTGAATTTCACGTTGAGGAGCACCACTAATAGATACAGAACCTACACCATTTATACGCGCTAGTGGATTAGCAACTTTTGTATCCAAAATTTTGTATAGTGCTGGTAAACTTTGATTAGCTGTAGCCGAAAGCATGATTACAGGAATCATATCCGTACTCAATTTGAAAATAATCGGATTACCAGCTCCTGCCGGCATATACGATTTCACCAAATCCAATTTATTACGAATATCATTCGTCACAACATTTATATCCAATCCATAGTCGAATTCCATTGTGATAATTGAACGGTTTTCTTTCGAAGTGGATTTTATATTTTTGAGGTTGGAAACCGTATTCAGAGTGCTTTCCAATGGGCGCGTTACATTTGTTTCCACATCCGAAGCACTAGCACCATCATAGGTAGTCATTACCATAATGCTGTTAGATTCAATTTTGGGTAACAAATCAATCGGTAATTTATTGTAAGAGAAAAGTCCCAGAATAACCACTGCGATAAATATAATCGAAGTCATTACAGGCTTTCTCACTGAACTTTCGTATAAACTCATAAGTTTTAATTAATAATTAATAATTCACAATTAATAATTCTATGTAACTTAAATAACCAACAAAGGATTATTTGATAACATTCACAACAGTACCATCCACCAATTTAGACTGACCTGCAATAACTACCTGTTCTCCTAAAGATAAACCCGAAAGAACTTCATAACCGGCATCTACTCTGCGACCAATTTCTATTTGTTTGTACTTAACTTTACCATCAGAATAAATGTAAACAAATTTAGCCCCTGAACCAGCTTGCTTTACAATAGCTCTATCCGAAACTACAATGCGTTTTGCTTTTCCAAATTCAATATTTACACGGGCAAACATTCCGGGACGAATTTTATTATTGTTATTATTCAGTTTAATTTCAACGGCAAAAGTACGGGTGCGTTCGTCGATGGTAGGATAAATTAGATTTACCCGACCCTGAAAATTCTGTCCGTTAAGTACATCAAAACTCACATCAATAGGCATACCTATTTTAACCTGAGAATAATATGATTCTGAAACATTAATCAACACTTTTACAGGATTGATATTCATCACAGTCAACACCGGCATTTGACCGGAATACATATCTCCATTATCGTAATTACGTGCTGTAATTACACCTGAAATAGGGCTAAGTAAATACGTGTTTTCACTCAAATTCTTAATATTAGTCTGAGCTACATCCAATTGCATTTTAGCATTATCTAACTCCTGTTGCGAAGCACCACCCACGTTAAACAATTCCTGAACACGTTTGTACGAACGTTTCACATTTTCAATCTGAGTTTCCAGATTAGAAAGGTTAGCCACATCCATTTGTACCAACTTTTGTCCTTTTGAAACATGTGTACCAACTTCAACCAATATCTGACGTATACGACCCGGAGCAGAAGGAGCAATACTGTTTTTTGCATCAGGTTGTACAGTGGCAGTTACTTCATAAGTTTGTTCAACTTGTTTTTCAACAGTAGTTTCCAACCGAACATTTGGAGTTTCAGTGACAACAGCAGTATCGGCTTGTTTTTGTTTAGAGCACGAAGTCAAACCGATAACCAGTGCCAGAAGGATTAATCCACCTAATTTAATCTTATTCATATCGTTATTGTTTTAATTTTTATATTTCTTATACTATTAACTGTAAACTTATTACTATAAACTATTTTGTGTCTTTGCCTAATAATTTCTCCAAATCGGATTTTGCTGATAAATAATCAAAAACCGACTGATTATATGACAAACCTGCATTGATATAAGCCAATTCTGTATTATTTAAATCCAAATATGTAGCCCCACCCACATCATACATTTTTTGCGATATTGATAAAGCTTTTTCAGCCTGTTTCAATCCTTCTTTATTTGATTCAATTTTTTTAATCGATTTTTTAATATTATCAATACAGTTTATTACTTGTAAATCAACATTTCTCTTTAAATTTTCGCGTTGTATCTTTAACTCATCCTGTTGTATTTTAATTTGTTTATATTTAAAATACTTTGATCCACCTTGAAAAATAGGTATTGACAATGACAAACCGGCACTACTGGCAGGATAATTTGTATAATCGTTAAACATCTTCTGAGAATCATTACCTATTGAGTTAACCGAATAATTTATACTTGCACCCAAAGTAGGCAACCAGGCAGACTGTTGAATCTTCAAAGACTGATCAAGCTGTTTAGACTTTATATCAAACTGAACCAAATCATAATTTTTATCAATTGCTCCGGTATCAACTTTCATTACTTCAGAATACTTCTCTGTTTCAAGGTCTGACAACTTACCCAGCACTTTGATTTGAACATTCATATCTAAACCCATCAGTATTTTAAGTTGTAATTTACTCATATTCACAGCACTTTCTGCTGATGTTAGATTTGATTCTGCATTCTTCACTTGTACATCAGCTCTAATCCATTCATATTCAGAGACAGCTCCCTGTTTATATTTATTTCTAATAACATTAGCATTTTCAAAGCTATTCTTATAACTTCTTTGAAAAACATCATACGAATCCTGCGAAAGTAAGATTCCGTAATATGCTTTTTTGATTTGATTTACAAGAGATATTTGAGATGAATGAGCTGATTCCAAAGCTAACTGCGCATCATATTCATTCATTTTCAATGTAGCCCAAAGCGTAGGTGCAATAATCGGTAATGTTGCTGAGATTCCTGCCGAAAAACTATTATCAACTCCAAACTCCAAAATCATAGGAGTACCGTTCATTGATATAACACTCTTGGATTTTGCAAAAGTTCTGGAATAAGTTCCCGAACCTGAAATCGTAGGGAATAACGCAGAAAGTCTTTCTTTTTTGGAATAATCTATTCGCTCAATTTCCTTATTGGCAACCCTAATTGTTGGGCTTTTACTTTGAGCTATTTCCAGTGCTTTCGAAAGCGATACGGTCAACGTATCCTGCGCTTTCAGCATAGCTGTAGGCACTATACATATCAATGTCACTGCCAATACAAATTTTCTACTAAACTGTTTCACAATTTTTATTTATTTTAGAAATTAATATTTTAATGTTTATTTTAAGTGCAAAATTATATTTACTAACTTTATTATGAGAATAAAAATCGTTGAATTACTAAAATTGCCCGACGAACGAATGTTTTAATTAGTTGAATGGTCAATAAAAATGATTATACGCAATCAAAGTATAAGATTATTCACCTTTATTGTAGTTCCCTTCAACATATTTAAGACCTTTTTCGTTTGCAATTAAGTGAATCATCAAATCAATAAAAAAATCTATCAATCGTTTCTTTGAATACTTCTTTGCATCCTGACTCATTAAATCAAACGTTCTTTTAACTTCCAAAGAATGAAAGTAAGCTATCAACTCAACATCTAGATCTTCTCGAAAATAACCCTCCTCAATTCCTTGTCGCAAATATCTTTCAAATCCAGTTCTCATTTCCTGCTTGGAAATTTGTTCAAATTTAGCATTAACCTTTGGATAGTACTTCTCTAAATCATAACAAAAAGACTGCGATTCATGCCCTATCCCCTTCTTTATTTCTTTAATGCTGGTAACCAAAGAATCAATCGCATTTTTGTTTTTAAACATCTTTTTAAACCTATCTATTTGCAACGAGTGCTGGTATAATAAAACTGCTTCAACCAAATCTTCTT
>Ga0302288_1002168_pt1 | contig 11775 bp, 10 predicted proteins | sample III_Fen_N1_1_FD_194549 | JGI IMG/M metagenome (GOLD analysis project Ga0302288, IMG submission 194549) | Peat permafrost microbial communities from Stordalen Mire near Abisko, Sweden - III_Fen_N1_1 | ecosystem: Environmental > Terrestrial > Soil > Wetlands > Permafrost | place: Sweden: Abisko...
CATTGGTTTTCAAGAAAATAAATGAATATACAGCTCGCGAAGAAGAGTTTGTAAAACGTTGTGGGTTTGCTTTAATGTGCGAACTTTCTTTTCACGATAAAAAAATTAAAAATGAAGATTTTTATCCTTTTTTTGATTTAATAGAACGCGAAGCCTGGGATGAGCGGAATTTCGTGCGAAAAGCTGTGAATTGGGCATTGCGACAAATTGGCAAGCGGAATGAAGTGTTGAGAATAAAGGCTATAGAATGTGCTGAGCGTGTTCTCAAGCAAGGAACAAAGTCTGCTAAATGGATTGCGACAGATGCATTGAGAGAGTTGAATAATCCGAAGATAATTGCCAGAACGATAAAAAAGCAATAATGTTATATTGCCAAAAAGAGTTGTTTGAATTCGAGTTATTGAAAAAATTAAATATAGGCATTAAGAAATATTGTATGTATTTAAATTGTTTGCAAATGAAAACACTTCTCCACTTGAGGGTAATAAATCAGTCTTTCCTTTCGTAAAATAAAGTTGCTCAATGTCTCTTATTGCATGGTTTTGATATCATAAAAATCTGTTTTATAGGCTAAATTCGATATTTCATACGGCTTTAAATAAGCTTATCATGGGCTTTCTCGATGTATATGCTCCTTTTATAAATATTTCCATTATTTTTTTTAAAATCCCGAATTTATTTTTGTAAGCTAGAATGTTACTCACATTCTTATTCAAATTCATCTGTTTTTTGTAATTAAAATTAAAACAATAATTAGTTTTGTTTGTTATTATTACAAAATAAAATTAATTACAAATAAAAGAAGAATTATGAAAAGAAGCTTACTCATTCTATTATTTGTTCTAGGGGCAATTGTTCCAGAACTCAAAGCACAAGATTCATTATCCCATTGGTCGGTTGTGGGGAAAGTTGGATTGGACTATTATCGTGTAACACCTGTATCAACTAAAACCGGAATTGACCAATATATCGATGATATGGGTTGGACTTTCCCTGGATTAATTTTGGAATACACCATTAACCCCTTGGTTGGCTTTGGTGGAGGTGTTGATTATTTGACTTATGACAGAAACGTGGCTAACGGAAGTACACTTGATTTCTCGTTGTTCAGTTCCGTAAATCTGTCAAACTTATTATCTCCTAAACGTTCAGGATTTTGGAAAAAAGTCAGTGTTTATGGGAATTGGGGTGTCGGTTTAGGATTTTTCTCAAACGAAGTTTTAGCTACAGGGAAAAAAGAACAATTGATGTCACCTTTGGCAACAAGCGCTTTGAGTATTGAGTATAAGTTAAGCAAGGCGTGGGCATTACGCCTTGAAGGTCAGTACCGTTATTATTTCAGGGAAGATTTGGGAGGTGTAAGTTCAAGCGAAGGATTGGGTCAAGTAACTTCCATGGTCTATGGTAATGATGCATTAGCTGCAACTGTTGGCGTTCGTTATAAATTTGGAACTAGTTCCAAGAAACACGTTCGGGATGTAAGTGTGGACAATTATTACAATCAGACGGATAAAAAAGACGCAGCTATCCAGCAGAGATTGAAGGCAATAGAAGATGAAAACAAATCGGGTAAAGAAAAAATACAGAAATTGGAAGCATATCTGAAAAAACTGAATGACGAGAAAGCTGCTCAAATAGCCAAACTACAGGATGATTTAAAGAATATCCCTCAAGCTAAAGTAGCTGATCAAGGGAATTTGGATTCTCCAACCGTATTGTTGGATGTGAATTTTGATTTCAATTCGTCAGAATTGACTACCAAAACAAAAGCTATTCTCGATCAGGTGGCTGTGGTTCTAAAAGTTAACAAATCGTGGTTAAAACTTTCAGTTACAGGATATACCGACAATGTAGGTGGAGACAATGTAAACAAAAAGCTATCCGATAAACGTGCCGATGTAGTGAAAAACTATTTAGTTGCAAAGGGAATAGCAGCAGATGCAATAAATACTTCAGGACTTGGAAAGCAAAATCCTAAAACTACAAACAATACTAAAGAAGGACGTTACACGAATCGTCGTGCTGAATTGATTCTTCAAAAATAAAATGAACTTCCATTTTTTCAAATAAAAAAGGCACATGTATTTGTGCCTTTTTTATTTTTTATTAAACAGATAATCTCAATATTTTACAATAGAATTGAAGAAATTGCGTATTTAATCTATATCAAAAAATCGACTTATTTCAGTAAAGGATAATTTCCGTACCTTTGCAGGGATGAAATGCCGTTATTGAACCAAAACAACCTAAAAGCGTTTTTATCGCTAAAAAACCTATGCAACCTCAGACCTATCAACTGACTGACTTCTTACCTACAACCAAAAAAGAACTTGAATTGCGTGGTTGGGATGAAGTGGATGTGGTGCTTTTCAGTGGAGATGCGTATGTGGATCATCCATCATTTGGTGCCGCAGTGGTTGGGCGTTTGCTCGAAGCACAGGGTTTGCAGGTGGCACTCGTTCCTCAGCCAAATTGGCGGGATGATTTGCGCGATTTCAAGAAAATGGGGCGACCGCGTCTGTTCTTCGCAGTATCGGGTGGCAATATGGATTCGATGGTTAACCACTACACAGCGAACAAAAGGTTGCGTTCAGATGATGCCTACACGCCAGATGGAAAAGCCGGTATGCGCCCTGATTATGCGACAATTACCTATGCGAATATACTTAAGAAGCTTTATCCTGATGTTCCAGTCGTAATTGGTGGAATAGAGGCTTCGCTGCGACGGTTCACTCATTACGATTATTGGTCGGACAAATTGATTCCGAGCATCCTTGTTGACTCCAAAGCGGATCTGCTGATCTATGGAATGGGAGAGAAGCCCCTTGCCGAATTGGTGAAACAACTGCGTGAAGGGAAAAAAGTCAATGAAATCCGGGAGATTCCACAGACTTCGTTCTTGACCAAGGATATTCCGAAACATACCACCTGGAAGGATGTGGAGTTGGTGTCGCACGAAGTTTGCCTTACTGACAAAAAGAAATATGCTTCGAACTTTAAACATATTGAGGAAGAATCCAATAAATACGAAGCCAACCGACTGTTGCAGAAAACGGGAAACAGATGGGTGGTTGTAAATCCACCTTTTGAGCCACTGACCGAAAAAGAACTGGATGCTTCGTTCGATTTACCTTATACCCGTGTGCCTCATCCCAAATACAAAGGCAAAACCATTCCTGCTTACGAGATGATTAAGTTTTCGGTGAATCTGCACCGCGGATGTTTCGGAGGATGTGCGTTTTGTACGATTTCCGCTCATCAAGGCAAACACATTGTGTCAAGATCCAAAGAATCCATCCTGAACGAGGTAAAGCAAATTATACGAATGGCCGACTTTAAAGGCTATCTCAGCGATTTAGGCGGTCCATCGGCCAATATGTATCAAATGAAAGGAAAGGACATGAGCGTTTGCCGCAAATGCAAGAAACCGTCCTGTATTTTCCCTAGTGTGTGCGCCAATCTGAATACGGATCATGCACCGTTGCTGGATATTTACCGTTCGGTGGATAAGCTTCCGGGTATCAAAAAATCGTTTATTGGATCGGGTGTGAGGTACGATATGCTGTTGGCTGATGCCAAAAACGCTGCAATCAATAAAGCTAACTCCGAATATGTTCGTGAGTTAATAACCCTTCACGTGTCGGGACGGTTGAAAATTGCGCCCGAACATACGTCTGACAAAGTACTGAATCTAATGCGCAAGCCCTCGTTCAGCTATTTCGGGCAGTTTAAGCAACAATTCGACCGCATTAACCGCGAATCAGGATTGAATCAACAGCTGATTCCCTATTTTATTTCCAGTCATCCCGGCAGTACCAACGAAGATATGGCCGAACTGGCTGCTCAAACCAAAAGCCTTGATTTCAAGTTGGAACAAGTGCAGGATTTTACACCCACACCCATGACACTGGCTACCGAAATCTATTATTCGGGGTATCACCCTTATACGCTTGAACCGGTATTTACTGCCAAAAGTAAGGATGAAAAGCTGGAACAACGCAAGTTCTTTTTCTGGTACAAGGGAGAATATAAAAATGCCATTATCCGCGATTTGCAACGCCTGAAACGCCCTGATTTGCTGAAGAAGTTATTTGAAAGATAATCGTCAGGCGATTCAAAGGATGACTACAACCTGTTTTGGATGAATATCCGTGAGAATGTGAAGCTTCGGATTGATCCGTATAAAAAGACGAAGTAAACCGAAAGTCAAGGATACCATTATTCTGGCCGATTCATGCAGAATAAGGTGTGTCCATCCATGTTGATGGTTTGAAAAACATGGAATCCAATTTTATTGTAAATACCTATGTTCTTTGTGTTTGCCGTTTCGAGGTAGAGCGTTGCTTTCGTTGCTTTCATCTTGTCAATCATAAAACTGATTAATTCTTTTGCATACCCTTTTCCCTGACTTTCTGGCAAAACGCCAATTGTATATAAGTGGGCATATCTCTCTTTAAGGGGATGATACTTATACACAAGTTTATCCATTTTTAATACTCTGAGAGTTGAGGAGAGTCCAATTCTGAAAAGGAAAGATAAGTTTCTATAAATATACCCCCAGGTTATCTTTTCTTTTTTTGTTGTATTCCACAATGCAGCAGCAGTATTGTCATCGCTAAGGTATATTTCACCTCGGTTAAACGATTCTTCAAATACATACTCCATGATGATTCTCAGCTTATTCTTGTTTTTCGATTTTTCTAACAGGAAGTTGATGTGAGGATCATTTTTAAAGGATTTGGTAAGAATATCAACCACCACAGTTTTGTCTTCAAATCTTGCTCTTTTCATTTTTCTTTTCGATAAATATAATTCAACAGTTTATCCTGTTTACATAATCTGTAGGGGCTTGAATTTAAGCGTAAAATGCCGGCAGATATAACTGGATTTTCAATGCAAAAGTGCAACAATTTATTGATTAGAATTTTGACAAAAGTCAAAAAAGTGAGGGGCAAATGTTATTTTTTTGTTCGGATTCTGCTTAATGTCTCTTGCGATATTCCTAAATAGGAAGCCACATGACCTAATGAGGCTCGCTGAAGTATATAGGGTTGTCGGCTAACGAGTTGTTCATAGCTTTCTTTAGCACTCTGGAATTGTAAACAAAGGGTTCGTTCCATCAAATCGACATAATACTTCTCAGTTAGCAATCGTCCGACGTAATTAAACTCAGGATGGTTTTGGTATATCCTGTTTAAATCATCGTAGCTAATAACATACAGAATACTATTTTCAATGGCTTCTATGTTTTCAAAACCCGGTTTCTGCGAAACGAATGAATAGGTCGAGGTAGCAATATCGTTCTCGAACCCAAACCAGGTGGTTATTTCCTTGCCATTGTGGTAATGAAATCCTCTCAGGAATCCTTTCTTTATCAGGTACAGCTCATTGCATATTTTACCTTCGGTAATCAGCATATTGCCTTTGGCTACTTTTCTGACAAACACTTTCGATGCCAAATCATTTCTGAGTTCGGCACTTAAAGGCATGAACTTCGTTAGTATTTGGAAGAAATGTTCCATTTGAGTTGGGCGGTTGGAATTTTATGCAAATATAGCTGTTTGTTCTTGAAAACTTAGCGATTTAGGTTTGGGAATTATCGGTTTTCTGGAAATGAATACTAACTGTTTTGTCCTTGACTACTGAAAAGCAAAACAGCCACTTGCAACGACTACAAGCGGCTGTTTCAAAAGATGTAAATTTGACTTATTTGGCGATGGTTTCCGTTCCGAACAAACTGTGTGGTTTGACAGAAAATTGTGTATTGAGAAGGAAAATACTGAGCACCAGAAAACCGATAAATACAATCACTATTAATAGCTGGGTCAACGAGGTTTTTTGAATGGCTTGTCTCGATTTCCGTTCACACACTTCACCTGGACAATACTGAGCTTTTTCTTTGTAAATAAGCGAATAAACTTTGCAACCCAAACAAATGCCGAAAACCGATTCAAAGAACAGGAATATTAAACAAATAAGACAGATAATGCCCGATATAGGGCTATACGTGTTCATTATAACCATTAATACCAGCATGGTGGTTGACAATACAAGACCGATAATCCACGAGAATTTTTTTTGTTTGGCACCCACATATTCCGGTGTTTGATTGCCCACAATCAACCGACCAATGATAAGAGTGGGAGCGTACTTGGGACTGATAAATATGCGAATGATAAAGTCAACGAAAAATAGGCTTATACCATATTTAATGGGAACGAAATTTCCTTTGAACAGGATAAGCATTAATGAAATAAACATCATTAGGAATAAAATTCCGGCCGCGGCTCTGATTTCGCGTTCGTTTAATACAGGGATGGAGTAGCCTTCCACATCTTCTCCGAATTTAATAATTTTCGACATATAGATTTTTTTGAGTTTAAAAAATATAACACAGAAAAGAAAGAGTTGTTTTCAGATTTGCAAAGATATTGTATTTAGCCGATAAAAAAGATGCTGGATATAAAGATTGTATGAATAATTGAGATACAAAAAAACAGCCGATTACATTTCTGTAAACGGCTGTTTCTGTTAGATTCAGTTATTTCGATTTAAAGGGCGACTTATTCTCCAGTGCTTTATCCTTCAATTCTTTCTTCTTTTCAGGATCCATCATTTCCATCAGTTTTAATCCAAGCAAACCGTCAATGGCTGTTCCGCCATTTGCATTGTTTCCACCAATCAGAATATCTGGAATAAGTTTGACATTGCCTTTGGATAGTTCCTCGGTGATTTTATAGCGGGTGAAGTTTTCGCCACCCAGTGCCTTTACAGCCAGTTCGTAAGCTTCGGCTGTCGATTTACCAATGGCAAGGATTTTTCCGGCTTCAGCATTACCCGTCAGCGAAATTTGTTCGGCTTGAGCCGATGCTTTTACTTTGATGGCTTCGGCTTCGGCTTCAGCGCGCATTTTGGTAGCAGTAGCTTCGGCACTTACGGCTAATTTCACACTTGCAGCATCTCCTTCCGATTTCTTAACTGTAGCATTCGCTATACGTTCGGCTATTTCCACACCTTGTTGAGCTTTTACAATTTCCTTTTGCATGTCGGCAATGGCGGTTTCTTTTTCCATTCCCTGACGGGTTTCCTGCGCTTGTTTTTCGGTTTCGTAGGTAATTTTTTGCTCTTCGGCCAATTTACGGTCAGTCAGCGTTTTCATCAACGAATCGGGCGGAACAATATCCCCAATTAATGTGTCAACGGCATTGACATTGTATTCGTCCAATACTTTTTTGATATGTTCTTTAGCCGAATCCTGACGTTCTTTACGGCTGCTGAGGAAAGCAATCACATCGCTGTTTTGTGCCGAGTTACGGAAATAGTTGCCAATGGTTGGTTCCAACACTTGCGAAACAAGGTTCACCATATTCCCGAAACGGGCAATTACTTTTGGCGCTTCGGTGGTAGGAACGTGAATAATCTGGGCCACATCTAAGTTGAACGGGAAACCATCTTTTGAGCGAACAGTAATAGTGGAAAGGTTTTTGTCTAAGTTGTGAGCTTCGCTGCGTGCCGTTGCCCAGTTGAGTACCAGATTGGTTGTAGGCACCAGTTCCACCTTCATGGTATATACATTAATCGGATATTTACCGGGACCGAGCGGTTCAATCCAAACGCCTTTATTTCCTTTGTTGACAATGTTTCCGTGTTTGAAGTCGCTTCCGGTCAAATCCTGTCCTTCGGTACCGATAAAGGAAATAACCACGCCCACATAACCGATTGGAATTTCAGTCATTGGGATTTCTTCCATCTGCACAGCCCATGGATTCAGGTTATACGAACCGGCCAAAATAACCTGTGGCTGCAACCCGCGGTTACCGCCATTCTTGATAAATAAATCGAAATCCTGGAAGTTGTTATGTCCTTCCACCAGTTTACCTGCAATTTGTCCGGCTTCGATGGGCTGTCCGTCGAGTGTGGTTACAATGCCCACCTTACTTTCCTGAATGCGAATCATATTGGTAACCGAAATCTGAAACAGCATGGTATTGATACGGTACGACCCGGCGGTGATATACGAAGTCTGACGACCGCGTTGTCCGCCGTTTACAAGAAATTTTTCGGCATCCTGAAAATTATCGCAATCCACACGCTGACCCAGAATATTGCCCGTAGGAATGGGCTCACCATCTTTCGACATAATCAAACCGATTTGACCTTCGGGAATAATGGTGAATTGTTCCATGGTGACATCATACTGCCAGAACCATTTTCCGAAATAAAGTCCCGGTGCCAGTGTCTTGGCCTGAAAACCGGCTTCACCCTTGGTGGCAACAATGCGCCCGTCGGGTAGGGCCTTATCGGTGCCGAAAAGCACAAACTTTTTAGTAACCAGACCGACTCGGTCCTCAGGGACAATAACCATCCCGAACAGAAAGCGGAGGATGTACTTGTAAAGTACTACTCCGGCAATTATCAGCAGTACCCACCAATAATTCATAAGAGTTTCATTCATAACTTGACGTAATTTAGTTTTTGGGTTTAACGTAAATAGTTGTTTGTTTTTATAAATACCAATATGCCAATGCAATAGTGGTGGGCATATCCGGCAATTTTAAGTTTTCAAATATATAAAATATATTTTATTTAATTAAGCTAACAGCTGTATTTTTTTATTGCATTTTTCCAACAATCTATTTGACCAAATGATGGAAAAAAAGAAACAGCCATTCGCACTGCTGCAAATGGCTGTTTCGACTCTATATTTGTCAACTTGGGTTGAACAATTTTATCAAATACGAAATCTATCGCAGGCAGGTTAGTATAAGTCACTGAGGATTGTGAAAGCTCGCGTAGGTTTGAACTGAATTTTGTTTGTTATTGAGAAATGACTACTTTTGAAACAAAATATTTTAATGAGTATGAACTCAGACATTATATCAATATTGATGCTTTTTAGTGTAATTGTTTTGATTGCAGTTATCGGACTTACCGTGTATTTTTATTTGAAACTTCGTGAATCATTGAAGCAGCAAAAAGATATTGAGATTCGATTTCAGGAGCTGAAGAATCAGGTTCATCCTTTGCAACTTGAATCGTTGGAAGCTAAATTGAATCCACACCTGTTTAAAAATATCTTAAACTCAATACAGTCACATGCCTATCAAACCTACTTTGCAATAGATAAATTGGCCAATGTATTGGACTATATCCTGTACGAAAGTCGCAATGAATTTGTTACTCCAAAAGAGGAGATGGAATTTGCTTTAAACCTGATAGAGATTAATAAAATCAAAGTGAGTCCTTTGTTTGACCTGAAAGTGAAAACGAAGGTGAATACTACAGAACCGCTCTACGAACAAAAACTGCTGGCTCCTTTAGTTTCCATCGATTTGATAGAAAATGCTTTCAAACATGCCGATATTCAAAGTCCCGATGCTTTTATTTCCATTACGCTGGAATTTAAGGACAATCATTTCGGGCTAACGGTTGCCAATAAAATTTCGTCCAAACCTCCCATGAAGAAAGAAAAAGGTGGAATAGGCATAAAGACGCTGGAACAGCGACTGCGGATTATTTATGAAGATAATTTTAAGCTCGACAGCTATATTGAAGATAACGTATATGTTGCACATTTAAATATCGACCTCTTTGAATACAAAGTTAAAGTGCTTGCTACTCGATGATGAATTGCCGGGGCTAACATACCTTAAGATGCTCTGCGAACAAATTCCGCAGTTGGAAGTGGTAAAAGCTTTCAATCAACCCGATGTGTTTCTGTCCGAGTGTGTCAATCTTGATTTTGATCTTTGCATTCTTGATATTGAAATGCCACAGATAAACGGGATTCAAATAGCAGAACTGCTCAGGCACAAACTTGTAATCTTCACCACTGCCCACAAAGAATATGCTGCTGATGCGTTTGATTTGGACGTTGTTGATTTCGTCCGCAAACCGATTGAACTGGAAAGGCTTCATAAAGCTGTACGAAAAGCCATTAAACAGTCGAATGATGCTAAACACAGTAAAAAATTTATTCATTTGAATACAGACAAAGGGAAATCCCTGATTGTTTTTGATCAATTGTGTTACATAAGATCATCCGCCATTGATAGCCGGGACAAAGATGTGCTGCTTAACGATGGATCGAAAATCTGTCTGAAGAATATCTCTTTCGAGAAACTACAAACCATCCTTCCTCCGAATAAGTTTTGTCGCATTAATAAGCAGGAGATTATTGCACTTGAAATTGTACAACATTTCTCTTTCGACCAAATTACTTCTACCATTCCCGGTGAACAAAACCAACCCCAACTGTTTTATTTAAGCGAAGTGTATCGGAATACCTTTCTGGAAAAAGTAAAAATCTGATTTGTTACATTTTTTTTCAGTCTTGTTACATTATAGCCCCGATTCGGTAAGAACCATTGACTTTGCTGCTTCTTTATTATATCTTTGCGTTAAGAAAGAAGTTCATTAGCGGTAGGTCAGAAAATAGGCTGCTTTTTTGTTTTAAACTAAAACACCAGAATATATGCTTAAGAAATTTAGAAACGTGTTTTTTTATGTACTGATAATCGGTGGTTGTTCGGCATTAATATACTGGATAGCCCAAATGGGTACCAAACTGGAAGTCATATCCAAAACAATTGCCTCAGGTGATACTAAACCGTTGTGGGATGAATTTTTACATTCGCTCCTGCAAAATATCGGACATTCCCTGCCTATTCTGTTGGCGCAAATAATCACTATTATTTTGGTTGCCCGTATATTTGGCTGGATTTTTAAAAAGATAGGGCAACCCACCGTTATCGGCGAAATACTAGCCGGCATTGTGTTAGGTCCATCGCTTATAGGAATGTACTTTCCCGCGTTTACTAGTTTTCTTTTTCCGGCTGAGTCGTTGGGTAACCTGCAATTGCTAAGTCAAATCGGGTTGATATTGTTCATGTTTATCGTGGGAATGGAAGTTGATATCAATGTGTTGAAAACCCGGGCTCACGATGCAGTTGTGATAAGCCATGCCAGTATCATTGTTCCTTTTTCATTGGGGATGGGACTTGCTTACTTTATTTATCAATCATTTGCACCTCCGGGAGTGAGGTTTACTTCGTTCGGATTATTTATCGGAATATCCATGAGTATAACAGCTTTCCCAGTACTGGCACGCATAGTACAGGAAAGGGGAATTCATAAAACCCGACTAGGTACTATTGTCATAACCTGTGCCGCAGCCGATGATATTACCGGATGGAGTATTTTGGCTGCTGTAATTGCTATTGCCAAAGCCGGTTCGTTTGCCAGTTCCTTTTATACTCTTTTGCTGGCTGTATTGTATGTGTTTATCATGATTAAAGTTGTCAGGCCTTTTTTAAAGCGCGTTGGTGATTTACATACTTCAAGTGCCAATCTGAGTAAATCTATTGTCGCCATCTTTCTTGTAATACTTATTATATCATCCTGGGCCACCGAAATTATTGGCATTCATGCCCTGTTCGGCGCTTTTATGGCCGGAGTAATTATGCCTGCCAACCAGAAATTCAGAAATATCTTTATAGAAAAGATTGAAGATATCGCTCTGGTGCTTCTGCTACCTTTGTTCTTTGTTTTTACCGGTTTGCGAACTCAAATCGGATTGTTGAACGATGCTTATTTATGGGAAATTACCGGGTTGATTATTCTGGTTGCCATTACCGGTAAATTTGTCGGGAGTGCGCTTGCTGCAAAGTTTGTAAAGCAAAGCTGGAAGGACAGCCTGACCATTGGTGCTTTAATGAATACCCGCGGATTAATAGAATTGGTGGTGTTGAATATCGGGTACGATTTAGGCATACT
>Ga0302288_1002170_pt1 | contig 11773 bp, 7 predicted proteins | sample III_Fen_N1_1_FD_194549 | JGI IMG/M metagenome (GOLD analysis project Ga0302288, IMG submission 194549) | Peat permafrost microbial communities from Stordalen Mire near Abisko, Sweden - III_Fen_N1_1 | ecosystem: Environmental > Terrestrial > Soil > Wetlands > Permafrost | place: Sweden: Abisko...
AACTTTTTGGTAATTCTTGTAATAGGTTTTGTTATCAATTGTTTTTCGTAATTATTCATACCAAAATACCACATTGAAAAACAAAATATCACCGTATAAAAGGAAATTCCAAGAACAAGTATTTTGACATTCATAAGATTCAAATACATAAACATTAATGTCCCAACTATAGATGGAATTATTAATGACGGCAATACTTTACTTATAGATTTGGAGAATTTCTTTATATCTAATCCTACTTTATTGTGATAGTACCAGTTCATAACAAACACGTTACCAATGATTAAAGCTAATGCAGTTCCAATAGCAGCACCAATTCCACCATAGAGTTTAACTAAAGGAATTGATAAACCTACATTACCCAAAGCAATAAAGAAATATACCCACGAACGGAATTTATGCATATTTTTTGCGCGTTGAATCTCAATTCCAAGGTTTTGAATCAATGGAATTGTCAACGGTATTGTCAAAACTAACGCAATGGGGTAGGAGGCTGCATAATTTTTTCCTGCCCATAGACAGATAAATGCTTTTCCGAAAAATATCAACCCGGTCAGAATCAGTGAAAGTAAAATAAACTGAACTCTGCCTAGTCGGGTAAACATTTCGCTAAGTTCTCTGTCGCCATTTTTCGAAGCAACCAGTGTGTTTACACGTGGAATATAAACCCCCGAAATGGCTGTTGAAAGTTGCAGATAGTATGAATTTAGCTGAGCAGCAACACTATAAGTTGCTACTTCAATAGTTCCGCGGAATCGACCAATAATAAACCTATCGACATTCCAGTTTATCTGGTTTACAATCAGATTTAGAAAAATATAGGATGAAAAAATAAACAATTCGCGTACAAGTGAAGCATTCAGATTCTTATATGAAAAGTTGATATTTATCTTTTTAAATGAATAAACTACATTGGTAATTTCGATAGCAAAATTGATTACTGTGGTGACAACTACCATCCCCACAGAGCCATAGCCCATAATTAAAATAGGAAGAATCAGAAACGGACTGGTAATAATGCGTGCAATTTGTAAAATCCGTTGGAAAATAAATTTCTCATTAGCAGTTACATACGAGTTGAAAACAATGCAGGGGAATGTAATTGCAATGTTTATAACCATCAAAGCCATCAAAACTTTAGCTTTGGAAAGTTCGGCAATACTGAGTTTTGTTCCAAAAATAGCTTCAGTATTGAATACCATCACTATTCCGCACAAAATGGCAATTGTACCCAGTATGGAAAAGATAATCATAAACATGCCATTCAGTTTGGCGATGCTTTCCTCGTCTTTATTTACTTTATAAGTAGAATAATATTTGATATATGCACTGCCAAAACCAAAGTTGAAAAGCCCTAAATAACTCACAACAGACGCAACAAGATTATAAAGTCCAAATTCGCTTTGTCCCAACAACCGAAGCATGATCGGTGTATAGACTATCGAAATCAAACTTCCAAGTCCTATAATTAAATAAGACATAATTGCACCTGCTTTTAATTGATTTACTTTCATTAGATGGTTTTATCGGTTTTCAAAGCATTGTTCAGATATTCATATACTTTTGAACGTTCTTGTTTTAAAATATTAGGTAAATGGCTGTAATCTATGTTGAAAAAATCACCCGAGCTTTCTAATTTTGAGAATTTTCGGGATTCAAATCTGAATTTCGCCAGCAATGTTTCAATACGCGACAACATAGGAGCACTTTTGCCTTCCCGGTCAAAAACAACAAATGGTTTTTCCAATAGCATCGAAAAAATAATGGCGTGAAATGAATCGGTATAAACAATACTTGCCGAGTTGATATAATCAACAAATTCACCGGGATTAGCATCGTACCGTTCAATATCATCAAGGCTTGCCAATTGGACAATTTCTAAATTTTTTTTTGATGCTAATTCATTTATAATTTTCTTTCTTTTGGTTGATAATGTGCCTATAAAATAGGTAAGCAAATAGGCATTTGAAGGCTTTTTCCGACTTTTTTCCGACACGGCTAACCATTGTTGCTTTGTTAGCATTAGAGTCGGGTCAACAAGCACCAGCGCATCACGTCTGGTAAGTTTTTTGATTATATCAGCTCCGACCTGTTCTCTTACTGATAGAAATCCCATCTCAGCCAGCCATTTGGCATAACGCTGAGTAAACTTATCTGGAATATTTGATACTCCAAAACTTGGCGAAAGAGCAATTCGTTTATTTTTTGGTGCAAAAGTCAGAAAATCAACTGCTGAGCCATAACGTATATTCGGATTCCAAATTTGATCGCTTCCTACAAAGAAATAATCGTAACGTTCTCCTAAATCAACCGGCAAATTATTTCGCGAAATAACAAAATCAGTTTCCTGCATGTATTTTACTGAATATTCGCGAAACGATTTCTCTTTGGCTTGTTGTCCTTGTTGGTATTTTTCTCTGTTTTTCCGCTCATTAATTTTCCCGATAGCCTTATTCAATAAGGTTAGAGGTGATAATTTCAACGCATTTTTAATCCTTAAACCTAACTCCAGCTTAGTTTTACTCTCAGGAATAGCTACATTGGCAATAGATTCCACTTCCAAATTAAACGACTTCAAAAGTTCCTGTGCCGCATAATTCTGTAACCTGTTTCCATAGTTTACATAATCGGTAATGGTAAGTATAGCTGCTTTTTTCATCTGGTCTGACTTGTATTTCTATCGGTTTCTCAGTTTATTTCTGATTTTCAGGGCAAACTTGCGCAACCCCGGAAAATGCTTACCACTTTTCATATTATACATAAACGATTGTGCATCGTAAATCATTTCAAAGTTTTCTGTACACAAAACTGGTTTTTTTGTAATCCTGTTAATCTCAAGTGCCTGATTCAGTGAACTTTCAAAAAACAGGATATAATCGCTCTGTTTGTAGGTATTTGCTTTGTGAACCGCGTGATTATTGGCTTTTTGTCGTGCTTTCATATCGGGTAAATCCAACATAACCAGTTTGTTGTATTGCACATTGTTTTTTTTGAGCCATATCTCCGTTTCATTTCTGTATTTCTCCAAACGAGAAGTTACAAGCGTACCAACTTTACTTTTGGGGATAAACAGCGGATCAGCATTCAGAATAAAATCTCTGTATTTTGGACCGTCATCGTTCTGATCGTCATTTGGATCAACACAGAGAACCCCGTCAATATCAAAGCAAGCCTTCTCCAAAGCTGTGTGGTGTAGGATATTCCACTGGAAATAACGTGGTAGCGGAACAACCTCAAAATAATAATCAACCACTTTTTCTTTGCCCGGAATGACGTAAATAGCACAAAAACTTACCTCAAAATCTTCGCTGACTGATTTAATTAAATCCTTTGATTTCTGCATGGCCGAACCTGATGCTACACTGTCATCAACTATGAGAATCTTCTTAAACGACTTTACATCAATAAATTGACCGCGTTCACCCGATTTGTATATATGTCCGTTAACAAACGAATGTATATCGGTAAATGGCTTGCTGAGATAAAGTGCTAATAAGTTAGCGGGTAACATACCGCTTCGTGGAATTCCAACAATTAAATCAAAATCACGTGGTAAAATACTGAGTCTTTTCAGTATGATTTGATTCATATCCGAGACGTTTCTGTAATACATATCTATAACTTTTAAAATGTTATCTTTTTTATAATCAATATGTTATATAAAATTTTGAACAATCTTGCTGAAACTTTCTGTACGGGCTTCCCACGAATTGGCTGCAGCAAAATCAATTCTAAATTTAATTTTTTCTTTTGTGTCAGTATCAGTTTCTAACTGCAATTTGAGCATGAAATCGTCCTTACTGTTCGAAACTGAAACCATACCTTCGAATTCCGGTAAACTAGCAAAAGGTGTCATTACCAACGGAACGCCAACTGCCAGGTATTCGTTAATTTTCAACGGATAAATGTTTTTATTTACCTTGTTTACAATATACGGAATAATACCTACATCGTATTTAGCCAAGAGTTCAGGAACATCATTTGGTTTAACGGGATCGAAAAATCTGACATTCGGATAGTTACTCAAGCGTGATTTCAAAGCTTCATTGCGCATATCGCCGGTAAATTCAAAATCGAAATGACTCATGTTTTTCACGGCATATTCCACTGTTTCAATGTCGAAACGAGGATCGAGACTGCCAATAAACCCTACTTTTTTACGTTCACGCTCAAATACTTCCATTTTCGAAAACTTAGAGAAAACAGGAAAATCTACACCGTTTTTCACCACAAAACTATTCGGATTCAATTTCAGCTTTTCATTATTCAGGTAATCGGAAGTTGTAATTATCGCTTTTGCACTTTTCGAAAACTTATCTTCAAAATCAAAAATCCGTTTTCCAAAAAATCCTGATTCCACACCATCGTAACAATAGTAAATATGTGCTTTTTCGCCCAATTTATTTAGCATGGATAGTCCGTAAAACGGGTTATAAGCTGAAATTACTATCGGATTATCGAATTTCAGTTTTTTAATCGTCTTTTTAAGTACCGATTTGTAAATGAACGTATTGAATGCAAATAGAATATTGAATAATTTCTCATTTTTCAGGAAATAAACAGGCAGTCCACCCGGAATAACCAGATTATAGACTTTACTTCCAACATTCGTATCAATCAGTTGCAATCGTTTTTCAATACCAAACATGCGTTTTACAGGTGCATTTTGCTTGCCTCGCAATGTTGTAAATATATCCTTAATTGAATAATGATATTCTACAAACAATACATTGTTTTGCTTAGCCAGTCGTTCCATGATTTGCACCGTTGATTTGGCATAATTCCCAAACCAGCTTGTATTTGCAATGCAAATGATATTTTCGCCCTGTAACATGTTATCTTACAATTAATTGTTCAATAGCTCTTTATACAATTCCAGGTACTTTTCGGCCATGTGTTTCCACGAAAACTGTGCGGCTCTTTCAATTCCTTTTACGCATAATGAATCGCGGAATTTTTCATCACCTAAAATTCGTTCAATGGCGGCTACAATTCCGTCCGATTTAGTTGGATCAACTAATATAGCTGCATCACCTGCAATTTCGGGCATTGACGAAGTATTTGACGTAATCACCGGAACTCCGCAAGCCATACCTTCCAAAATCGGAATTCCAAAGCTTTCGCGTAATGATGGGTATAAAAACACTTTGCACTGATTTATTATTGCTGGCATTTCAGTATTTGGCACATAACCGGTCATTACAATGTCGGCACGTAATTCAGGATGACCAATGCCATTCAGAACCTGCATCAACGCATTTTCTTCATAATCAAGCATTACTAGTTTATATTTGGTTTCTGAACGACTATTGAAATCAGCAAAAGCTTTCAGCACATTTGGTGTATTTTTCTTTGGATCAGTGTTCCCCAAAAAGAACATAAAATTATCAGGCAGCTTGTATTTCAGTTTTGCCTTCAACAAAATATCTTTATCGGTTATTTTTACAAAATGCCCACCTACACCATTATAAATAGCTGTCAGGTTATCTCCTAAGCCCATAAAATTTTTAATCCGGTCTTTCTCAAAATTGGAGACAGTAATTACTTTCTTGCTTTTTCTGGCAACTGGTGGCACTACCAGACGACGATACATGTTTCCGAATTTTTGATACCAAGTACCTGATTTTTTGAAAATACTAACGCTTTCCAAATAGATTATATCATGAAGGATTGTAATCAGAGGCACTTTACTCCAAATTGGTCCGGTATTGCTGGTACAATGAAGCAATTCACATCCTTCTTTCTTAGCCGCTCTGGGCAAAGCAATCTGTTCCCAGGTCGGGTAGGGGCCACCACCAAGTTCTACAATCTTAAAATTCGGTGCTGTCGGAATGCAAGTATTATCTTCATCCGGTTTTACAAAAATAACATACTCATTCTCAGTGTCTATCTTCTGAAGATTTTTTATCAACTCCAAAGCCACCATGTCCATGCCATGTTTTTTTTTCCGGTAAAGCCGTTGCCCTTCAATGCCGATTTTCATGTTTTAGCCGATTTAATGTTACACTTTGGAAATTAAAAAATTAGAATAATTCAGTTATCGACTGAATTTTTGTTTTTTTGTTGATAAGCATTTCCCACCAAACAGCCAATGTCAACAAATTGATAACTTGATTTGCTTTAACTTGCTGAAACCAAAACCAATAAGATTTAGAACTGGCGGCTACATCGTACTGATTGAGTAGCTCATCAATTGCTTTAGATTTAAACATTTGTTTAACTAAATCAGAGTTTCTGAGGAATGTAAATATCTGTTTTCGTTGTTTGTCATCTTTCAGGAAAATAGGCAGCGGAGCAAAGCCGCCTTGTTTTTTTCGATTGGTAATTTCAGTTGGTAATTTAGGCTTCAGGTATTTTTTGTGCAGATATTTCGAAACGCCTTTCCCTTTGCTCAATTCGTCGAGCGTACCATGGAATTTATAGTCAACAGGAAGTGTGTTTAAAAAGTCGTACAACTCGGTACTCATGTATGGGAACGAAATATTATTCTCAAACAATTCGCCCATTCGGGATGATTTGAATAAAATCACCTCATTTATAACTTGCTTTATATCAATATTTAAATTGCGGTTATAGAAAAATTCATCAAAGTTATTGAACTTTTTAGGATGATCTCTTAAATAACTGAATTCGTCCATTTTAACTCCAACTGAGTTTATTTTATTGATTTGATGTTGTGTGAATCCGAACACATCGCATTGTTGAATATGAAGTATTTTTCGGTTGTGGAACTCCGAACGGAACAATATATTATCGTTTTCGAATAACGATGAGTTTCCTGCAACATCAAAAAGCTTTTGAAATGCCTGACCACCATTTTGTTTCATTTTCCAATGAAGTGCCAGTTCTTTACCCGAAGTGCCAAAATGCTGATCATTACCATCTCCACCAAGTATTAAATCAGGGTTCTCGCCACTCTTTTTCACCAATTCCATGGCTGTATAATTTACCATCAAACCACCCTCCTGAAAAGGATCACCGGTCACAGCAATGATTTTAGGCAAGTTCATTATCTCCGAACCTTCAATCTCGTAGTCGTGATGCGAACTTTTATAAGTCTCTGAGAGTGTTTTGGCTAATGGTAATTCTGTCCATTGATTATTTTTGAAACCTATTGAAAATGAGCTTATTTCACCATTATATACATCACGTAAAGCTGATATATTTCCACCGGAATCGTAACCACCGCTTAATAAAAGACCTATTTTGGTTTCATTCCCAATGCGTTCTTTTATAGCTTTTTTATGCAGACGTTCATATTCTTCAGTTGCTTCTTCGATGGTTAATTTGGTGGTAGAAACCCGTTTCATATAATCACTGGCTGGGAAAATATCAGTAACTGTCTGAGTGGATTTATCAACAGTAAGCAAATGCCCAGCACCCAGTTTTTTCACTCCTTCGAGTGAGCAAAGTGGGGAAGGAACGTAACCAATGCTCAGAAACGTGAATAATGCTTCCTTGTTTGGTTTGCAGTCAAACCCGTTTAATTCTGTGTAATCCAGAAGGTTTGACGTAAAAAAGTCGGCTGAATAAAATACCTGACTCCCTACACCGTGTCTATCTCTGAAAATCTTTATTTTTCCTGCTTTGAGAATAATCAACGTGAAATCTCCATCAACAGCTTTAAAGGCTTCATTGCCTGATTTTATATAACTTTTCAGAAATTTTTCCGGAGTATCATTGTAAAATCTACCGTTTAAAAACAACTTCACATCTCCTTCCTCATAGCATTTAAAGGTTGACAGTGAACTAAAATCACTTGTTAATAATGAGGAAAATGTTGATTTAATGGATTTTATACTTTTCATATTATATAGTAGTATTAGAGTTAGAAGAACCGTGTTTTGTATGAAGAAATTGTTTGTTTGCTCCTTTAATTTTTAATAATGAACTCATCATAAGTATCATTCCTTTGGGCAATTCCATCAATGCTTTTGCTGTTGTTGTGCTATAATATTGATGCGGAATGGATAATAAAAACGATAAAACACACCCTTCGAAAATTAATATCCAACTCAATGTCAATTGATTAAAGTCATTCATTAATATATTTGCCGTACAAAATATAATTGTCAGTAATGTGACAGTACCTAGTAATAGAATTCGTGGAGGTTGAATAAATTGGATAGCTTTATCGAAATAATCAACATTTCCTTTTGAAAGTAGTTGAATAAAGGCACTGACAATATCTTGTCGGAAATAATGAAATTGAGCTGATAACCATCTACGGCGTTGATTGGTAAATACATCTGCTTTTTGTACTTTTTCATCATATACCATTGCATTATCAAGATATTCAATTTTATGACCTGTTTTGAGCATCTTAAGCTCAATTTCCTTGTCGAAACCACCAATAGCAGTAACTGACAACATCATAGTCTTAAAATACTGATAATCAAAAGCCATTCCTGAACCTATTATGGCTGACGAAAGTCCCAAAACCCTGTGTCCTTTACGGAAAATATGATTATTTATTTCCTCGCTCACTGCATCCAAAACTGCAAGTCCGTTATCAAGATTTTTTGCAGCTCTATGTCCCTGAACAGCTTTAAAATCAGACTCAAAAGCAATATTTATTTTCTCCAGAAAATCATAAGCCATTACATTATCTGCATCAAGAATCACTGCAATATCGTAATAATCAGTTAATTGATTCATTGCTTTATTCAATGCTTTTGACTTTGTACTTTTGTCAAAACTCACTTCTATCACTTTAATAGGCAATTGTCGAAGTGAAATCAATGTCTCAGGTTGAAACGAATCAGCAATAATAACAACATCGAATTTATCTGCCGGATAACTCTGCTTTAATGCTTCACCAGCCACTTCTACAATAACATTATCTTCTTTGTAACCGGGGATTAGAACAGCAATTTTTCTAAATTTTGATGATATTTTTAGGCTCTTTTGCTTGTAAAATATTCCAGCAATTGAGAAAATGAAAATATACAACGTTGCTATTCCTATTACTAATAGAAGTAGTAACTGTAGCATATTATATGTCATAAAAAATATAGAATTCATCATAAAAATTTTATAAAGTATTGATAACTAGGCAAATAATAGTTTGTTCAAAAAATGTAGTTATTGCCCGAACAAATTTCATTAAATTTGAGCCAATTATATAAGAAATGATTAAGAGCTAATTTTTTATAGAGAAAAGAATCAAAAACACAGGTAGTAATTTTCTTCTACCAGTTTGAAGTGAGTACTAGTTTTGTCTTTGAAAGCGATTGTATAATTTCATTTCGCAAATTGTGTTTTAATTCCAGTTTGTGAAATAAAAAATATTTTTATTAACTATTAGATGTGTAGGTTTATTGGTTGTTTACCAATGCTATAGTATTTATAACCATATTCAATAAGCTGTTCTACATCAAAAATGTTTCGACCATCAAATAATACCTTTTCATTCATTAGTTTTTCCATTACTTTGAAGTTTGGCAGTCGGAATTCACTCCATTCTGTTACAACTGCAAGCGCATCAGCACCAATCAGAGTTTCGTACATATCTTTGCAGTATTTAATTTTATCGCCAAGTATGCGTTGTGCTTCGTGCATGGCAATAGGATCGTAAGCGCAAACAGTTACTCCATTTTCTAATAACTGATTGATTAGGACAATTGAAGGAGCTTCACGCATGTCATCGGTTTCGGGTTTAAAAGATAAACCCCAGATAGCTATTGTTTTGCCTCTAAGATCTCCTTTAAAATATTCAGAGATTTTATTAAACAAAATGGTTTTCTGATAATTATTCACTTCTTCTACAGCTTGCAACACTTTCAAAGAATAACCGTAATTTTTAGCTGTTTTTATCAATGCTTGCACGTCTTTGGGGAAGCATGAACCCCCGTAACCAACTCCGGGATATAGAAACTTATTTCCAATACGCGAATCCGAACCAATTCCTTTACGAACCTGATTAATATCAGCACCTACAATTTCACATAAGTTTGCTATATCGTTTATGAAGCTGATTTTAGTAGCCAACATGGAGTTGGCTGCGTATTTAGTCATTTCGGACGAGGTGATATCCATTACAATTATTGGATGCCCATTAAGTAAGAATGGCTTATAGAGTCTTCTTAACACTTTTTCCGCCATTTCACTTTCAACACCAATTACAATTCTGTCTGGTTTCAAAAAATCATCAACGGCATTTCCTTCTTTGAGAAATTCAGGGTTCGAAGCTACATCAAACTCTACTTTAACACCTCGTTTATCAAGCTCATCTTGAATGGTTGCTTTCACTTTTTTGGCTGTTCCGACGGGCACAGTACTTTTTGTAACCACAACTGTGTAGTTTTTAAGGTTTTGCCCAATTTCGCGCGCAACACCAACTACATATTTCAAATCTGCACTGCCATCTTCGTCGGGTGGTGTACCAACTGCAATAAAAATAGCATCGCTATCATTTATAACTTCAGAAAGTTTAGTTTTAAAGAAAAGTCTTTCTTTGAGTACATTTCTTTTTACAATATCCTCAAGACCAGGCTCGTAAATTGGCATTATTCCTTTGTTCAAACTGTCAATTTTAGCTTGATTTACATCAATACAATTCACCACTGCTCCGGTTTCGGCCAAACATGCACCGGAAACTAAACCTACATATCCTGTTCCTACGATTGAGATGTTCATAATTTAAACGTTTTAATTTGTTGTTATTAGTGTGATTTCTGAAATTTATAAAGACAGTTTATCAGCACATTAAAACAATTTTTCAAAAAGGTGTATTGCTCATTTATTTCATTGTAAATATAATAAAATAATTTAAACGCAGATGCCATATAACCTTGAAATTCTAGAATTAAATGCAGATAAATTTCATTTTATTCGCTGTAATTTTTAAAATTTACTTTAATTGTTGATTAACAGCGATTTATTTTGCCTAAATTAAATATCTGATATTTGCTTGAGAAACTATATCATTTTCATTTTTAGCCTCCTCTTTTTTTTCCCATTTTTCCATCAATGATATTAAAGTCATACTTACAAATACAATGATAGTATTTGGCATTTGACCCAGACTCGAAGCAGTATAAGACGAAACCATTAGTCCATACATACCGCTGGTAAAGCCAATAGCTTTATAAATATTCTCTGGTTTCTTCAATCGGAAAAATATCAGATACGAAGACTTTAAAACTATATAAAAAATGATTAGAAGATAGACGGTTAAACCTATAATTCCTTGTTCTGCCCAAATTTGAATATACCAACCATCAGTAGCTGTTTCTGCTAAGAATGTGCCAGGACTGAACCGTGATCCCCAGTTTCCTGACGAACCTACACCACCACCAAATGGTCTTGTTTTAAGATAGTCTGCAAATAATTTTCGATTTCCCATTCTTACGTTTAGTGATGCATTGTCTTCTGAAAAAGCACTTCGCATACGTCTGATATCATAATTACCCTGACCGATGGTTGTATATTTTAAAATGAAAAATATTAAAAACACGATACTACCAACGGTAATCATTGTTTTAAACTTTTTGGAAAGAATAGTGTACATTACAAATCCAGTTAATGGCACCGCAATAGCACTTCTTGTTCCTGAAATCATCATTGCATACAACGAAGCGAGAGCAATAATAAAATAAAATATCTTCTTTCTGGTTTTAACTTCATTTATACCAAGAATGGTAAACAAAACTCCAAAATATCCCATCGAACCTCCATAGGTTCCGGCATCCGAAAAAAATGAAAAAATCCGAAGTTGCCCGAATAAAATGTGAGTAGTACGGTTTCCCGGAATATTCAACCATTGCTGCTC
>Ga0302288_1002171_pt1 | contig 11772 bp, 9 predicted proteins | sample III_Fen_N1_1_FD_194549 | JGI IMG/M metagenome (GOLD analysis project Ga0302288, IMG submission 194549) | Peat permafrost microbial communities from Stordalen Mire near Abisko, Sweden - III_Fen_N1_1 | ecosystem: Environmental > Terrestrial > Soil > Wetlands > Permafrost | place: Sweden: Abisko...
CACCAAAAGCAGATTGACCGGCTTCCAATCCAATCATACCCGGAATTACCGAACCGTCAACTTGTCCGCAAATACCCGGAATAAGTTTATGACCCATTTCTTCGTAACTAGCCACCATAATGTCGCAGGTAGAAGTTCCGATCACACGTACCAACGCACCCGGAGTAACTTCAGCACCAACGGCTCCTGTATGACAATCGAATGCACCAACAGCCACAGCTACATTAGTTGTTAAGCCTAAGCGACCAGCCCATTCTTCGGTAAGATTACCTGTTTTTTGATTACTTGGATATGTGTCGGTATACAAACGTTCGCGGTATCCGGCCAAAAGTGGATCGAGTGTAGTCAAAAATTGTTCAGATGGTAAACCACCCCATTTCTCTAACCACATTGCTTTGTGTCCTGAAGCACAACGACTACGGAAAAGTTTTGAAGGGTTCGTAGTGTCTGTTAGTAAGCCAGGTAACCAGTCGCAATGTTCTACAATAGAATAAGCGGCATTGCGCACTTTTTCATCGGCACGCAACACGTGCAATGCTTTTGCCCAGAACCATTCTGAAGAATAGATACCACCTTCGTAAGAAGAGTAGTCGATATCCCAACGAGCACACAAATCATTAATTTCCTGTGCTTCTTTAATCGCAGTGTGGTCTTTCCACAAAACGAACATAGCGTTCGGATTTTCCGCAAATTCAGGTAATAACGAAAGTGGAGTTCCGTTTTTGTCGGTAAATACAGGAGTACTTCCTGTTGTGTCGAATGCGATTCCCACAACTTGTTCACCTGTCCCTGCTGGACATTTTGAAAGTGCATCTTTCACAGTATATTCCAATGCGTCAACATAATCTTGTGGGTGTTGACGATATTGATTGGCTGTAGGAACGCAATATTTACCTTCCATCCAACGTGGATAATATTTTACTGATGAAGCTAGTTCTTCACCTGTCTCGGCGTTTACGATCACCGCACGGGCCGAGTCGCTTCCATAATCTAAACCTATAACGTATTTCATTTTAGTATGTAGTTAGTAGTTGGTAGTTGGTAGTAAAGAGTTAAGCAGTTTTCACTACAGACTTCTTACTACCTTCTACAGACTAATTTTTATCTAAGTGCTTTATTCAACATGTAATACACTTCGTTGTTACGAATATCTTGTTTGAAATTACGGATATTGGTGTCTTTGTCGATAATCAACATTTCCAAATCAGCGATTTCTGCATAGTCTTCCAACATCTCTGTAGTGATAGAGAATGAGAAGCTTGAGTGGTGAGTTCCACCGGCAACAATCCATGCACCTGCACCCACTTCGAGGTTCGGTTGTGGAATCCACAATGCACAAGCAACAGGCAATTTAGGCAATGCCTTAGGTTCAATCACTTTCACTTCGTTTACAATCATGCGGAAACGGTTACCCATATCAACAATTGTTGCAGCAACACCTTCACCTTCGTGAGCCTGGAATACCAAACGTGCACAAACACCTGCATCACCAATTCCTAAGAAATGAACTTCGATACGTGGTTTTGCTTTTGCAATTTCAGGGTTGATTTCCAACATGTGTGATTGAAGAATAGAGCTATTAGCACCATCAAAGTTCAATACATAATCTTCGAGGAATGAACAACCACCCGGTAAACCTTGAGCCATTACCCACATAGTACGGGTAAGAGCAGCAGTTTTCCAGTCACCTTCAGCACCAAAACCGTAACCTTCGGCCATCAAACGTTGAGAAGCAAATCCCATTAATTGAGACATACCTTCCAATTCGTTGAAGCTGGTACAGAATGCAGTTGCATTTTTATCTTGCAAGAAACGACGAAGACCAATTTCCTGAGCTGCTGCCTGACGTACAGAAATGTGTTTTTCAGCACCTTTCTTACAGTCATCAGCAAAGTCGTATAGTTTTTCGTATTCAGCAATCAATGCATCGATTTCAGCCTCAGTAACTGCTTCAACGTAAGGTACCAATTTAGCGATAGGAGCATTATCCACGTGGTAACCCAAACGGATTTCAGCTTCTACTTTGTCGCCATCAGTTACAGCCACATTGTTCATGTTATCACCGAAACGGATGATTTGCATGCCCTGAGCATCAGCCCATGCAGCACAAACGCGCATCCATCCAGAGATTTTGTCGTGAGTTGATTTATCTTTCCAGAAACCAACTACCACTTTGCGTGGTTTGCGCAAACGAGCTGTGATAAAACCGAATTCGCGGTCACCATGAGCCGATTGGTTCAGGTTCATATAGTCCATATCAATTTCCGACCAAGGAATTTGTTCGTTGAATTGAGTATGAAGGTGCAATAATGGTTTTTTGTAATCCATCAAACCGTGAATCCACATTTTTGCAGGAGAGAAAGTGTGCATCCAGGTAATCATACCAACACATTTAGTGTCGCCGTTAGCAGCACGCATAATTTCAGATATTTCTGAAGAAGAATTTGCTGTTCCTTTGTAGACAACTTTTACAGGAAGATTGCCAGACGCATTTAATCCTGCTACCATTTCATTCGAGTGTGCATCTACGCTCACTACTGCATCACCACCATAAAGCAATTGGGCTCCGGTAATGAACCATACTTCTAAATCTTTGTAATCCATGATTTCTTTGTTTTATTTGTTAGTTATTTATTTTTATTGTAAAATCTATAATAATTCAAGTGAAATAATTGCCTTTGCAGGAACAGTTATGGACAATCCTTTTTTGCTCACCTTCGCGTCTTTGAAAACGGCAGGTGCTACTACATTCGGATTTTCGAATGTGTTATATGCATCAATGGTTTTAGCTGTCAATATTGTTCCCGATACTTTTGCAATTTTTGCATTGCCTAAATCGATTTCAATTTTTTGTTCTTTGTCCGGATCTACATTTGCAAGGGTAATGTGAATCAACCCTTTTGCATCTTTCGAAGCAGAAACACTTACGGCTGCAAATTTTTTGTCATTCGAAACCAATGAATCACATTGAAGTTCAATTGGTAAGTTAGTTGCACCCATGTGTACTTTATACATTTCAAATACGTGGTAAGTTGGAGTCAACACCATTTTAGGTCCATCGGTCAAAATCATTGCTTGTAATACATTTACTACCTGTGCAATGTTTGTCATTTTCACGCGCTCCGTGTATTTGTTGAAAATATTCAAACTCAAAGCAGCAACAAATGCATCACGCATAGAATTTTGCTGATAAAGTGCAGATTTTGCTCCCGGTTCCTGATCCCACCATGTTCCCCACTCGTCCACCATCAAACCTACTTTGTTTTTAGGGTCGTATTGATCCATTATGGTTATGTGTTTTTTTATCACATCTTCAATTTCAAGACATTTATGCATAGTCCATAAATATTCATCCTTATTGAATTTTGTAGCTGATCCTTTGCTCCCGTCCCAACCTTTTACTGTATAATAATGCAGCGAAACACCTTGCATGCGATCACCCACATTTTTCATCAATGTTTCAGTCCATTTGTAATCGTAATCGCTGGCACCACTACCAATTTTGAAAAGTTTATTCCCATCATATTCACGACAATAAGTTGAGTAACGACGATAAAGATCTGAATAATATTCAGGGGTCATATTTCCACCGCAACCCCAACTTTCATTACCAACACCAAGGTATTTTAGTTTCCATGGTTTTTCACGACCGTTTTGACGACGCAATCTGGCCATTGGACTGTCGCCAGATGAGGTAATATATTCTACCCATTTAGCTAATTCCTCTACCGTACCGCTACCCACGTTTCCACTTAGGTAAGGCTCAGTGTCAAGTAATTCGCATAAGTTGAAAAACTCGTTCGTACCAAAACTATTATCTTCGATAACGCCGCCCCAATTATTGTTCGATATTTTTGCACGTTTTTCTTTTGCCCCAATTCCGTCCATCCAGTGGTATTCATCAGCAAAACACCCACCTGGCCAACGTAAAACCGGAATGTGCAATTGTTTAAGAGCATTCAATACGTCATTACGATATCCTTTTGTGTTTGGAATCGGAGAGTTTTCGCCCACCCAAATACCTCCGTAGATACATGTTCCTAAATGTTCGGCAAACTGACCATAAATTTCTTTATTAATCACATTTTTACCCTGGTCGGCATGAATGGTGATTTTTGAAGTCGCCGTTTGTGCACTCAGCGTAACCGACCCCATTAAAAGCGTTGCTAAAAGTAATTTTTTCATTCGATTTATATTATTGTGTTTGATAGTTTTCTAATTATTGACCGTAATATGCGCCAGGTCCGTGTTTACGATAAAAGTGTTTTTTGGTCAAATTATCGTTCATCGTCAGATTAGGATTAACGCCATAGGCAATATATGCCATTTTAGCTACTTGCTCCATAACTACTGCGTTATGCACCGCATCGTGCGAGTCTTTTCCCCATGAGAAAGGACCGTGGTTTTTCACCAATACACCTGGGATAAAATCCGGATTTAATCCATTGAACCTTTCAACAACCACATTTCCGGTTTCTAATTCATATTCGCCTTCCACTTCTTTTTGTGTCATATCACGCGTACAAGGAATAGCAGCACTAAAGTAATCGGAATGTGTTGTTCCAATGTTTGGAATATCACAACCGGCTTGTGCCCAGGCAGTAGCAAAAGTAGAGTGCGTATGTACTACCCCGCCGATATTTGGGAAAGCTTTGTAGAAAACCAAATGACTCGCTGTATCAGATGATGGTTTTAGTTTTCCTTCCACCACTTTTCCGTCTAAATCTACCACCACCATATCTTCGGCTTTCATGTCTTCGTACGACACACCCGATGGTTTAATAACTACTAAACCGGTTGCGCGATCAATAGCGCTCACATTACCCCAGGTAAAAATCACTAATCCGTGCTTTACCAAATCCAGGTTTGCTTTGAATACCTCTTCTTTTAAAGCTTCTAACATAAATTTATTTACTATTTAATCTGTTATTATTTCTCTTACTTACTCCCTACCCCTTCTTGCTTACTCTTGTTATAATTATAAGCGTTCAAAATACACTTAAACGTTCAAAAAAAATTAAAGGGAAAAATGAAGCCCTTGTTGAATTAACTGATCGTATTTATCCTTGTTGAACTGGTAGTAGAAAGCGCCTCTTTTCGACGAGCTTTTATCTTTTTCATCCAGCTTTTCGAGAATATCCATACTCAGAATTTTTTTTCTGAAATTACGCTTGTCGATAGTTTCCTGATAAATAGCTTCGTACAAACTTTGTAAAGCCGGCAACGTAAATTGATCACCCAATAAGTTAAACCCGATTGGTTTCACAGCCGCTCTACGTTGCAAAGTATTTATCGTATCTTTCACCATTTTATTGTGGTCAAAAATAAGCTCCGGTAAGTGCGAAATCGAAATCCATCGGGCATCGTATTTCTCAACTAACGAAGTATCAAACTTATCCATATCCACCAATGCATAATAAGCAATTGAAACTACTCGCTCGCCCAAATCACGTTCAACCTCACCATAGGCTCCAAGCTGCTCCATGAAAATGCCATCAATACCTGTAAACTCATCCAATACCCTTCCGGCAGCCTCATTTATACTTTCGCCCTGATTCACAAAACCACCCATCAACGACCAACTACCTTTCATCGGCTCAAACTGACGTTTTGCGGCCAATACATGCAAATCATTGTCCTTAAAACCCATTATTATACAGTCGACCGCAATGAGATGTGTATCCCTATTTTTATAAAATGATGCAGTCATATGTACTTGTCAATTAATGAAAAAAATATATTGTTATATTACCTTGTTTATTAGCATATTATGATAAAATTGAGATTTCAATCATTGTTACTAAAAAACAAGTGTAAAGAAAACACTTGTTTTTAAAATGTATGCATAAAATATTATGTTATACAACATTATTTTGACGCAAATCCGCAATTTTGTATTTTTTTAAATTTTATATGTATAGCTTCAACCACTAAAACTCCCATTTCAATAAAAACCGTGCATCCGTTTTTCTATTTCCGGTAATAGTTTCATTTCCACTACTTACTGCTTCTCTATCATCAGCATATACTGTTTGAGCAATTTTGAACCAAAGGGATAGTCGTTTATTCATTTCATACTGAAAATTAAGGTAGTAACGATTACCCAATCCAAAATACATAGGAATAGAAAACGCGTAAAGAACATCCTTCTCGTATGAATATAAGCGATTTTCATATTTTAAAGCATCAAAAAACTGATACCTGAAATCAACTTTCAGCGGAATAATTTTAAAATCATAACTCACATCCTGTGATGCAATTGCCCCGTAAGTCCAGGGTGCATCTGCCTTTCGTACCAAATTTCCTTCTATAACATTTTTAAAGCTAAACTTTCCAATATTATAACTCAGGCTATACCTCATCGACAGTTTTTGAATAGGTACCACAACAGGCATAGCTGATTCTGTTTGGGATACATTCCCTTGTTTTCCTTCGTATTTAAATCGCCAAAACATGCAGATGTTACGTTTCGCTGCGTAATCGGCCTGAAGCAAATAATCGGCTCCCACTGATGGCATATCAATTCCATATTTTGGCCATGGAAAACGATAACTATCGGCATATGCAGATATCTTCCATTTCTTATACGGACGAATTTCAGCGCCAAGGTAAAACCCACTCTCGTTGTTTATGCGAGATGTTTCGGAAAATGCTGTAGCATAAAAAGTATCGTATTCCGGCGAATAATATCGATGCATAACTACCAGATTTACTTGCGACAACGGAATAAATGAAAATCCATTGATGGTTGCTAAAGCACCATTGTCGGTCATGGCAGTTTCGCCAAAAACATTAAGTTTCTGCCAACGCATTCGATAATGTAAACCGGCTGTAGTTTGTTGTTTTCCTTCAAAATAGAAATAATTATACGTTGATCTAACAGGTTTTAATCTATTATCAAACAATGAATTGATAGCCGTAAATCCCAATTGTATTTTAGAATATGTAAAAGTTACATTGCCACCAATAACTTGTTGATTAACGGTGTGTTTCTTACTCATTTCTGCAATAGTACGATGTAATCCGGTTGTATACCTACTTGAAAATGAACCATTCACCGTGTCAGCATCAATCATTTTATTGGAATAAAAAGCCGATACATCGAATTTACCAAGCCGAACCGTTGCGCCTACGCCGCGAAAAAAGTTATTTTCATCCGTTGATCCATATTTTTTAAGTCCCGAATTACGTGGAATAACGTTGAGAACATACGACGATTTACCCATTCCAAAATCAGTACGAAGCACCAGTCCCTGTCCAAAATTAGCTCTGAAATCGCCCACAACTAGTGTTTTAAACTTACCAATCTCCTTCAATTGAGCAGTGATGGAATAAAAATCATAGCCGGTATGCGTTTTTCCAATGAATTGCTCACCAGCATCTTTCTCCGCTGTAACGCCTACTTGCACACGGTCTTTGTAATGAAAACGATATTTCAACGAATGATAAAAAGCATCTCCGATATATTTTTTAGCATTCTCTTCAGCTGTGTTCTCTTCTTCATCCGGCAAAAACTGATAACCTTCCTTAGATTCAAGCCCCTTATCCAACCTAAAAAACAACTCATTCTTACCGTACAGCATCAAATCCCGCCAATATATTTTTTTATTGTTATTCATCCCCTCTCCCACTATCACAAATGGCAGCATGCGGCGAATATCAGTCATATCCAGTCCATCGATTAGTTGTAGTTCGTAAATGGTCTGCAAAGCTCCAAACCGATAAATATGGGAGATAATATTCTCAACCTGAATATCCGAAAGAAAAGGCAATCGCTCCAGTTCTTCTCGCTTCGTTTTATTCAGATTAATCTTGTTCTCCGAAAAAAACATTAACTCCTCATAAAAGGTATCATAATCAATATCATCATCATTTTCCGCGGTATATTGCTCAAAAATATCGGCTATCAATTGATCGGTGGTGGCAATAGCATCCTGCGCCCTTGCCACACAAGAGAACAATGAAAGAAAAAAAGCCAAAGAAAATAATTGGCGCATACAATGTTATTTACGAAAACGATAATGAACAGCCGCAAAAGTGTTTAAGCCCAATAGCGGGTGTAATTCACAGTTGAGATCAATTAAAAACGATCCGGTCTTAAATCCCATACCCAAACATGGAACTAAATAATCCAACCAATAACCGCCAAGTTTGACCGTGAGTTTTTCCAACATTTGGTAATCAAAACCGGTAGCATAACGATAGTTGCTACTCACCTCTTTGTCAATCTGTGTCCGCCAAATTAAGCCCGGAGAAAACGAATAACCGGTTCCCAAACTAAAAACCGACGGTAGTCGTTTGGTTACATATTCTGTCTTTATGGTCGATTGAAATGGATTTGATGCATTAAACCCAATGTTGAAAGCGGGTGACAATTGAACCGATAAACCTACTTGTGGAAAAAATGTACCCCGGTAAGAATTGGAAGCAGAGAAATAGGTAGTAAAATAATTTGCCTGAACACCCATAGCAAATTTATTAGAGAAATTACGCGCAAACCCTATTCCGCCCATCATTTCGTGATACTGCGAATAGCCAAAATGCGAAAATGAAATACCGGTGCATATAAGTTTTGATGAGAACCCAATCTGAGCGCTCTTGGTAGAAAGTTCGTTGAGTAAATATCTATTCTCAAACTGAAAACCAAACTCGGTATGTTCGAGGTAACCCAACATAGCCGGATTGGTAAATGCCGACCAATTATGCGTGTCGGCCACTGCAGTTTGAGCAATGGACGAAGATGATGGTATGATTGTCGAAATTTGTGAATAAACAGCACAATAAAACAAACAACTCGTTAATATGGAGGCAATTTTCTTCATAGATAAGAAGGTATAAAGTACCCAAAAAGAAGCACACTGTTAAGGTCATGTTGCCAAAAATAAAAAATAATTTATTGATTAAAAAATATAAAATCTAAAAAAAATATAATTATAAAATTTATTTTAATTCGTCTAGGACGAATCGGCTTTTTTTGTTTAACTTAGCAGTGTAATAAGAGTAATAATTACATTTATTCTGTACAATATGAGTGATTTAATTGTTAATAAGAATAAGATTAGGATGCAAATTCGTGAGTTGAAAAATCAACTTTCGGAAGACAAAAAAGTGCAGGCAGCAGATTCAGTTTTTAATAAAATTGAATTACTTCCTGAATTTAAATCTGCCAAAAAGATATTAATGTATTGGTCCACATCAGATGAATTACCAACGCATAAATTTGTAGAAAAATGGAGTGCAGAGAAGGAAATTTTACTGCCATCGGTGGTTGATGATGACATCGTAATAAAAAAATATTCCGCGAAAGAAAACCTGAAACGAGGAAATTTAGGCATTTATGAACCAGAAACAGATGGACTGTATGTGGGGAAAATAGATCTTGCTATCGTTCCCGGAGTGGCATTTGATTTGAAAAGGAACAGACTAGGGCGCGGAAAAGGATATTATGACAGATTTTTCAACGACGTAGAAACTCAGAAGTGGGGCGTTGGTTTCGATTTTCAAGTAATAGCTTCAGTACCTGCAAATAACGATGACAAACCCATGAACAAGGTTATATCACCAACAAAAACTATTGAATAAAAAACTCACTAACAACAGGCTATATTATCCTATAGCCTGTAGCTGATTGCTCGCCAAATCATCCTGAAGAGTGAGCTCCTTTTCGCCTTTACGGTAATAATAAACCAATCCGAAAGTTTTGCATTTATTGAAACGGGTAAAGGGCTTCTCATCTTTATAGTTATTCTCAACCTGATTCCACATATCCAAAATAATGAGATCACCTTTCTCGCGCAAACTTACCAAATCTTCCCAATTTCTGTTGGTAGTGGCCTGATAAATCTTTTGAGTGGACTTGTATTCTTTAAACACCTCATAATGAACTTGAACCTTAGCAATTGCCGGATTGTAAATTGGCAAACCACCATTTCTGATTCGTTCATTTTCTCCGTCGATAATACATTTACCCCAATGAATGAGAGCTGAATCGGTACTCAAATCGGGAACGGTATGCACGTTTGGATCTAACTTGTAAAGCAGTTTGTGCTCCTTTTTTATATCACCGCGTATAATGGAAAGATTGAATACCTGAATGAAATGAGATATGTACAGACGGGCATTGTGTACAATTTGTTGATAGCGTTTATTGGCAGACACCTGACTATCAAGGGTTAGCTGATATTGTGCTAACTGTTTTTCAAAAACACTTAAATAGGTTTTTGCCTCGTGGATGGTTTTATAAGAAATTACCTGACTGCCGTAATCCTGATTTTCGGCTTGTTGAATCGCTGTACGAAGTGCACGTAATCGCGCTTGATCGGTGTTTGGTAATCGGCGGTAGGGCATAATATTCAACAATTGATAATTCACAACTAACAAAAAATTGCAAAGCAAAAAAAGGTAGTTGAAAACTGTAATTAATAAATTGAAAATATATTTATGCCTACAAAGATAAAAAATTAATCGTTTCTAAACATTAATTTTTCGCCTAATTTTCTCAATTCTTGCTTATTATTCTCTAAAATCGATACTTTTTCCAAATTTGCGACTGCCTTTGCATAGAAATGTTGCATCTTCTCTTCGCAAAGTGTCTTAACTCCCAATTTATCAAAAAGTGATGTCACAGCCTGAATTTTTTCATTTGACTGTTTTTCATCCGAAGTAGATATCCATCTTTGAAGTTCTTCGGCATCTTTTCCTTTCGCTAATTCGATGGCGTGAATTAACATGAATGTTTTCTTGTTGCAAAGAATATCGCCCCCGATTTTTTTTCCAAACGTAGCTTCATCACCATAAACATCGAGTAAATCATCCTTCAACTGAAAAGCTAAGCCGATATTAATACCATAATCATACAACAGTTGGGCATCCTCCTCTCCTGCTCCACCAATCCAGGCACCAATTTGAAGCGCAGCTCCCAACAAAACAGCTGTTTTCAAACGAATCATCTCCAAATATTCATCAGCCTCTACCCTATCACGGTTCTCAAATTCAACGTCGTATTGCTGCCCTTCGCAAATCTCAGCAGCCGTTTTCGAAAACAAATCCAAAGTCCGTTTTAATTGCTCCGCAGGTGTTTGAGCAATAAACTGATAGGATGCAATTTGCATCACATCACCCGAAAGAATGGCCGTATTGTCATCCCATTTTTTATGCACAGTGAGCTGTCCGCGACGAACATCCGCTCTATCCATAATGTCATCGTGCAACAAAGTGAAATTATGAAATATCTCCAACCCAAGTGCCGAATTCAAAGCTTGATGCACATTGTCCGAAAACATATTACAAGCCATCAAAGTCAAAGCCGGACGAATCCGTTTTCCACCCATGGAAAGTACATAACCAATTGGTTCATAAAGTCCACGTGGTTCTTTACTCCAATTAATTTGATTTATTTCGGTGGAAATGAGTTGGGTTATTTCGTTGAATGTTTTCATAATTCTTCACCACTAAGTCACTAAGAACATTTAGTGACACTTAGAATAATTTTAAAATAATACTTATAAAAACTTTGTGTTTCTCTGTGAACTTAGTGCCTTAGTGGTTAATTAAGTTCATTTTCAATAATCTCAGTCATCACATCTTTTATATCCATCCCGGCAGCTGCTATCTGTTGTGGAATAAAGCTGGTAGCAGTCATTCCCGGCGTAGTATTCACTTCCAACAGATTAATCACATCACCCTCGGAAATGATATAATCAATGCGCACAATGCCCTTACAACCAAGAATATCATAAATTGCAGATGTTAGTTTGTGAACACGTTCGGTCA